>Ga0214542_1006050_pt1 | contig 22425 bp, 12 predicted proteins | sample CNSS1metaG_FD_160096 | JGI IMG/M metagenome (GOLD analysis project Ga0214542, IMG submission 160096) | Root nodule microbial communities from cowpea collected in UCLA plant growth center, Los Angeles, California, USA - CNSS1 | ecosystem: Host-associated > Plants > Roots > Nodule | place: USA...
TGTTGTCCAATTTTAATCTAGAAGAGCCTGAAAACATAAGAAGTTCATTAAAAATTTCTAACAATCACTTAATTAAAATATCTAAGTAAAAGTGTTAATTTCATTACCTTCCATGTTGGTCCATAACTAGTCTTGGAGACACATCAATGCCTCCACAGTATCTGAAAGTAATTTACTCGATTGTGGGGTAAGAATCTGACCACCATTATTGAATGAAGACTCATAATGTTTTTTACTAATATATATATATATATATATATATATATATAAGAGTATTTTTCTAAATTAAAGTTTAGCGAGTACGGGTATCCACGGGTACGGATACTATGATACCCATATCCGCCCCGTTAACATGCGGGTATCAAAAATACCCGTACCCGCGGGTAGCGGGTATCCATTTTTAATATCTGTTTTTTACTTATTGCGGGTTTTATCCACGGATATTCGCGGGTACGAATTTTTTTGACATCCCTACCTGCACATCGAATAATTATATAATAATAATACTATAATAATAATAATACTATTATATAATAATAATAATAATATATAATTATTAATAGTATTATTATATAATAATAACAATAATAATAATTATTAATAATATTAAAATAAATAATATTATTATAACTATTATTAATATTAATATTAATAATAATTACATAATAATAATAATATATCAGTAATAATATAAATAATAATTAATAATATTAATATATCAGTAATAATATTAATAATAATTAATAATATTATTATTATTTATTATTATTATTATTAATATATAATAATAATAACTATTATTATATAATAACAATATTATTATTATTACTATTATTATTTATTATTAATATTTTTTTAATATTTGTAATATTAGTAATTAATAAGATTATATAATAATATTAATATTATTAAAAATATAATTATAGTACTGATATATCATTATTGATAGTATTATTAATATTATTATTGATATATTAATATTATTAATTATTATTAATATATGATAATATTATTATTAACAATTATATAATAATAATATTATTTTTATTATATAATGTTGTTATTATTAATAGTAGTGTTATCATTATATTTTAATAATGATTTTGCATGTACAGGGACCAAACAGTAACCAAATTTGAACCAGGGACCATTTTCAAGTTCAAACTTCAAGGATCAAAAGTATATTTTTTTTTTCAGTTTTTTGCGAAAAGCATCGGTTAAGCCGACGCTAGTTTTTTGTTTTATAAAAAAAAATAAATAACATGCGACACGCCGTTTGATATCTTTAACGTCGTCCAAAAATAGGAACTAAAAACAATGATTTTGAAAGTATAAGGACCAAACAATGATCAAGTTTTGATCATGACCATTTTCAAATTTGGGTCAAACTTGAGGGACAAAAACATATTTTTCCCATTTTTATTTACTACGGGATTATATTTAAATTATTTATACTTTTTATTTATTTTGTTGTTGATTTATCTTTAAATCTTTCACCTAAAAGAAAAACAATTACTAAATTTAGTAAATTAATAGAACTGAAAAATATTTTTTTTATTATGATAATTATATTATATTTATAATGGTTATTATTATTATTATATTTCTATAAACGTATATTATTATTATTATTGTATTGTTATATTATTATTAGTTTTATCAATAAGGAATATTATTATTATAGTGGTATTATAGACATTCATTTTACTTTTATTTACTATCGATCTTATCTCAATTACTTGCAATATTTTATTGTGTTATTTTTTTATCTACAAATCTAAGTATTATTTGAATTCAAATAAGTAGTTACAAAAATAGTAAAATAATAAAATTGAAAACTAATTTTTTTGTTATGAATAATTATTTAAATTTAGAAAATAATAATTAAGAGAATAAAATTCTAAAAACAAAAGATGATGCTAAATATGTGTATGTCTTTACATATATGTAGTTGTTATATTATTATTACTATTATTTATATCACGGAACATTATTATAACGTTTACATATATGTAGTTTATGTAGTTCTATTATTATTATTATTATTTTTTTTATCACGAAATATTATTAGATTGATATTATAATAATAATAATAATAATAGTTATTATTATTATTTGTAGTAGTATAGTTAGAGACACATCTTATTTTTATTTAATTCGGAATCATATTTATCTATATCTAAGTAATTACTCAAATTCAAATAAGTAGTTACAAAATTAGTAAAATAACAAATCTGGAAAATAATTTTTGTATTACAAATAATTATTTATATTTAAAAAATAATAATTAAGAGGATAAAATTATAAAAAAAAAATAGTAAAGATGTATATTATTATTATTATTATTATTATTTTTATCACATCGTACTATTTTCATTGTTAATAATAATATTATTATTATAAATAATATTATAGTTAGTATTTTTTAAATTAATATAATTATTGGTATTAGTAGCGTTAGTACGTGTAGTGTGATATTGATATTATTATTATTATTATTATTATTATTATAATAGTAATAATTAATATTGCTGCAATTTTTTAACTTATTGTTATTGTTATTATTATTATTATTATATTTATTTTTTATATTAATTTTATTTCAATTAGTATTATTATTATTTTTATTAGAATTATAAGAATAATAATAATTATTAATGATATTATTAATATTATTATCATTATTATTAGTATTAATAATATAATAATTAGTATTAGTATTATTATTTAAATTAATATTATCGGCAATGTTAGTTGCATTAGTATTAATAATGATATTGATTCTTTTTATCATTAGTATTTTTAGTAGTTGTATTATATTTTTATTATTTTTATTATTATTCGGGATATTATATTATTATTATTATTATTATTATTATTGTAGTAGTAGTGACTAAATATATATTTTATTTTACTAAAGATCATATTTTAATTACTTATCTTTTTTGTTTTGTTGTTGTATTATTATTATTATTATTAGTATTTTATTATTATAGAATATTATTATTATTATTATTATTATTAGACACATATTTTACTTTTTTATATTACGGGAACATATCTCAATTACTTATATTTTTTATTTATTTTTATTGTTGATTTATCTCAACATCGGAGTAATTATTTGAATTTAAAAATTAATTAATAAAATTAATAAAATGATAAAACTAAAAATTATTTTTTTATATGAATAATTATTTAAATTTAAAAAATAATAGTTAAGAATATAAATTTGTAAAAACAAAAAAAACACAAAAAAACGATTTTTGTATATATAATTATAAATTATTGTTGTTAACATTAATATTAATATTAATATAACATTGATATTAATATTTTTAACATAAAAATTATTATTATTTATTATTATTATTATTGATAATGTAGGTATATTTGTAAGTGTTTGTTTAATTAAAAAAATGTTATTGTACTAAATAGTTTTACTAAATAAATTTGTAATTTTTTAAAATTTTATAATATATAATTAATAATAATATATTATTGTTAATCTATAATTAATATATAAAGAGAATTTCTTTTTTTTATCCACATTTCATAATACTAGTTTTACCCTTAATTATTTTAAAAATTAATTATTTTATAAATAATTTACTTTTAATCATTATTCTAAAAACCTCTTTTGTCTTAAATTAATATTTTAAATTTTTTTTACATATATATTTTTTTAAATTTTACATTTAACAACTATTTTAAAATTAATTATATATTTATTATTAATCTTAATTTAACTTTTTTAAAAATTAAAAAATACAAACACACAAATACTTTCACTAATATTTTTAATGGTTATATATATTCAGATAAATGCATGCATCGATACTTCAACTTGGGTCACGTATCGTGTTTGATACTTTACTGATACTTATCAATAAAGTATCTAATTTATAAAGTCGTAGTACAATATAATAAAATATTTGAATAATGATCAATTTTAGTGAAAATATAATTATTCACTATATAGTGACCAAATTGAGAACTAAAATAATTCAAAACAATTATAATTGATCTCTAAATTGATAATTAAAATAGTTTCAATTATGAATTAGTTTTTGAATTGGTCACTAACATTAGGTATCAGGTTTTGACTACCAAAATAATTGATCTCTAATTAGGAAATTTGGATTTACACAATAACAAACATATATTTATTTGTTTATAAGAATTATTGTACACTTTTTTAATATTTATATATCACGTATCTATCACGTACCGTATCATATTATTTAAAAAAAAAAAATATTGATATCGTATTCGATACACATCGTATCTGTGCACTATAAGATAAATGTAATAATAATACAATTATTATTCTATAAAAAATAAAAGAAAAAAGAGCCGTGCATATGGACGGTTGACATACTAGTATTATATTAGAATAATTTGGCTAGCACTTTATGCGCACACTCCTACACTGCCCCCCGACCGCACTTATGAAGCCACCGTGATGTCAAAAATGTCAAAAGAAAGATTATATATACTACAGTTCCTTGTACTTTCGATCTTTCAAACGCTAGGTATTTATAAGGGACTTTTGTTATTCTCTGTCCAAGAATAGAACCTACCTACCTTGAAGTTTGTTATTCAGAGAGAAGTTGTCTCTAATCTCTCATGGATTTCCTCATCATCAAAAGCATCAAAGCTGCTTACCGTGTTCTTATAACATTTCAGTTAACCTGCATTGGAATCAAGTACGGAGTCTCCAAGACCAATCCTTTCCAGGATTCAACCCTGTCCCTTCTCGTCACTGCTGTGTTTTCCCATGTTATTGCATCCGCAGCTGACATGAACAAGCCAAACACCATCATAACATTTTATTTGTCAGGGATAGTTGCATCTGAAACACTGATGTGGATTCTCATTGCTCACCTTTTTTGGTTCTGTCTCATTAACTTCCTTCTTTTAGTACTTGTCAAATTCTTGTTCTTTCACTACCTCACTCAGCTCCTCCTTCCCTACTTCAACTCCATCACTCACCTGCTCCTTCGCTCCTTCGCTCCTTCAACTGCATCACTCAGCTGCTCCCTGGAACACCTCCAAATGATGTTCACATGCCAAATACAGAACCGGCAGGACTCCCAGGTGTAGCATCTCAGATATAGCCTGCTTCATCAATATGTACTTTTTTAATTCTGTTTTAGGCTTTATGCTTGCTTACGCTCATATCATGTAGTCTTACTTTTCTCTAGATTAATCCCCAAATCATCGAGTTATTCCATGAAAAATAGACCACCCTATTTTACTTTTAATCTTATTCCCTATACAAGTTGGATTGGGATTTGGGGTTAGGTTAATCCCCAATCTATGGGTTCAACAACAATATGTAGGGTTTGTGTTGTGTTTTTGGTTTTATGCTTATGCTCATATTATGCAGGCTTTATTTTCTCTCTCTGTAGCTGTAATGCTTTCCTCTTCTGTCTGTTGGAGTCCAATTTAAATATCTAATAATTACTGGTTAGATCAATCCCCAAACCATGGGGTTATTATCTGGAAAATAAACCAAGCTATCTTACTTCTATTTTGATTTTCTGTACAAGTTGGAGTAATTAACACAATACTGTTCGCTGACCAACTGGGATAGGTAATTTACAATTGTATTGTACAAGTTCTGTGTAACTCGTTGCTTGATCTATTTAACTTTTCTTGCTAATGTTGCAAAAGATTCAATTCAGAAAATCCAAGCTCCACTGCAAACATGCTTCAAGCAGGATATATTGAGTAAAACGTACTGAATAGGGCAATACTTACACATGAATCCCAATAGCAGAAAAAAAGGCTTCCCCATAAGAACCATAAGAGTGCTATGGATGATGTTGATGGACTTAAAACTAGTTGTGGGAGCTTGCTGTATATAATACGAAAAGAACTAAACTGAACTGAAAACAACTTATGAAAGACCAAGTTATAGCAGTTTCTGCAATGAACCAAGCGCAAACCTCAGTCCTAAACTTCAGGGTCACCCCTGTCTTTTTGTTTTAAAATAAAGCGTGTGTCCTAAATGCGTTACTGTATATCGCTGTTTGAGATTTATACATGAACATCTAAGTTTAGTCCTAAGTGATGCAAATGTATTTGTGACTATAGCCTCGATTATAATGTATGCGAACTGGTTTCCAGATCTGCAATGGACTAACTAACTTATTCTTCTTGGGTTCCATGAATATGAAGATTATACTTTTAAGGGATTTAATAGATACTACTGTCTTATTTATTGTTATCCTCACTCTGAAATTACTTCATTGCAATTTTGTCCCAATGCATTTGGGTTTTTCCTATGAAAGTTTGTAAAGGCGGTGTTGGTACTGATATATTTTATAGTTCAGTAGGGCATTGAGTTGCGCCATTACTTTTCTGTTTATCACATTTACTATCATTGGTTTGTTTTTTGATCAATTAATGTTCTAAATTTTCAAGCTAATGTTGTATAAAATTCAATTCAGTGCTGCCTAGTTCTAGTCTAAGAAATGCTTTCAGTGGATACTAATGGGAAAACATTGTATAGGTCAATATTTACTGTGGAACCCCTGAAGTGAAAAGATACACTTCTCCCTAACAGGACTCTTTTAGTTTGTCAATCCTGATTTTGTTGTTGAGGACTACAGAAGGGTACTACTAATGGTAGGATAACTAAAACAAGAAAAATTATAAATAAACCTGGTAGTCTGGGATTTAGTTCAATTTGTTGGCCATAGTGCATGGATTGTGGTAAACTTCTTTACATGTGATCAATTCCTACTGAAGAAAAAACCTGCTATGTTAGAGTAGTCCTAAAAAGAGCTGAACTGAACAAAGCATATGATTCTACAAACATGAAAACATTTAGACAAACCCCAAAACCCAGTCCTAAACCACTTGTTTTGCTGTAATATCCTAAAATTTCCCACAATATATGAATGCAACACTATTTGAGGTTTATCTGTATAAATCCATTTTTAGTCAGAAGAAATTCAAATGTAGTTTTTGTTTAGATGTGAATGTCATTATAAGTTCTAACAAGTTTGAATTGTAAACGAGACCGCACCATCTTTTTCTCTTTATTAGATTGCATGAAACTTAACTTTTATGCTCTTAGTCCCTTCATACCAGACAGGAGTGTAGTGAAGGCATAGATTTATCATCATCTCACAATAATAGCTTCATTTCAATTGTCACAATTTAGTTGGGTTATTCTTTTTCAAATATCTTGATTTGCTACCAAGACAACTTCTATTCCAGCAGAGACTTGAATTCAGAGTCACTACTTGTTTTTGTCATTCATATTTTCTATCAAATTTTTTTTTGGAATGAACGTGATGCACTTTGTATACTTCTCAGGAAAAATGTAGAGTGTATAGTTTTTCAAGCCTTTGGCTCATACTCAATATATTTGTATAATTTCAGGTATTGAGGCGCACCAACTACTAGTTTTACACATGTTGGATTGTCAAATACGATTTGTCCCTTTATTGTGCATCAAGTATTCTACATCAACCTATCATCATCAGTAGGTCTTGCCTGGTTTCATGGAATTGTATGCATGACAAAGAAGGAATGATATTGTTGCGCCTCTGCTACTCAGTCATGCATTCTCTGCAGCTTAACAGTTGGTAACAGAGTTTCTCTCCCCCATGCTCTTGAAATTCCTCAAATTGAACTTGCCATCCTTGTTGATTTTCCTTTTCTTTGCAGCTTCTCTTCATCCTCGGGGATTGCAAGGAATCACATGGATCTATTCTTTCAGTGAGGACAAGGAGGTTTCTTGCCATTTCTCCCAATATAACACTACTGCATTTTTCTTCTTTGTTTCTGTTTTCTCCATGTTTTTTCCTTTGTACTTTAATGCTTGTTTGCTTCTCTGTCAACTTAAAATGGATTACATGAGTAGTGAATTTTTTAACTCCATTTACATAACTCTTGTGTTTGCTGAATAAGGAATTTTTGAAAGAGAATTTCAGTATTATACAATTCCATTTTACTTGACTCTGTTGTGTTAGCTGAACACACCCTTTCTTACATTTTGTTTCTCTTTTCTTCTGTACCTAACTGCACTCGCACCTTACAGAACGGAAAACTCCTTCGGTTGACTAATTAATCCGTGTTTTAATTCTCTACTCCTATGTTTGTGGGCTGCAGATTATCTCTGTTGAAGTCAACTGAGAGAAATCCTCTGCCTGAGAGGATTCTTGTGCTTCATATTATCCCTTCTTTTTAACTAATCGCTAACCACTCTCAATCTTCTTTTTCTGGATCACCACAAATTTTTCCATTGAAGTATACATCAAACATTTCAGCAGAAGATGCACAACCTAATGCATGACATGGGTTGGGATGCTGTTGCTACATAGGAACGTATGAAAAGCAGGTAGTGGTTTTGTGGAAATGTATGACAATCATAATTGTTTTCTTAAATTCTGTCGCCGTTTTTTCAACATAGCCTTTGTGCCTTTAATTTTCAATAAGCAGTTAGGAATATTTTTATAGGAGTTAATCGAGTCTAAGGAATAGTGCTTGCTTTGTCTGATCAAGAACTGAGATTTCTACTGTTCCTAAAGGTCTACCATATACATCAAATTAATTTCCATATATATGTAGCATCATTAAACTTTTTTTATGTATGCAGGTGTTTGAGTATTTGATCAGAGGGGTTTCTCTTCTTTTGACTTCATGTCTTAAATCAAGATGCTTCTGGACTACTATTTGTTGAGGCCTATGGGAATGGAAAGTAAATTTTACAATTTTCAGCAAATACGCTTTAAATTTTTTATTTATCAAATATTCCTTTAGATAAGGAAGACAATTCAACTTTATTAAATTTTAATTTTCTTGTTTAGAAATAATATTTCAATCATGGAGAAAAAATAATTACTACAAAATTTTAATGAAAAAAATCTGATTGATATCTATTCAAAGATAGTCTCGCCAATATTAGTCAAGAAAACTCTTAAAAGTGTTCAACGATAGTCCAAATTTATATTCACTAATCAATAACTGTAACAGTGTCATTAAAAAACCAACCTTTGTTAACATTGAATAAAAAAAGTTGACTTGTTTGAAAAATAATTTCAGATAAAAAAATACTCTAACTGTTGAGAAAATAATCTGCCAATAAAAGCTAATTTTTATCCTCATATTTACGTAGTCTTATTTTTGTGGAGGAAATCTTCTGTTGATGTAATGTATGTCTGTTGGAGGGAGATTTAAGTTCCCAATAATTAAGGGATTAGATCAATCCCTGATTCAACGGATTATTAGTAACAAAGTAACTTTTGCCTTGAATTTCAGTAGAAGTTAGATTAATTCTGATAACACATAGTCATCTGAGTCAGGACCATCCATGGACCAAGTGGGATAGATTGATCCACTACAAATGTTTTTTAAGCAGGGAATATTGGGTAAAACAAGGTAAAATTTACAAAAGAATCCCTGTAGTCTAGAGAAAAGCTTCTAATAAGAGTGCTCTTCATGATGTGAATGGACTTACAATTGTTGGCATAAGCTTGCTATGTAGGCTACGAGAAAGAACTGAACTAGGAACAGTTAGGTAAACTTAAATGGAATAAATTTAAATATATTAGCTGTTGTAAGTAATTAATATATTAGCCGTTGTAGTGTTACGAATAATTAATGTGTTAGTCGTTTTTATCTGTTTTGATTACAACAATCAGAACTATTTGAGTATGTAAATTATATTGTTGATTAATAACAACATAGAAAATGTGAATAAGATTGTTCACAAAAGCTTGATTTGCTAACAAAGTGGTACCAACAAGAGCTAGTTAGCTTGGGTGTCTAAGTGGGAAAAAGGAATCAATTAGCTTGAGTGTTTGAGAAAAAACAAGAGTGAGAGATGACTAGTCTTACAAATTGTGTGCTCATGTTCAAGTTGATAATTGGAGTCTCAAAATGAAGGATCATCTTGGTTTCCAAGAAAATTGGGAGATTGTGGAAAATACATGTAGAACACGAATTGGTTGGATGTTCAGATGAATGTGTTGAGAGGAGTGCATACAAAGGACATGGGAGCTCTGTACATCTTGTACCAAGCTGTGGACGAATTTGACTTTGAGAAGATTGAAAGTACAAAATCTTCAAAAGAAATATGAGACATTTTGAAGAAGGCATATAAAGAGGACGACCGAGTGAAACAAGTATGGTTTCAAACACTAAAAGTGAAGTTGGAGAGCATGAGTCTTGAGGTCGTTGACAAATGACTTTGAGAATGTGGTATGGACAATTGAAGAATCAAAGGACCGGTCAATACTAAGTTGAAGAGCTTGCTGGATCTCTTGAAGCATACAAGCAGCAGCAAAAAAAAAAAAGAAGTGGGAGCGACTTTAGAAATTACTCCAAATAAATCTAGTGGTTGATTTTATTTCTTGATCTTATTCATGTGTAATTGTCTTGCTTTTATCTTCTCATTTTCGACAATTATGTCTACTATTACTTCATATTATGTGTTTAATCTACTCCTATATCATAGAAGCAAATCTTCACACTCGTAATCCTCTTAAATTAAATGTGTATGTATGTATTGATTGAATTTATATTTAGTGGCTAACTTCCCTGGAGTTTCCTTATTTATTGTTTCCTGTGATATCAAACTAAATAAAAAAAGTTCTTAACAAGTGCTAATTCAAGCTAAAGCATAACTTGATCCCTATCACTTTTTATGGGCTTCGATGACTTCAGATATCTTGCTTCCATGTAACTACACCTCATAGACCTTATCAGACTTGATATGCCAAAATGCAAAATTTACTAGTTACTTCTATTTTAGTAATAATGAAAGAAAATACAACAAAAGTGGATTTTAATATAAAATTTACAATCAAAGTAAATTTTATTCTACAAACAAGCATCTTATTTATCTAAAACTAATATATATTATTCTCATTTATGCACTCATCATCAGTTCACTTGACCACCATCTAATTTCGAAGGTCTAAGTAAAATAATTAGACACATCCATGTTCTCAATACTAACAATATTTTTAGAAGATATGATAAAATTAATTAAATACCATACCATTAAAATATATTTTCAGGAGAATTTGTAAAAATGATATTTAATATATGAAAACTAGAAAAATATACTTTAAAAGAAATTATCATTTACCAACTCAAATATGCCTCCTTCACTTATAATAAAAGTAAAAGTAAAATATGTACTATATGTTACATTATACATTGCAGATAATACCTTTTATACCAGAGATATGGTATGCAAATATAAGGTTAGCTGCAGAATTTGTGGGAAAAAGGATAAAGGTGATCATAGTTGAATCAACCTTCATTAAGATTGAACGGATTCAGTTAAAGTTCAGCAAGACAAATGATAAATATAGCAATGGCTGCAAGAACATGGCTCCCTTTAGTTTAGGCTACTACAAAGGCACTGGATGAAGCTGTAAAGTGATGAATTGATCCAAATAAACCCTTTGCAGCACCAAAATGTCTAAATCTGTATACACCAGGAGTCACACCCTCTGGTATCCTCCATTCCAATGTTGCTCTACTCCTTGAACTCAGTTTGTAAGGCCTTGACCACTTATAGCGGAGACAGAAATCATCATCATCATATGCAGGAATCCAATCATCCTTTTCTTGGAGAAACTCCACCAGTGCAAAGGTGCCTTCAGTCATGAGATCATTGCGAGGACAAGCCGACCAAAATGAAGCTGCCACCATGTCACCACTTTTGAAGGTGGAGTTCTGCGGCACATCAGCACAAACATCCCCAAAATTTACTCCAAGGGGAATTCCATCCACCACAACTGGTGGAAGTAAACCTATTTGCTTCTCAAGGAGATCAGGGGGTTCAGGACCAGCTTCTACCGCTTCGTCATTGATCAGGGCCACTGCAAGTTTCTTAAACTCCTGAATGTATGCACTCAGTGTGTGGGGACCATATAGTGTGGAAGCACCCTGACAACAAGAAATTTAAAGTCAGAAACTTAAACAGAATAGCCACTAAAAAAGTGCTATTGTCCTGTAACATAATTTACATTGTTAAAAGTCCAACGGCAATTAGAGATAAGGTCAATTTAGAGTGTATATGAGTCCAAACTTCACCTTACAAGTTGGTTTTGTAAGGTTGAGTCAGACTTAAAATCTATTTTTTAACATGATATCAGAATATATATGTGTGTACATGTTAGCACAAGTGTGCACAATGTTTAGTTGGCCAGCTCTAGCATATGACTGAAGAGGAACAAATTTTCAAAAATGCTCAAAAAACATGTCTAATTCCATCTATCTTTTGTCAATACAGAGTAATGTTATGTGATTAAGAATTTGGATCACTAAAAATAAACTTTTGTCAGTGCTTCAATTGTCCTTGCTACATGGTAATCTAAGAGATGTCAAATGTTTGTTGTGAGTTTCATGCTCTTACAACTGACCTCGTATCTTTGCACCTGGTACTCTTCATATGTAGTGACGTACTGTGAATAGGTGTTAGATAACCCTGCTATAACAATGTAAATTTCATCGAAATCAAAATCTTCTTCACTAGTTAGCACTGTCTTCACTGCATCACGAAGACGCCTCCCAGCCATTGTTGTGAATTCTGTCAAATGAAAACAATGGCAAACAAGAATGAAGCACCAAGAAGAAATATAAGGACCAATATAAGTTGTTTCACAAGCACTTATATGAATAAATAAATAACCATCAATTTCCACGGGAAAAACAATAAACATGAATTAGATGTACTGATATATGTAATAGTTTCTGTCATATGTGAAACAAAACTTGAGAAGATGAAGGGTGGAGATTCCAACAATAGCATATTACAATAAAATAAGAGAGCAGGAGACAAGTTGGTACCTCCTGGTACACAAAGAAGGACCAATTGCCCAATTCGAATGATCTGAATCGGAAGTATTGAAGGCTGCAAAATTAACACCAACATGAAAGTTTCATAAAGTCAAAAGAGTCCTTATTCAACCAACACAAAGGAGATAACTAAACTGAACCAAGGGAAAGGATTTATGAGTAACTTACAGCCCAATCATATGGTTTCTTCATTTCACCAGTATCTAGCAAAATCGGTTTGGGGCGATGACACTCTATCTGTTCCTTGGTTGGTGTCTTGAGCAAGTCGCGCACCAGCTTCCAGAAAGGATTTCCCTAACACACACATCAGAACAAATAATAAGCATAAACCACAACAAGTATTTAAGATTACTGTCTAAGACAATGCAGTATGAAAGAAAGATTACCTTATCATCACCTTGTGTAAAATCAAAAGCTCCAGGTCCATCTGTTGTTCCAGCTGCAAATGCAAACCCCATTGCGGCGGGGCATGTCTTTACAACCTCAGAATCTCCTTCATCAGAAATGGTTACCTCAAGTTGGGAGAAATCTATATAGGTATGTCGAAAATCAACCTCTCCTTCAATCTCTTCATCCACAGTATTGAAAAGATCTACTGCTTTTCTAAATTGTCTTTCTCCAATAATGCGTGTACTTTCAAATTCATCTGGGTAGCTATCACATAAATAATGCAATTTAGTACTTCCAAAGGCTTAGATGGCATTTCCATGCACTTGTGACACAGAGTATGTAATGAATAATAATTACCCGGGTCCTCGGCTATAACATAATTCATTCTTGCCTCCACATGTACTATGATTGAAGTCACAAGGTAATCCAGTATCTATGCAAAATGCTCCAAGCACATTTGGACTAACATCTCCACAATTTGATTGGCAGAACGCAGATACAAATCTAGGTTTGTCATCCTTCCTATGAGCACCTCTCACACGTTTTGAAACACTCGATGTTTTGCTTGCTGATCTACCAGGAGAAGACTGAAAGGAGGTAGCAATTTCCAGTAATTCATGCTCTGCACCAATGAATTTTAGATAAGAATATAAATATTACTAGTCATTTGTAATTTTCAGATCTCTTACTACTGATGACCTAGTTACATAACATCAATCACACAGAGTAAGTTTGTTTTGTTCTTCAACCAAAGCATGAAACAGATAATGAAATATCTAAAATGTCATCACGGGTTTCAAAAAGTGTTAGTATTCCAAATGATGGATCCACCTGACATATAAAACTCTAAATATTCATGCTATCAATTAGGATATTGATCATGCTTCTTAGATCAGTGTTCGAAAAGAATTCAAAAATTTCAACAACAGATGCATTACATAAAAAAGACACAGTGTAAGCATCTTACTATTATTGTGAAGGCCAGGAATTATATTTGAGATTTTTCGAGGCAAACCACCATCTTCAGTTTTAGCAGAATCAGTTTTTTCATAACCTTTTTTCTCAAACCAATCTTCCATGAATCGTGCAGCTACACCTTTATTATCCCCACTAATTAATGAGTTTGTCCGACTCATTGATGTTCCATGAGTAGGAAACCAGTTGAAGGATCCAACAGGTCCCCATTCATCATCAACAAATTTTAAAAGAGTCATTTCTTTATCAACATTATACTCATACTTTTTTCTCTCTGCAGCAGGATTATTTAGATAAGCACTAGGACTGCGATTTACACCAGCATCTAAGAGTTCTCCTGCAAGTATAAGATAACCTTCCAATGAGTCATAAGTTATTACCATCCAAGTTCCCCTAAAGATAGGAAAATATATCAGCATTAATCATTTTATCCTGTGATTTCATACTTGAACAACTAGTACAACAATGGAGATCTAGTATGAACTTGAACCATACCATCTGTGATAAATAAATTGATATAAAAGCGGTGTGTGGGATCGCATGTTTGTACATGGTGTACATAAAGGCCTAGGAAGGAAGAGAATATGCAAATTGTATCCCTTACCCTTATTGACAAATATTGATCCGGGGCGGAGATTTTCATGGGCCTGGATAATACATTTTTCGATGCCATCGACAATGACATCAAAGGACTGATGCACAAATCCAAAAGAAGTTATAATGTACACAACATATTGGAGATAACCCCCAGGACCAGCATGAGTGTGAATTCCACTAATGGCTACATTATTTTCAGTATATAGATCACCATATCTGTCAAACAAAATGAAAATAGTACTTTAATCACACAACTATTGAGATCAAAATATCTTACAATGATTTCATTCATTCATCTAAAGTAAGTACATGCAAAATCGCTTTGATGAAAAACAATCAACAGTTGATTGATATCCTAATACAATCATAACTTGTTATGTAAGTCTATGTAACATCAACCACTTTCTTTCTCATCAATGATTAAGACTGCTTATTTCACTCTCTGAATTGAATTGCTCACTTACAGACATTCAGATCCATTTTACTACAAGCAGAAATAAAGTAAATTTTCTCAAGATAACACAATTTCTGACACAATAACTCTTGATAACTGAACTATACACTGCCAGTACCTTGCTTTTAACCTCTCAATTACTTTGATCTTCACAATCTGTGAAGCCATGCAAGCATCAAGGTTCACAAACACTACCCTCTTCCCCTTTGGCTCTGCAACAATGAAAGCACGAGCCCGTAGCCTGAAGTGAATTCCGGATGCTGTCTGTCCGGTGTTAGCATACCCCATCATGTTAACATCAGCAGCAGGGCCTGTAATGTCATAACTTCCAAGACCAACCAAGTAGTCAGAACTAGAATACACAACACCAGTCTCCAGTAGCAGCAGGAGTGAGAAAAGGGTCCAAACTCGCATATTTGCACATGCCCTCCAAACATTCAAACCATAAAAAGAAGGAAACTCCATCACACATTCAAGTTCAAAGCAAGAATGACCAGTTTTCCAAGCTTAGCAACTTCTTCTCATTCCCCTTCACCAAAACACCCAAAAACGAAACTTTCAGCCATCTTAACAATAAAGCATAAATCAAATTTGAAATTCCAGACCTAACTATGCAGCATGATCAGACCCAATAATCGATCCATAAGAAAAATATATATCAAAATTATAAAGGGTAACAATAATATAGGAGAAAAAAAAATATAACTGCCCTGAGAAAAAAGAAAAAGCAGCTAACTTTACATGAGGATTGACTTGGGGAAGTAATATAAGATATGCAGTCCAATCTTGAAACTACTGATTAAATAGAAAGTGAACCAGAAAATGTGTTATTGTGTGTGTGATGCATGATCAACACCTCTCACAATCGATTACAATTTCACAATCAATCATAAGAAAATCAAAATTTCAAAATTATATAGGTTGACGATAAAAGAAGACAAATCTTTTTTCACCACCCAGAAAGAAAAGGAGACAACTTTACCTGAATATAAACACAGGGTAGTAGTATAAGCTATATCCAGTCCACTCTTGAAACTATTGATTACACAGAGAGTAACCCAGAAAATGTGAGAGTGGGAGAAGAAGAAGGACAGGGTTCATGGAGGAGTAAGAGCAACGAAAAAGAGTGGAAGGAAAAGTTATGTTAGCGACATGACATGCTGTTCGAAGCAACTGCAAGTGCCAACGGCTAACGACCTTGCAAAGACACGAATGGGTAATTTCCCTATGAAATTTGAAGCTTCCCACTTTGACATTATTAATAAATCAAGAAAGTTAGCCTGTTACATAAACAAAGAAAAACATTGATTTTTTTTGTCCTGTTACATAAAACAATACATGGACCCTTTTGTCAAATTTGGGCTTAGCCGCGATGGAATTGTTTCAAACAAGGTTACCTGCATAATGCAGAGTGCTTGCGATAAAACCAAATGCTAACCACATAGTGATTATAAAGTTAATCCGTGTGAAAAAAAAAATTAATTAAAAAATGGTTATGTACTTAATGTGGTAAAGTGTTTGCTGGGTAATTAAATTTGAATGGCAGACAAATCTGAGACTTTAATTCATATGTTACAAATATTCTTAATGTAGGATTTGAGTTCGCGCACTTCCCAACATATTACTTTCTAATAACATTTCTATTGATCCTTTTTATTGAAAAATTTCAAGTAGGTTTTTTTTTTCTTCTTAATTATGTCTCTATTTTGAAAAATGTATTGTAATTAAATTCTTTTCATTAATGTTAATTATGTATCACGTGTCAACATGTAATTTTTTTGATTTTTTTAATTATTTTACAAATAAAATAAATTTTGTCACGTGTCAAGCTCATATTATGTCACATGACAGAGATAGTGTGATATGACAATAAAGTGTCATGTGTCACTATTGAATATGAAAAGTTTCAATGTAGTATCTATATTTATTATTTTGTCTCAATTTGGTCCTAAATTTTTTTTAAAACTGAATTAATCAAATCCCTATACAAAATTTAATTTTTACATAAATCTTACAATGGTATTTTTATTATAATTGATATTTTTAAAAAAATTATGTTTATTTAAATGTATATTTTGTATTGAACTTTATTTAAATTTTGTTTTAAATATTTATATATCTATAATTTATAGATAAATGTTAGATTTGTTTTAAAAATAACAATTTTATAAATTCAAATATAAAATTTTAAAATAATTTTATAACAATTTTATAACAATTTAAAATAAATATATTTATTTAAAATTTTACAATTCAATTTATAAAGTTATTATTTTTAAACCAACTCTAACATTTGCCTATAAATTATTGATATATAAATATTCGAAACAATATTTAAATAACGTTAAATGTAAAATAAAATTTTAATTTGATTAAAAATATCATTGTGTCATTTATATGAAGGTTAAATTTTGTCTCAATTTGAATTGGGATGAAAAAACTTCAGTTTTAAAAAAATTGGGATCAAATTGAGACAAAATAACAAATACATGACACTGTCACTGCCACATCACACTGCCTCTGTCACGTGACACAATGTCAGCTTGACCCATGACCATTTTTATTATTTTTTAAAAATAAAAAAATAAAAAATATTATTTTTAAAAATAAAAAAAAAATTATAAAAAATGATTAAAAAAATAAAAGAAATCACATGCTGACACGTGACACATAGTTGACGCGACTAGTACTAACGAAAGAACCTAATTGCAACAAATTTTTAAAATAAGGACCTAATTGAGACAAAAATAAAAAAGAAGAAGAGAACATATTTGAGATTTTCCTATGAAAATGGGGACCAATGGAATTATTTAACCTTTTTAATAATAATAGTAACTATTTTAGTAACTAATAATGTTTTGTTTTACAAATTGGTAAATATAGTGACTAACAACTTTTGATCACTAAAATTGGTTGTTAATGACACATTTACTTGTAATGAGTGTTGTCATCAATTTCTATCATGAATCTTATGTTTGTTATTCTTCACCGTTAATGTCCTGCTTTTATTTTTGTTTCGACGGTTATTGGGGGATTGCGTGCAATGCAATATATTCTTTATGTAAGTGTGACATCCCATTTAATAGATAATTATAATAAATAAAGTATCACAAAATTATAATAAAATAGAGCAAAATTATATTAAAATTAATGATAAACAAAATAATAATTATAATAACAAAATTATATCAAAATTAACCTTTTAAAGTTATTCAGACAAAAGTACCATAGGCACATAACAATGCCATAAACATGTTTCATAAAGCAAAACAGTCTAGCAAAATACACTTAAGCCTAGTCTAAATAGCTGCATCTCCACCATCCTTACGGTCACCAAGAGTCTCCACATCTGCTCACACCAACATTGGTGATCATTACAAAAAGGAAAACCAAACAAGAAACATACACAGAAAGAAAGGGTAAGCTAGAAAAAAATAATTTTGATATACACATATGCAAACAGGTTATAAGTTGGCAGATCAGTAAACACACAAAGCATGTGACAACAAACAATTTAAGACCCTCTAACTCAGTTATCTAGATACATGTAGTGAGACTGGATTCACTAGTTGCTTGTACTTGTGATGACCTCTACTGCTCTACAGAACCATTGCCAATGGGTTTCACCCTACCACACACAAGCCCCAACAGTAAAGCAATACCGCTCATCTACAGCTTAAGGAGTTTGCAAACAAGAACACGGAAGACATAGTCAATTCCTAGACCACAAAATGCACTGCCAAACTTTGGAACTGAAAAGAAAAGGAACAAAAATGAATTTGAGTTCGACTTACATGGAGGGACGAACACTTCGGTTAGCTCGGAGAAGGGTTTTCCAAGGTTCCCAGCTCAACTTCTGCTAAGGAGATGAAAGAGTTGGAATTATTTTGGATGCATGAGAAAAAGAGTAAAGTGCTAAGTGGAAAAGTTGAAGGGATTTCTTAAGTGAAAACAAATGGGCTGACCTAAGGCCTTTTACAAAACTGGGCCCAAAACTTAAAAAAAACATAGAAAGTGGGCTTCACAGTAAGTACATCAAGGACATTTGCCATTTATGCCAAAATAATTATGAATGCGATGTGTATCTTAAATAGAATTAGTTGTGGTTGATAATAAACTTTGTTTTTTATTTGAAGGTTTATTGTAATATATAACATGATTGGTGTAATATTATTTTGGTGTATTATTATAAAATAAAGTTTGTCTCAGAATGCATATATTAATAAAGTTTTAGATATTCATAATGGATAAAAGTTTAGCATCTCTCGTTCTAATACAGAAAGGAGACAAGTTTAGTCTTATACAATGTCCAAAGAATGATTTGGAACGGAAATAAATGGAAGATATCCCTTATGCATCTAGTGTTGGGAGTTTGATGTATGCTCAAACATGTACGAGGTCAGATATTAGTTTTGCAGTTGATGTCTTTGTAGATACCAGAGTAATCCAGGACTGGAGCATTGAAAAGTTGCAAAGAAAGTTTTAATATACCTACAAGGAACAAAAAATCACATGCTTACTTATAGAAAATCTGATCATCTTGAGGTCATAGGTTATACAGATTTAGATTTTGCCAGTTGTATGGATACAAGAAAGTCTATATTTGGTTATGTGTATCTTTTAGCTGGAGGAGCGATTTCATGGAAAAGTGAAAGTAGTTTGTCATTGCTGCATCCACCATGGATGTTGAATTTGTGGCATGCTTTGAGGCCACAATTCAAGCTAATTGGTTGTGGAATTTTATTTCAAGACTTGGAGTAGTCGAAAATATCTCATAGCTGGTGAAAATTTATTGTGATAATTCCACAATAGTCTTTTTTTATAAGAACGACAAGTATTCCAAAGGTGCTAAGCATATGGAGTTGAAATACTTTGCCGCTAAAGAATAAGTTCAAAAACGTAGAGTGTCAATAGAACATATTAGCACAGATCTTATTATTGTTGACCCTTTGACAAAAAAGGTTACCACCCAAGTTGTATGCTTGTCATGTAAAGAATATGGGCATTATGTCTACTAATGAATGTTAAATGTTAAATGATGAATGTTAATGTTATTAATTTTTATGTGACACTCTAAGCTCTTTAATGTATAAGTTTTTGAAAGTTGTGTTTTGTGCTTTATGTTTATGCATGCAAATTATGATGAGTAAAACAAATTATGTTATATTATTGTTATTGAAAAAATGACATTATGTTTGAACTCATTATGAATTTCTCATCCTAAAATCATATGAAGGAGAAAGGGTTGATACAGTAGTACATGGAAGGGATCATGTCGAGTGAATAATGTGTGACCGTCATGACTCTTATTATTTTTGTATCTTTGATTGTGAATAATGATTAAACCAATTTATGTAAGGTCCTTAAATGTGCATTATGTTTAGTTTATGTATTAAATCACATAATGTTATGACATCATATAAGTCAAGTGGAAGAATATATGTTAGAATTAATTGACAAATTAATTCTATTACGTGACTCATTTAAAATATTATGATGGATCCAATTGTGATTTAATAAAATATAAGGACCTATTGGTTATTATGAGAAGTCATAATAAAATAAAATAAAGATAAAATAAAGCTCAGTCCAACTTGATGGATGTTAGCTTATAACTGGATCAAGGTTCTGTCTCTTGCCATAAGGTTTATCTCACAATAAGTCATTAAGGAAGAGAGTGTGAGAGGAGAAACAAAGACAGAAAGATAGATTAGAGAAAGGAAGTTGAAGAACAAAGATTGAAGAACGCATTCTTATTGGATCTCTCACGGATCAAGGTTAGTATCCTATTATGATTCATGTGTGTAAATCTTAAGATCTTATAATAATTTTCTATAATAAATTATTATTGCATGGAAACTACAAAACAATTTAAATATTAATTATATCATATTATTATAGTATTCAATTTTTTTTATTGAATATAGATTAAATCTATATTAGATTTTAAAAAAATCTAATTCATTCATGATCGTTATCTAATTTTAAGTATCATTATAATTTGTAATCTTGCATTTAGTATGAAAGATATATTTTTACTTTTTTATTAATAATATTTAAGAAAAACACATATATATAATTTTTGATGAAAAAGTAGAATTTTAAATATATATTCTCTAGTTATCTAATTCAATGAGCATATAGTGTTATTAGATCTTATAGTTATTAAATTTTTCATCTACTTTAACATATTAGATTTTAAATACACATAATCTTATTTACATATCCTAATATATTTTATTTTCTTGTTAGATAAGTGTTATCGTATCTATAAATAGCATGGAGGAAATTTCTGTAGTGAATTGGAAAGAAAAAAAAGTGTTGAAAGAAGAAAGAACAATGGTTAAGCAGATTGAAAATGAGTTAATTGCTGAGGTTTCGGAACGGTTGTCTTGGTTTGATACTGATTTGGTGTATTTGATCGAAACTCCGCCTGCACCCTCATCACGTCAACATGCAAATGCCTCATCCAGCACAGCTAAATCAAGAATCAACATTAGAGATGATGCAACCAAATCAGAGCAACAACATGAATCATCATCCACAGTTTAATCAGATGAAACCCTACGTACCCCAGAGAGATTAAATGTTAAGGGTTGGCGAAGAGAATAACTATTTTTTTTTTCTGCATGTAAACTTTTGTAATAATAATGAACAATATATGGACAATTACACAATTGATTGCAAAATATTTACGTTATGTCGTACATTAAAACTATGAGTGCATTTATTAAGTATCCTGTAGTAAGATATCGTAAAAGTTATCGTCTCTATGATGATAACTATATGGTAACCATTGCAAGAGCATTTACTATCATAAATAATTGTCTTTTATGTCTTTTATTTTTAGTTTTTAAGTCCAACATCAATGCAGATGATATAAATTTACCTTGGAGTTTTCCTCTAAATCATTTGTCATACTACAATAATTTCAATGTAAATTTATCTTAAACTACAATAAATCATCATCCACAACGTAATTGAATAAAAGCAATACATCATAGGCAGTTTAACCAGTGTAACCGATACATCAAATAATGGAGGTAATTCCTTTTAAAATTATCAGATTTTAAAATCTGATTTAAATAATTATTGAATTTTAAAATATATATATATATATATATATATTTATATTTATATATTGGAATACAATATATTTAAAATTATATTCATAT
>Ga0214542_1006052_pt1 | contig 22422 bp, 13 predicted proteins | sample CNSS1metaG_FD_160096 | JGI IMG/M metagenome (GOLD analysis project Ga0214542, IMG submission 160096) | Root nodule microbial communities from cowpea collected in UCLA plant growth center, Los Angeles, California, USA - CNSS1 | ecosystem: Host-associated > Plants > Roots > Nodule | place: USA...
ATTACTTATTAATTATTATTATTATTATTCTATATATATATATTACTATCATTATTTCTAATAAAATAAAACATTTCTAAATAATGTGATATTAATAGATTGTATTATAAAATTTATGGATGTTACAATTTCTACTTCAGAGTATGAACCAAAGCTAAAATGTAAGCTTGTTGATAAGGACAACTTCTTAACAAGTTGGAAATGATAGGAACTTAAAAATCAAACCTTAAGAAAAATGATCTATATCAAATATAACAAATTTTAAAATTTTAAAATATATTAAAAACTTTTAAATTGTGAACAAATTGTTGTGATCATAGTCAGTTCAAACAAAACTACCTTATTTGAACCCACCAAACTCTAAACACTGCAATTTCATAAGCTGGTAAATCAAGATGAAACTAACCACATAAATTGGTATATACTATAATCCTTTATAAGCACATTCAGATTTATAGTTGACAAAGGAAAATCATACTATTCATACAAAAAAAAAATGGGAATATAAATTGAGCTCCCAAAAAGTTTGGTATCCCTGCTGAGTTGAAGGCATCCTTATTGGCTGTTTTGCTGAATCTTGGATGAATTTTGATATATATAGTCCAAAATGCAGAGGCACCAGATTTTTGGTTACATAATGCGGTTCTATGTCAGCCACATTATTAATGTTTGGTCCCAAAGTTCCACCATCTTTTCTTCTTTTTTGATTCACTTGAAGGTATATTTGAGTCAATAGGGTTGTTTTTCTTGAAAGAATCTGGATCAATAGGTAAATGATAACAAATAAATAAATATGTAAATGCTAACAAATCTAATTGGTAGCCACAGGATTTGTCAAATATATAAAAATACCAACCACATTATTGAAACTATTGGTGAGGTTGTTCAAAAATAATTCAAGTTGAATATGAAAAAATTATAGAATTACCTCCTTGAGGATTGATGGAGTTGTAATGCACCTCTGCCCAAAAACTAAGAAAAATCACTGCAATAGAAACAAACAATGTAAGTTTATAATATATGATTGATGGACCATTGAAAAATGGTTGAAAAGTGCTCAATACCCAATAAATACCAAAGTCATCAATGGTTTATAGATTCATTGATTTAGGAGTATAACACAAAATATTGATAAAAAAAGGCACAAATCCAAGTTTATCCAATAAATTTCTATAATTAAGTTTCTATATAACAGATAGATACTGATGATACAGTTTTGTTTATTAGCATCTTGTGAGGGCACCAAAGGTTTATAAAAGAATGTCAAATTATGGCCAAGGTTCATAAAGATTTCAAGAACAAAGTGATGTGGACAGTTAATCAAGGAAATAAACAAGTTTAATGAGAAAATGAGACCCAAAAAGGAAAAGGAAATTTTGGAAGAGAAGGAAGAAAATCTTACCTCCTCTTGGATTCTCAAAATTAGGAAGAATCTCTATGCAACAGGTGTCCTTGAATGAAGTCACCACAAATATTCTAACACCATACTGGAGAGAAAAAAAAAGGAAAAAAAAATTTAGACATTTTCAGATATTATTTATTATTGATATAAACTAAAAATGGCATCATCTTGTTTTATCTGAAAAGTAGGAATTGCTAAAGCATCAATATGTTTTAAGGCTAAAAATGATGGCATCATCTGATTTGCAGAAAAATTCAGGAAAAATTTCATTTTTTTTTTTTTTTTGGTCTCTGTTCTCCTTTCTAGGAAAAGAGAAACATAAAAGAAGTTATGCCAAACACTACCTAATTGCCAAAACTGAACATATTCCAACACCAATAAGACAATAATTGGTCCATTTTTGTTAAGTAGGCACAACAGTTAGGTTGTTAACAGCCAAACTAATATATACAATATTTCTAGAAGAATTAGTAACCACCGGAACAAAATAGTTCTTAAGCTCCGCGCAAACAGACAAATTTGAAACTTGCTTGTTGTAAAAATCACTCACTACTAATTCGTTATTTCTCTATAAGTTTGGCAAAAAAAATGTAATAGCTAATGGAGGAGAATGGAACATATTTAAACAAAGTTCAACATCAGAAGAATAGTAAGTAGAAAAACTTATACCGAATCTGCGGCTGCTTGAAGAGTTACATGATCCCCCCATTCACCACTCCTAATTTCATTTGATAGAGAAAGTAAAAGGAGCTATAGTTAGCCCAAAACAAGTTAACAATAAACATAGATAGTTTGGTAGAAAGAGATGAAAGAGCAGTTATTACTTAGACATTTTCTCCAAATATTCGCCATATTCCATGGGAACATATCCCTCATAAATCTCTGGATGAGACCGTAGCTGGTTAAAAACAGCATTCAACAATCAGAATCCAAAAATGTTATGCAAAAATATCAAACCAGATATTAAGATTTAGGAAACTATAATAAAGCATAATCCACTAGACTAGAGTAAACACCTGGTTCACAACTTCTTGTCTCACAGTGTTGTGGTGATCAGGTGTGTTAAACAACTGATCAGATAATGCACGGAACTGCAGAGGAAAACAAATGAAATTGTGATTTGATACCATATTGCAAATATGAAACTAATGATCAAAAACTGATGAATGCTGCTACGCACATGCTGATAAACAAAAGAATTGGAAGGAATAAATATTAAAAGCAACAAACCTGACAATTACCATCACCTTGCACCGTATGCTCCACAAAGTCATATAACTGCAATCTGTTTGAAAATATAAGCAGCTTAATTTGGCATGTCTATAAGTCCCAATAGAAGAAAAAAGTAGATGAAATAAATTATTCTTTCAATCACCATAAACCTTAAAAATTACAAATGGGTAAAGAAAAAGAAAGCACTCAATGAAACCCATGTGTTACTAGAATTTCATTGTACCGGCAATTATTAAATTGGAAGACAATAAAATATGCATCATAACAACCATTTTAGTTTTTTACCAAGGAGGAATAATGCTTATGACTAATACCTATCCAGAAGCCTTTGATGATCTGAAGTTGCTTCATCAATTGAAGGAATTTCTCCATTAATTTTTGGGACATGCTACAAAAGAGGGGCAAAGAAAACTTTAGGCACCACAGTCCAATCTACAGATCAAAAGAGAATCAGAAGAGGCTAAACATACAGGAATTGGAACCATCTGACTCAATTTCCTCCCTATTTCATCGTCAAGTGAATAATTGTCAGTTAGCTCTAATGAGCTTTCCTCTGCTTCACAAGGCCTACAACATAATGAACTAGAAGGTTTTATGTCCCCAATTCCATCGTAGGTATAATCATGACCTGAATATGAAAAAGAATATTGAATTAACCAAATCCATGCAAAATGATATTTGCAAGCCAAAATAAGCACATTCATGCTTTGACCCTTAAATGATACCTCCTGAACAATACATCATCGACGAGTTACGCCAATCATATGCTGGCTCAGAAGCATGGAACTGCTCTTCATGTGTCTGTGAATATCTTGAACAATCATCAATATCTACTCGTGAAAATTGTTCTTGTAGAGCTCGTGCAATGATCTCGTCATTCTCTATTTGGTTATGTTGAGTAGTATAGTGGCTATGGAAGTAGTGCCCATTATTATAGACATCACCAGTATTAGGTTGAATTATGTCACAATAGTATCCAGGGCTATAAGCAGGGTCAGAGCCAAAAAGATTAAAACCCCACTGCATAACATCTGAATTCTCATACAACCCCATCTCTCAGTATGAAACTAGACTAGGAATCTGAAAGTCTTCTCCCGGACAACGTTCAAATTATTCCACACCAGGAACAATACAACTGCCAAAATAAGCTGTACATTAACAGATTGACTTTTACCAGCAATTATGACAATGATATGCTAAATCAAGAACAAATCATAGCATTGAATACAAACAGACCAGGTACTGCTTGGCCAATTAAACTGAATCATTAAAGATCTATTTAGAGTCATTGATGCAAATATGCGAATTAGATCCTAAAAAACAAATGGAGTACTTATAACAGTTAATAAAACCAAAAGTAAATTTAACAACAATCCTAAATTTTACCGTATGCATTATTATGTGCCCTATGGTTGATATGTGATATTAGAAGATTTATACTTCAGTGTTTTCATAATAGCAACAACAACAATCAATCCTCTTCCACTAAGTAGGATTGATTACATGGACAAATCATTATCGTTAGATTTTATGAAAAAACAAAGTACAAGATGTTCCTAACTTCCTGCATATAATGCAGTCACAAACACAACTACCTGCTTTAAAGACTGCCTTTCAGTTTCAAATACAGGAGTAATTAAAACTCAAGCTTACTTAAGTAATAATCCACCTTCTTGGCTCTGATAAAAACAGAAAAGAATGATTTGGCACACAAGGCTCTGGCATTCTAAGATTTGGGAAGGAATTGAAAATATCAAATGTATTCAGCCTTGGTCCCCTTGAGTAGAGAGGCTGTATACTCAACTAGATCCTATGATCACCGGGACAAGAGGCAATAAACTTTACCAGCAGTGCAAGACTCAAAACCTCTAGAATGACCTCTTGGTGAAGTCAAAGCTAACACCTAAGCAGAGATTAATCTAATACCTCAAGGATGTAAGGAATCTTCATGGTATTCCAAAAAATATCTAGCAGCAATCCTATATTTGCTCGAGACTCCCTCTAAGAAGTAAGAGAGAGTAAAACACAAAAACAGGAATAAGCAAGCATCTAATTTTGTCTGTGTTTGGAACTGTGCCTCAATCGCACAAAAGAACATCAACACTGAAGCTTTTGTGCCCAACCCATTTTGTTCTTGAGATCAAACCATTGTTAGGCTTTATGATCTTCTAAGACTTGCTTGAACATTTAAAAAGCAAATCACAACCACACTGGTCCTGTTACCTAGATCCTAATCAACTCACTCTTCCAGTATATGCAATATAAAAAATGATAACCCGCACAAAACTTCTGATTACATGTTTCTGGCTACTCTATCCCCCCAACAACAACTTTAGGATGAGTCAAACCATAATTGAAATCCATAGCATCCAACAAAGGATACGCCTTTTCAATTCCCAACAACAAAAGAATAATCCAATCACAACCCTCGAGGTTATAGCTTACACCAATCCTAAAGAAATCCAGAAACACTGGAAAGGAAACCTTTCCAATTTGGAACAGAACCGACTACTCCGACGCCAAAAAAAAAAACAAAGAAATTAAACAGCACAACCAATTAACCAAACAAGACATCAAAGTAAGAATCACCCCACCTCGGATTCAGCACCAACTTAATTCAGGCAATCCTCAAACTTGAAAACAAAAGTGCAGAGACACCCAGCAACAACAAGGGTGGTACGAACTATGCAATAGGCAATAGATGAGGATGAAACGTTGAAAATTTATTGTGAGAACAAAATTGGACGAAAAAAGGTGCAATTCACGTGTTTATATACAGTTTGCCACGGCTTTAAAGGTGGAACACCTTCTGCCACTGCTGCTTCATTGTTTTCGTATTTTGAAGCACTGGGCGGCATTTTTTAACGTATTTCTTTGACCCCATAATTTTGTCAAAATCTAAATCATAAATTTGCTACCCATTTGGCCATTTTTCATGATTTAACCATCAATATTAAATTTTGGTAATGAGGGAATGGTTGGAATAATTTGTACCAGTGACCGTTGATTAAGGTTGGGAATCTGAGGCAGAGGGTAGAGAGTTGAGCTGATGGTTCGGATTGGTTGCTCAATGACGAAGGTATCAAACCAACGTCTCTGATTGAATCGGTATTCTCTCTTTGAAACAATTTAATTCGTATGCACTTAACTTCACTTTGAAAAAATATTAAATAGAGTAAAGAGTAACTTCTTTAGTGCCTTTGTAAAATCAAAAAAAAAAAAAAAAAAAAAAAACCTTAATCCAAAAGACACCGAACAATTTATTACAAAATTATTCTTCCTCACGTCACATGTATTCAATTAGAAAAAAAATACTCATAAAAATATCATATAGTATTAAAAGATTTTATAAAAATGTAATAATTTTTTTAAAAAAATTATAAAATATTAAATCATAAAATGAAAAAGATTTTACGGATTTAAAAGAATATAAATTACTTCATGCCTTTACAAATACCAAAAATTATTAATAGTATATCTAGAAATTAATGAAAATTAAATTGTGTCTTTTTTTTAAAGCATAACATTTAATGTTAATAAATAATAAAACATAAAATTAAATATAATAAAGAATAAAACTATTTAAGTTTAATTACTTTTTTATCTCTAGTTTCATCCAAAAATGTCAAATTGCAATTAAAAAATATAAATTGAGACTATAGTTTTTAAAATAATTATACTCATCTTTCACTCTCATGTTTTCTTTTTGTTTTTGAAGAAAAAAAGAAACTAGATACAAAATTCATTCTTTTTGCTCTCATTTGTCATTTGTTTACTTCCTTGCTTGGAGAGAAAAAAATGTAACTCTCTCTTGTCTCACTTGATAACGAAATATTAATTTAATAGTTATTTACATTTTTATCTCACGAATATTTGTATATTCGTTTTTATGAAAATAGAAGAAAAAAATGTATTATATGTTTTTTCATAACTAATTTTTAATTGTGACTTGATTATAATATATTTTCTTTTAATAATTATGTCTCTCAATTTTTTATTAGATTATTAGAAATTATTTTTTAATATTATTAAAAAAAATAAGTATATTGATGAAAAATAAAATAATATATTCATTTTTTACACCTGATAAGAGACAAGCTATTGGTGAAGACGAAAACAATATAAATTTTAGGTTAAAATACTCTGTTGGTCCTCGTTTTGGTTCAGAAATCTCAAATTGGTCCTCGTATTTTAATTGATCTCAATTTCGTCCTCGTTTTTGTAATTGAGTATTAAATCAGGGCAATCGGTAACAATGTTAAATTTTTTAACGTTAACTTGGTTTTGAATTTCTGATGTTGGATGGATGGCTGCTTTCTCAAAGGCAAGTATGGTGGTGAGTTATTAATTGCAATTGGAAGAGATGGGAATGAGCAGATTCTACCTCTAGCATATGCTGTTGTAGAAGTGGAAAACAAGGATTCGTGGAAGTGGTTCTTGGAGCTTTTGATTAATGATCTTGGTGGAGATTCAATTTGTGCATCATGCACTTTTATATCAGACCAACAAAAGGTTATTCACTTTTATTATTTCAATTAATTTGTATTTTAACATCATGTAGTATGCTAATTTTAGAGTCTTTTTTTCATATATAAATATAGGGTCTTCTCCCAGCTATACAATAACTTCTCCCTGGAGTAGACCAGAGATTTTGTGTTAGGCACCTGTATGCTAATTTTAGAAAGCAATTCCCTGGAAAAAATTTAAAACGTCTGATGCGGAAGGCTGCTTCAGTGACACATCCACAGGCTTCGGAGAAGATAATGAGGGACATCAAAGAGGTCAATGAAGACGCCTTTAAACACTTGATTGGTATTCCTCCAAGGTATGACATACTGAATACTTATAGTATTTTTATTGCATGATTAAAAAGTAATTATTTGTTTATGTGATACTAGGTTTTAGTCACGGTCTAGATTCACTGTAAGAGCCTAGTGTGACACCTTGAGGCATTCAACAGTGTGATAGTGAAGACTGAACTAAGCCAATCATAAGTATGCTGGAGGACATTCGTGTTTATATCATGAAGAGATAGGCCACAAACAGATCTAAGGTGAAATCCTTTAAAGGTTCAGTTTGTCCCAGAATTGTTGACAGGCTTAAGAAGGAATCAAGCTTAACAAGACACTAGATACCAAGGTATGACATTAATATATATTTATGTCAGCAACACAATCAGATTGTGATTTGGTGTTTACATTTCTGTTGTATTACACACAGATGGTCAGCTGAGAAGTTGTTTGAAGTGAGGCATGCTTTAAATCTAGGGGAACAATTTGTGATGAATATTGACAAGATGGAGTACACATGCAGGAAATGGAGCATAAGTGGACTTCCTTGTTGCCACGCACTTTCTGCCATGAAATTTTTGAATCTGAAAGGAGAGGATTTCATAGCCCATTGGTTCAGGAAGTCAACCTCTAAGGAGACGTATAATTCAGTAATTTTCCCTATTAATGGTCAAGAGGTGTGGGAGGTTACTGCATATCCTGATGTCCTGCCACCAACCAAAAGAATTATGACTGGAAGGCCTAAAAAGAAAAGAAGATTGGAACCTTGGGAGCTGAAAAGGGATGACACCACATTACAAAAAGGAGGAATTCGCAAAAGGTGTGCTGTGTGCAGGGAAATTGGTCACAACAGAACTGCTTGTCCTAAAAAACTTGGGCCACCACCAAGTCAATCAACTGTGCCAGTAACAGCATCAGGCCCATCACAGCAACAACACCCAGCACAAGAAACTGGACTATCACAACAACAGCACCCAACACAACAAATTGACCCATCACAACAACAACACCTAACATAGCAAAGTGGCCCATCACAACAACTGCACCCAACATAGCAATTTGGCCCAGGAAGAGCATCAGGCCCATCACAGCAAACTGGCCCACCAACAACATCAGCCCCATCACAGCACACTGGTCCAGCAGCTCAATCAGCACCATCACAACACACTGCTCCAGCAGCACCATCAGCCCATTCAAAGCAAACTGGTTCTGCAGCCAATCAGTCCCAACCATCTCAAGGTCAATCTCAACGTGCATCAAGCAACCAATTTGTCCAACCAATGAGGAACAAACTCCAGGCTAGAAGGGGACGTGTTTGGAAGCCCTAATGATTTGTATTAAACAGATTCAATCTACTTTATAGTTGCTATGGATACTTTTGTTAATTTAAGACTCCTAGTTATGTCGTCTTTTTGGGTATTTGATAGGAATAGACATTGTCTTTTTGGGGCAGTCCACTTTAATGTATTTTCAACAATTTCTGGGGCAGTCCATTTTAATGTATTTTGAACAACTCATGTTTTGGCCGTGATCAACTTTGACAGTGGATATGGATATAAACTACCATTTCTTATAATCTGTGTGATGTAGTACATTATGTCCAGATTAATGTTTTATATCACATTTGGTGTGATTTCCTTTTCAATTAGGTTCATCACAGTATATTCCAATATTTGGATTTCATATATTGTGAATGATTACATTATCAGGTTTAATATATTCCAAACACAATGCTGAAACTTTCACATTCATTTCGAATCATTACATCAACAGGTTTACTTCATTGTGAAAAGGAATATGTTTAACACATACAACAAACAAACCATTACAAACAACACTTTGACCCATTTTTCCAAACTCATAATACATTTCTCGATATTTAGTAATATGTTTTCCCCATCCCTTTCTCCCCCTGTTCTTAGCAGTTCTAGCAGTTCTCGTGATTACCTTCTCACCGCAATAGCAAAGAGGTGCGAAATCGAACCTCCTCCCCACACCCCCATGAGAAGAAACACTAAAATTTTTCATTCCCCAACCATTGCAAGTGCAGGACGAGCAAGAATGAGAGGGAGACATTACCGGTGCAAACAAAGCAAAACGGAGGAGACCGGAAACCTTCCACACCCTCTTTCAAATTCAAACATTTACCCTTTCTCAATATTATCTTCTTAAAAGGGAAAACAACAATGGATGTTTACGGTGCCAACCACAACTCATTGACACGTAAGAATGAATATTACAGCCACATCATCACATATAAATGTCGTTTGCCAATAGTTAACGATTGTCCTGATTTAATACTCAATTACAAAAATGAGGATGAAATTGAGATCAATTAAAATACGATGACCAATTTAAGATTTTTGAACCAAAACGAGGACCAACGGAGTATTTTAACCTAAATTTTATTTCTTCACATATATTTTGAAGCATTATATTAATGATTTAATTGTTCAATTAGAAGAGTCATTTTTTGAAGCACTCTACTAATGATCAAATCTAATAATCAAATAATTATATTACTTTGGTCCATCCAAAATATTTGGTCAAGATCCGCCACTAAAGAAGCATAAAAGGTAGAAGAAGAAGAATGGAGAATAGAGCGGCAACACGACGTTTCGCGAACAAGAAGACTTATGAAGCATAGAAAAAACTGAAGCATAAAATTGAGGCCTATACCTTTGCGATTAAATAAAATAATTAAAAAAAATAATGACAATTTTAAAATTTTTGCAAACTTATAGGTTCGTTTCCTTAACAACCAAAGCATATAGAGTGTATAGGCATTAGTTATGTATCAATCGAAGCATATAGGGTGTATAGGCCTCAATTCTGTAGCAATCGAGGCCTATACCTCTATGTCAAAATAACATAATTAAAAAGAGATTAACAATTTTAAAATTTTTGTAAACTTATAGGCTTCGGTTCCTTAGTAACTGAGGTCTATAAGTTCACAAAAATTTTAAAATTGCCACCACATTTTTGTATGTCTCGTTTGCTTCAAAAATTTTAAAATTGCCACCACATTTTTGTATGTCTCGTTTCCTTTAAAATAGATTGCATATCACTTGAATTAAAAGTCAAAACTACACTAGTAAAATTATACTTATTTTAATTCAATTAAATCGAGAATAATCAAGCTATTAAATAATAAAAACATTCGAGTACTAATTAAGTCACGACAACATAAAAAATATCTCAACTCAAGTTAAAATATCTCTCAAAAACTACAAGTTTGATTATACCTAAAACATTCATCAAATAGGTACACTTGTATTCCAATCAATTTCATCACAAGATAATCAAATATACTTCTCAATTTATCATTACCAAAACAATCATTTCTAAATCATATTCAAACTAATATCTCACCTTAGAGTTAGTCTAACTGAATATATAAAGTCACTAGTTATTTTCATGTAAATTAGGTTAGCTCCTCTTGCTTGAACTCTTTTGCTCTTTAACCCAGAAAAAAAAAAGGTATACAAGTTTTAACTTGTTACCAAAAAAGATCAAATCCAAAAAATAAAACACTTAACTACAAATTTAAACGATTAGAAAATAATCTTTTTAGACCATATCATACATTTGATCAACTGAACCATACATTCATGCTACAAAAAGCAAGGAATTAGATATTTCAGAAAAAAAAAAAAAAAACTTACTCAACCGTAATCTAGTCAAGTCATATTATCCTATACTATGTCATCTTGTAACCTATTCCTTTGATTAAAGAAAGAAGTAAAAGTCTCAAAAATAGAAAAAGACATATATTCCTTGAGTTAAAAAAGGGAAATATTAAAAAAATAAATAAATAAAATTATTGTGAAAGAGATTGTCCAACTTTGGGATTGAAATAAATTAGACTATATTATATTATGTCTCATATTATTAGTTTGCATTTATTTTATAATAAGTATTAACTCCCTATTTTTGGTGTATAAAGGAAATTGTTTCTTTTTTACAAGGATTTGATGTGGTTATCGTGTGTTTGTATTTGTTATTTTTTATGATAAGTTTTATGTGATGATAAATAATACCTAACTTGAGTATATTGTACTAATTGAGAGATCAAAAATTTATAATAATACCTAACTTGAGTATATAAAAAAAATAAAGAATGAATTTATGTTATAATATTATATATATATATATATATATATATATATATATATATATATATAATATTCATAAAATAATAAATTATTTACTATCCATTTAACTTAAACTTTCGTTCTTAAATTTATAAACTATATTTTTATCTTTTTCCCAAGAAAAGAATATTTTAATAAAATAATCCACATATTTAAATTTGGATGAGGGATATAAGATTAAGGTTATTCATTAATATATCATTGCAATTTTTTATGTTCCTAATTAATCCATAATTATAGTATTTTAACAATATAGCAATACATAATTGATGATAATCTAAAGATTTATACGTTGATAATGAAGAAAGAGAAGCTTTCTAAAATTAGTGTTTTATTTATTTATATTAAACGGTGTAGATGTAAGCTTTGCGTCAAATAGTGTAGTACATCGGTTTAAGGCACTCTCAAAACTTAATAAAACTGGCACATGGGTATCGTAATTAAGTCGGTACGCATTATAGGTTGTTTATTTTTTTCTCTCTATATATATTTATTTACTTTTAGCTTTTAATCTTTGTATCTTTTACAACAACAAAAATTGTCGTTGTATTTTAATATGTATTGTAATAAAATTAGTCCTTTAAATATTCTCGTAATAGAAAGTTATCACAACGATATGTTTTAAAAAAATATATTTTTTGTTATCTACAAATGTTAATTAGAAGAAATATTTAATTGTTAAATAAAAATTAATTTTAAAATAAAAAACAATTAGTCATTATATTGACTAATTTAGATACTATCTTATAAATTACAATGATATCTAAAATAATCTCTACTATAAATAAAAAATTACAAATAACTGCAAAAAAAAAAAAGACCTTTAGATAATAATCGTAGAGATCTAGAAAATGACATTTTAGAAATAATAGTAGTTTAACAATGAGACTTAATTGTTTTAAATGTTAAAAAAATTTTATAAATATAATAGTTATAAATGAGCTTCATTATTTTACAACACACTATCTCTTTAGAAATCACTTTTCTAGAGTTATCTGGCTTCTCTTTAAGGGTTCTTCCACTTTGCTCATCTGATTGAAGAATCGAGACCAGGATTGATCCTTGCGACGAGCTCTTCAATTTGAATAGATCAATTTCTTAGTTTGTGTAAGTTGAGTTTCAATGTTTTTCTTGTCTACTTCTGTTTTTTGTTGCATGTGAGCCTTTTTTTCACTCTCACTTGTCTTTTTAATCTTCTATATGAGTTTCTATTGATCAATAATCATAATGGTATGTCCTAATCATTCTTGTGATGTTTTTATGTGTAGATAGAGCATTTTGTGGAGTTAGAAACGTTTTGGTGTTCATGCTTTAAATACTCAATATAATTTATGTGTAAGTGTTATATATGGAATGGTTGATAAATTTATGGTTAAATATGAATGAGTATAATGATGTATGAAAATGTGATGATAATGAGCTTGTTCAGGGGTATGAGCATTATATAGCGGTTGGCATAATTCTAGGGATCTCATGAGGAGATTTTATACTGACGTTACTTTAGTGTATGTGTTAATGTGGGAGTGTCAACACCCAATTTTGTCCGGGTGAATAAATTTATTTTAGAAAAAAATAAAAAAAAAAGGTTTTTTAGTTAATGGAAAATAAAAAAAATGTGAAACAAAATTTTCTTCAAAAAGATTTTCAAACATCAACTTTAGAAAAAAGAAAGAAAAAAGAGAGAGAAGAAAGAAGAAAAAAAAGGAGGAAAAACCCAATTTGTTATTAATATTCATGAGCCCAATAACTCAAATATTTTATAACTTTGTTCCTGATAGAGAAATTAATTATATAATAATAATTAGAAGCAATATCTCTTCAACTGGTAAGAATCAATATTATTAATTGGAATTAATTTTGTGCTCTGATTTGGTATTGATGATGATTGATTTTGTGCTCTGATTTGTTATTGATGATTATTGATTTTGTCCTCCGATTTGCTGCGATTTGATACTCATAATTTGATACTATAATGACCAATTCCTTCCTTATATTGTTCGTTACAATTAAGGCTGAGATTGCATTGACATTGCAAGTTATGAATATAAATACGCATTTTGTCATGACCAGAAAAAAAAATTCTCTACACTACTCTAATTCTTTCCCATCACCACTCCCACATACACACCTCTTTTTAATCTCTTTTTTTTAAAAAAAAAAACATATTGAAGAGGTAGAAAAAAGAAAAAAAAAACATTCTCTACACTCTCTCATTACCACCCAAATAAACACCTCTCATCTTTATCTCTTTAGAAAAAAACAAAAATATTAGAAAAGGAGGCAACAAAGAATAAGAAAAAGAGAAAAGGTGAGGAGATATTGAACATTTTATAAGGTACGTAACCGCTAGTTCCTTTTTTTTTTCTTTTGATTTATTTTTATCAATTTTTTTATTATTCTTTTTAAATCATTAAATTTTTTTCCCATTTTTTTGGTGTCTGTTCGATCGCTCGCGTTGCATGATACCTATTTTACACTTTCGTTCCTTTTGTTTTCTAAAAAATATATATCAATCTAAGAATAAAATATAACTTTCTTTGTTTACTCTTTTATATCTATTTGGTTGCTCACGTCGCAACGACATCCAAAACTACTCTAAAATAACTTTAAAAAAATATTAAAAATTTATAAATGATTAAAAAAATAAAAAATAAAAGATTAGAAAAAAATAATTTATTTGAAGTGTCTATCCGGTCGCTCGCGTCGCGTGACACCAATTTTAAAATAATACTAAAATTTAAATAAAAAGATTTTCAAAATTATAAACAAATTAAATCATTTTCAAATAATTTTCCAAATAGATTTTTCAAAAAGAATTACGTAACACTGATTCTCCATTCACACGGAGATACGTAGGAGCGAGGATTAATTCTCGTCGGGCCAAAAAATCAAAAAAATAGTTTTGTTGTTTTTTGTACATTCTTTTATTAATATTTTGGGGAAAATTAAATATTTTGAAATAACCACATAACTTTTGCACATTTAATTAAAAGTATCGTCTTAGGACGGACGTTGTGGGGTGCTAATACCTTTCCCACACGTAACCGACTCCCGGACCTCCCAAAATCTGGTTTTTCGCAAACCTTGCTCTTTTTTATGGTTTTCCGTAGTTTTTTATAATAAATATGGTGGCGACTCCAAAACCTCTATGTACAAATTTTAATTTTTTGGTTCGTCGTCCCATCGCGATTTCGGTTGCGACAGATGGCGACTCCACTGGCGATGCTAGAGAGTCAGACCATTTATTTGGATGTGCAAAATTGATGTGGTTTTTCTTCATATTTTTTCTTTCTCATTTTTTTTTGGGTATGTGTTTTTATCTTTTTTTATTTAGAATAATTGTATGTGTATATTCTTCTTTATTTTTGTATTTGGAATAATTGTTAGGTGTGGGTTTGGGTATACATTATATTCTCCCTTCACACACACACACACATTTTATTCATTACATGAGTGGGGCCCTATACCCGGGTCTGAGTTGCTTAGAATTAGAGGGGATTGTGTAGCAGTGTCACAGTGGATGTACTTCCCAAGTAGTCATTGTGAGAATCCCAGCTAGAGTTTGTTTGCTTCTTCATTGGTACTCCCACTTCTAGTTGTTTACCAACTGTCGTGGGAAATGCCATGAAATGGCCATAGCTCTAGTGACCTTGATATTTAGGTATTAGGGAACTATCCTTGTGAGCACATATACTTTCCCTTAGAACTTTAAGCATCAAACCCATGTTAAATAAAGGCACTAAAGGGAGACTATTTGCGTCCTTTACCCTCACCTTTCCTTGTATGTAATATTAAATTCATCACAATCACACCATTATTAGCCATATAAGAAGAAAAAAAACAAAAAAAGAAGAAAAGTTTGCAAAATATAAGACAAAAAAAGGTGAAAAAAAAAGAACAAACCAAGAGGGATCCTGTCATATGAAATAAATTATTTTTCTGTGAATTAAATTGTTTGAGAAAAAACCACCATGATTTGAAATGATGTGTGGCCATGTTTCTTTATCCAGAAAAAATAAAAGTAATTATCCTTTGCTACCCAATTTGAGCCTTCCAAAAAAATTTATTTCAAATTAACCTAAACAAGGGTCACCCTCACACTAAGGGTTGAGATAATGTTTTCATTTGTTTCATCTGAATGGTAGTTCACCAATACAAAAATATCAAAAAAAAGGAAAAGAAATAAATGATATGGTTATATCAAGAAAACAAAAGAAAAAGGCAAGCAAAAGGTGAACAAAAAGAAATCAAATGAATTCTGAACATTATTCAAAGATCCTTATTTGTAATAACCCTCACATCACTTTTTGGGCCTTTACTATCATTTACTTCCATACCATTAGCATTGGACAAAATACAAGCCTAATAAAGTCCACACAGATCAAAGATTGGTTGTTATCTTTCGAAGGTTTTAATTTAGAGGAAAATTTTTATTTGCTAACAGGTTTGTTCTAAAAAAATTATAAAAAAAAGGATAGAAAAAGTGTGTTCAAAGATTTTCTTTTAAACACTAGGGCAGTTTATGTTTGGTTGACATGTTTTCAAAGCTCCAACATCAGCATGGGCAATCAAGCAATCTGGTTAAAATTGGGTTGTCCTCTTTTAATTCATTCTTCATGAAACTCCATCTTTGCTACAACAATAACTCTGCTCTAAGCCTAAACCTTGACCAACCTTACATAGTCCATCTTTATCAATCCCAAACCCAAACTGGGGCAGTCACTTTGTTTGTGATTCATATATTCCCATCATTCATTTTGAATTGGGGCATTTGTTTACATTGAAGACTGTGATCACATTAAGGGCAACTTGTGAAGGCCCCGTCATTTTCTTAATCTCCTCGTTTGGGAAAAGTCAAACACGCTTTTGCACCCTAAGACCATCCTAGGCTCTCACACTAGGGGCAATTTTTTTTTTTGAAATCCCCATCATTTTCTTCATACCATCAATAACTGGAAAAGCCCAAACACATTTTGTGTCTCTAAACAAATTCAAATTGGGGCAACTAACTAGTTAATCATCATCACCTCGTCCAAACCTTTTCAAGTCCTTAGCAATTTCATGCATGTCATTCAAATAGTGTTTCAAAGAAATGATTAAAAAAGTGTTTGTTAGTAAATTGATTAAACCAAGGAAATGATTTGAAAAAGTAAAAAAATATCAAAGTAGAATAATTCCATGAATTCGAAATAATATTGAAATGGGGAACAATTCAAATTTGTTTTTTTTTTTAAATATAAAAGAAAATTCATACATAAGGTAATTCATACATCATACCAAGTCATGCATACATGAGTAATTCATCTTTTTGAATAAAGCAAATTTCACCCATGCATCCATGCATCCACGCATACATCATCGTCTAAGTTTAAAAAGAAAATCATAGCATGTCATACATCATCAATGATTCATAACGTGTGCATATGCATAACTCCTCCAACATTTCTTAGATTTATGAAGAAATGAAAAAAATGAAAAATAGAGCAAATTCCACTCATGCATTTACGCATCCATGCAAGCATATTATATAGTTTCAAAAAGAAAATCATAACATTACATGCATCATTAAATCATTAATCATAATCCACAAAATCATTGAAAATCATTAAAAAAAAAAGAAAAATTCAGAAACGATATTTTATTTTAAGTCTCAAAAATGTTAGGCATTCACTTGGTGTTTGTCGACAATTCAAAAGCAAAATTCAGGTTCTCGTTTTATATATATCAAGACCCTCTGCGAGGCAATGGTTATTAATTTCCTTTTCTTTACATCGAGGCCCTTTGCGAGGCAATGGTCATCGATCTCTTCACATCGAGGCCCTCTGCGAGGCAATGGTCATCGATCTCTTTACATCAACACCCTCTACAAAGCAATGGTCATTGATTTCTTATGTCACATCGAGGCCCTCTACGAGGCAATGGTCATCGATCTCCTTACATCACGACCTTCTGCGAGGAAATGATCATTGATTTCTTATGTCACATCGAGGCCCTTTGCGAGGCAATGGTCATCGATCTCCTTACATCACGACCCTCTACAAGGCAATGGTCATTGATTTCTTATGTCACATCGAGGCCCTCTACGAGGCAATGGTCATCTATCTCTTCACATCAAGACCATCTTCAAAGCAATGGTAATTGAATTCTTATGTCACATCGAGGCCCTCTGCGAGGCAATGGTCATCGATCTCTTTACATCAAGACCCTCTGCGAGGTAATGGTCATTGATTTCTTATGTCACATCGAGGCCCTCTGCGAGGCAATGGTCATCGATCTCTTTACATCAAGACCCTCTGCGAGGAAATGGTCATTGATTTCTTATGTCACATTGAGGCCATCTGCGAGGCAATGGTCATTGTTTTTTTTCGGATCGGGACCCTCTACATGGTAATGGTCATCGAATCCTTTAGATATAGACCCTCTCCTCGGGATTGGTCTAATCTCTTTTTCAAAAAGTCAAAGTACAAAAAGAATATGGTTTGTCAAATCGTGACCCTCTGCATGGTAATGGTCATTGAATCTTTTGGATATAGACTTCTCCTCGGGATTGGTCTAATCTTTTCTCAAAAGATATTAAAAAAAAGAAAATTTTCAAATTGAGGCCCTCTACATGGTAATGATCACCTAATCTTTTGAATAAACCCTCTCAACGGGATTGGTCTAATTCGGTTTTTTTCAAAAAGTAAAAAAAAAACAAAATAAAAAGAATTAGTGTGTCAAACTGAGACCCTCTACTTGGTATGGTCAAATTTGTCTTCAAATTTGTCTTCTCTTGAAACCCAAAAGAAATTAGTGTTTTTATCTTTACTTATCTTTTATTACGATAATATGAAAAAGTCAAATTTTCAAATTATCTAATAAAATCTAAGTAAAGAGGGGCAGCTGTCAATACCCAATTTCGTTCGGGTGAATAAATTTATTTTCAAAAAAAATAATAAAAAATAATAAAAAAAGGGTTTTTTAGTTAATGGAAAATAAAAAAAATGTGAAACAAAATTTTCTTCAAAAAGATTTTCAAACATCAACTTTAGAAAAAAAAAAGAAAAAAGGGAAAAAAAAAGAAGAAAAAATAAGGAGGAAGAACCCAATTTGTTATTAATTTTCATAGGCCTAATAACGCAAATATTTTCTACCTTTGTTCTTGATAGAGAAATTAATTATATAATAATAATTAGAAGCAATATTTCTTCAAATGGTAAGAATCAATATTATTAATTGGGATTAATTTTGTGCTCTGATTTGTTACTGATGATGATTGATTTTGTGCTCTGATTTGCTGCGATTTGATACTTATAATTTGCTATTATCATGACCAATTCCTTCCTTATATTGTTCGTTACAATTAAGGCTGAGATTGCATTGACATTGCAAGTTATGAATATAAATACGCACTCTGTCATGACCAGAAAAAAAAATTCTCTACACTACTCTAATTCTTTCCCATCACCACTACATACACACCTCTTTTTAATCTCTTTTAAAAAGAAAACATATTGAAGGAGGCAGAAAAAAGAAAAAAAAACATTCTCTACATTCTCTCATTACCATTTATCCGGCCGCTCGGGTCGTGTGACACCAATTTTAAAATAATACTAAAATTTAAATAAAAAGATTTTCAAAATTATAAAACAAATTAAATCATTTTCAAATAATTTTCCAAATAGATTTTTCAAAAAGAACTACGTAACCCTGATTCTCCATTCACACGGAGATACGTAGGAGCGAGGATTAATCCTCGTCGGGCCAAAAAATCAAAAAAATAGTTTTGTTGTTTTTTGTACATTCTTTTATTAATATTTTTGGAAAAAATTAAATATTTTGAAATAACCACATAACTTTTGCACATTTAATTAAAGGTACCGTCTTAGGATAGACATTGTGGGGTGCTAATACCTTCCCCACGCGTAACCGACTCCCGGACCCCCCAAAATCTGGTTTTTCGCAGACCTTGCTCTTTTTTATGGTTTTCCATAGTTTCCTATAATAACTATGGTGGCGACTCCAAAACCTCTTTGTACAAATTTTAATTTTTTGGTTCGTCGTCCCCTCGCGATTTCGGTTGCGACAGATGGCGACTCCACTGGCGATGCTAGAGAGTCAGACCATTTATTTGGATGTGCAAAATTGATGTGGTTTTTCTTCATATTTTTTCTTTCTCATTTTTTTTGGGTATGTGTTTTTTATCTTTTTTTTTATTTAGAATAATTGTATTTGTATATTCTTCTTTATTTTTGTATTTGGAATAATTGTTAGGTGTGGGTTTGGGTATACATTATATTCTCCCTTCACACGCACACACACATTTTATTCATTACATGAGTGGGGCCCTATACCCGGGTCTGAGTTGCTTATAATTAGAGGGGATTGTGTAGTAGTGTCATAGTGGATGTACTTCCCAAGTGGTCATTGTGAGAACCCCAGCTAGAGTTTATTTGCTTCATTGGTACTCCCACTTCTAGTTGTTTACCAACTATCGTGGGAAATGCCATGAAGTGGGCCATAGCTCCAGTGACCTTGATATTTAGGTATTAGGGCAGTTTATGTTTGGTTGACATGTTTTCAAAGCTCCAACATCAGCATGGGCAATCAAGCAATCTGGTTAAAATTGGGCTGTCCTCTTTTAATTCATTCTTCATGAAACTCCATCTTTGCTCCAACAATAACTCTACTCTAAGCCTAAACTTTGACCAACCTTACATAGTCCATCTTTATCAATCCCAAACCCAAACTGGGCAGTCACTTTGTTTGTGATTCATATATTCCCATCATTCATTTTCAATTGGGGCATTTATTTACAATGAAGACTGTGATCACATTAAGGGCAACTTGTGAAGACCCCATCATTTTCTTAATCTCCTCATTTGGGAAAAGTCAAACACGCTTTTGCACCCTAAGACCATCCTAGGCTTTCACACTAGGGGCAATTTTTTTTTCTTGAAATCCCCATCATTTTCTTCATACCATCAATAACTGGAAAAGCCCAAACACATTTTGTGTCCCGAGACAAATTCAAATTAGGGCAACTAACTAGTTAATCCTCATCACCTCGTCCAAACCTTTTCAAGCCCTTGACAATTTCATGCATGTCATTCAAATAGTGTTTCAAAGAAATAATTAAAAAAGTGTTTGTTAGTAAATTGATTAGACCAAGGAAATGATTTGAAAAAGTAAAAAAATATCAAAGTAGAATAATTCCATGAATTCGAAATAATATTGAAATGGGGAACAATTCAAATTTGTTTTTTTAAAAAAATATAAAAGAAAATTCATACATAAGGTAATTCATACATCATACCAAGTCATGCATACATGAGTAATTCATCTTTTTGAATAAAGCAAATTTCACCCATGCATCCATGCATCCACGCATACATCATCGTCTAAGTTTAAAAAGAAAATCATAGCATGTCATACATCATCAATGATTCATAACGTGTGCATATGCATAACTCCTCCAACATTTCTTAGATTTATGAAGAAATGAAAAAAATGAAAAATAGAGCAAATTTCACTCATGCATTTACGCATCCATGCAAGCATATCATATAGTTTCAAAAAGAAAATCATAACAATGCATGCATCATTAAATCATTCATCATACTCCACAAAATCATTGAAAATCATTAAAAAAAAGAAAAAGTCAGAAACGATATTTTATTTTAAGTCTCAAAAATGTTAGGCATTCACTTGGTGTTGGTCGACAATTCAAAAGCAAAATTCAGGTTCTCTTTTTATATATATCAAGACCCTCTGCAAGGCAATGGTCATTAATTTCCTTTTCTTTACATTGAGGCCCTTTGCGAGGCAATGGTCATCGATCTCTTCACATCGAGGCCCTCTGCGAGGCAATGGTCATCAATCTCTTTACATCAACACCCTCTGCAAAGCAATGGTCATTGATTTCTTATGTCACATTGAGAAAGGGAGAGAGAAACCCCCTGAGAAAGAAACTTAAATTGGAATTGTTTTGAAATCTGAAAAAATAGTGTGTTTTCACTTAGTTCATATTGTCTTAGCTCATTTTGACCATTTCTAGTTCATTTTTTGGGTTTTTACTAGGCAAATTCAAATTAGGTTGTTAATTCCGAGTTCTCATCTGTTCTCAACCTTTCTTTTGATAGATTTTGAGTTGTAGTAAGTTTTAGTAGTGTGAGCTATTTTCTATTCATATTATGCCATTATAAACATGTTAGGATAGTTAGATTAAACTTCCATAGGTTAGCTTAGTACATGCATACACAAAATGGTCAATTTTGTAGACTAGTCTTGGTTTTAGGTAGTGATTTTTGGTAAATCATTTAGGAGATAGTTTGTGACTTAAGATTAAGTTTTCTTAAGTCATTTTAACCTTGTCTAGGTAGTTTAGTGGTAGTTATACCCGTGCTTTAGCATAAACTTAGTTTTAGCCTATCTTTAGGGTGTGTTTAGAGGTTTTAGGTAGTGAAATTTTGAGTTTTAGGTAGGATTTCAGTTTTGAGTTGTTCCTTAGGATCCCTGAGTCATTTTAACTTTGTTGAGTAGGTTCTTGGTCCTTTTTATACCAGTTTCGCATAATAGATTTCATATTAGAGAAAAAAGGCAAAAAGTCAACTCTTGGTCAACTTTTCAACTTTTCAGCCAAGTTACTGCATTCTTTCTTTGTTTTTGTTAGTTTTTCTGTCCTTGGTTTACTTTTTCTGCATAAAAATAGGCCACACAACTTAGTCACACTAATTGAATGAAAAAATAATGAAGTTAGGTATTTAACTAGACTAGAGATTCATAAACTAGCCATACAAGTTAGTCTCCACCTCAGTTTTCGTTTTCCTTGATATTGCTCACTTTTAGCTTAGTTTTCATCTTT
>Ga0214542_1006054_pt1 | contig 22419 bp, 10 predicted proteins | sample CNSS1metaG_FD_160096 | JGI IMG/M metagenome (GOLD analysis project Ga0214542, IMG submission 160096) | Root nodule microbial communities from cowpea collected in UCLA plant growth center, Los Angeles, California, USA - CNSS1 | ecosystem: Host-associated > Plants > Roots > Nodule | place: USA...
TCCCCTTTATGATAATTCTCCATGGAAAAGAAAACAAGGTTTATGGTGGAAGAGAGATGGAAAGGAAGATAGATTTGAGCAATTTCATGCATGCAAGATTAGATGGGTATTTCAAAAGAAATGATAATAAAAAAAAGTTTATTTCTTTATTCAACCCACTGATTTGACCAAAGAATGTTTTATCATTTTCTCAATTTTTCATAAGAAAGATTCCAAGAATTTGGTGATAAAGAAAGTGGGAAACAATTTGAACTTATTGTAGTGCAATATTTTTTTTGTTTATTTTCCAAAAATTATGCTGATGCATGCTATGTGTTTGAATCTTTGGATAAGGTATCATGAATGACCAATAAATGGAATGCAATGCATGTTTGTGCCTCGTAGGGCACTTATTCACATGATATGCTAATGAAATGTATGTTTATGGCTAATAATGATGTGATTGTGATGAATTTATTATTATATACAAGGAAAGGTGAGGGTAAAGGATGCAAATAATCTCCCTTTAGTGCCTTTATTTAACATGAGTTGGACGCTTAAAGTTCTAGGGGAAAGTATATGTGCTCACAAGGATAGTTCTCTAATACCTAAATATCAAGGTCACTAGAGCTATGGCCCACTTCATGGAATTTTCCACAACAGTTGGTAAACAACAAGAAGTGGGAGTACCGATGAAGCAAACAAACTCTAGCTGGGGTTCTCACAATGACCACTTGGGAAGTACATGCACTGTGACACTGCTACACAATCCCCTCTAATTCTAAGCAACTCAAACCCGGATATAGGGCCCCACTCATGTAATGAACAAAATGTGAGTGTATGAAGGGAGAACACAATGTATACCCAAACCCACACCTGAAAATTATTCCAAATACAAAAATAAAGAAGAATATACACATACAATTATTCTAAATATAAAAAAAAGATAAAAAAACACATACCCAAAAAAATGAGAAAGAAAAAATATGAAGAAAAACCACATCAATTTTGCACATCCAAATAAATGGTTTAACTCTCTAGCATCCCTAGTGGAGTCGCCATCTGTCGCAACCGAAATCGCGACGGGACAGCGAACCAAAAATTAAACTCGAAAAAATAAAGAGTTTGGAGTCGCCACCATAGTTATTATAGGAAACTATGGAAAACCATAAAAAAATAGCAAAGTCTGCGAAAAACCAGATTTTGGGTCCGAGAGTTGGTTACACGTGGGGAAGGTATTAGCACCCCACAACGCCCGTTCTAAGACGGTGTCTTTATTTAAATGCGCAAAAGTTACGTGGTTTTTCAAAATATTTATTTTTCCCAAAAAATAATATAAAAGGATGTACAAAAGAAACAAAAATATTTTTTTAGGCCCGACAAGGATTAATCCTTGCTCTTACGTATCTCCATTTATAATGGAGAATCAGGGTTACGTAGTTCTTTATGAAAAATTATTTAAAAAATGATTTAATTTGTTTTATAATTTCGAAAACCTTTTTATTTAAATGTTAGTATTATTTTAAAATTGGTGTCACGCGACACGAGCGGCCAGACAAACACTTGAAATAAATTCTTTTTTTCTAATCTTTTATTTTTTATTCTTTTAATCATTTATAAATTTTAATATTTTTTTTAAAAGTTATTTTAAAGTAGTTATGAATGTCATTGCGACGTGAGCAACCAAATAGATATAAAAGAGTAAACAAAGAAAGTTATTTTTATTTTTAGATCATCTGTACATATTTTTTAGAAAAAACAAAAGTCTAAATTGGATGTCATGTGACGTGAGCGGCTGGGCAAACATTAAAGAAAGGGGAAAAAATATTTTTTATGATTAAAAAAATAGAATGAAAATTGAAAAAAAAACTAAATCAAGAGATGAAAGAATTGAGAGTGATGTACCTTAAAAAAAATTTCAATATCTCCTCACCTTTTGTCTTTTCTTTTTCTTTTTCTCCCTTTTCTAATATTTTTGTGTTTGTTTTTCCCATAAAAATAAAGATGAGAGGTGTCTATATGAGTGATAATGAGAGATGTAGAGAAATAGAGAATTTTTTTTGGTCCTCAGAGTGCGTATTTATACTCACACCTTGCAATATCAATGAATCTCACCCTTAATTATAATGAACAATATAAGTAAAGAATTGGTCATGATAGTAGCACATTATGGAGATCAAATCATAGCAAATAAGAGCACAAAATAATCAAGATCAGTAATATTGATTCTAACCGTTAACAAATCAGAGCACAAAAATTAATCCTAATTAGTAATATTGATTCTAATTATATGAAGAGATATTGTTTTTAATTATTAGAATCATATCACTAATTTCTCTATCAGAACAAAGGGTAGAAAGCATGTTGAGTTGTTGGGCTAATGAGAAGGAGTGCGATAATTAATATCAAATTGGGCTCTTCCTTCTTTATTCCTTTTTTTTTCTTTTTTTCATCTTTCTTTTTTGTTTTTTTTCCTAAAATTAAAGTTTGAAAATCTTTGAAGAAAATAATGTTTCACATTTTTTATTTTTTTTTATTTTTTTTGAAAATAAATTTATTCACCCGAATGAAATTGGGTGTTGACAACAACCAATAATGTAGTTAGAAAATCTTTAGATAGATCAAAAGTTACTCCCTTTCATGTAGCTAGCATGATAATGTAGTTGACAAAAAAAAATAATATCAACACTTTCAGATTCGGCTAGCAACATATACTGAAGTTTAAAAATCAACACAGGCAACAAAAGTTAATATACTTTTAGAAATATATTTTTAGAAATGTACCCAAATACTGAACGGCTACAATCTTTTAAAACACAATACACAAACAATAAATGGAAGCAAATGACTCATGGTCAACTTACTTCCTTTGATGTAGCTAGCATGATTATGGTGTTGACCATATAAAATAATATCAACACACTTTGATTTAGCTAGCAAATTGTGATTGAAAACATAGAGTTCAGAATTAAGAATAATAAGTAGCAAATGTTTTCAAAATTGAGCAATAATTAATATAGTTCATAATTAAATAAATAGAAAGTTCAAGTCAATGTTTTCAAAATAACAACATAAGAACAACAAAACATATTGGTCATGAGTACATGTAGTTTAAAGCAGCAAATGTTTTCCAAAAAAAATAACATAACCAACATTAAACCCCAAATAAAGTCTATTACAATTTTGAGTTTGAAATAACAGAAATCACTTTTCAATCTTGATGTTCTTCTTCAACATCTTCACTGGGATCTTCTTATTTTCTTGAACCATAGATCGATTTTATCTTTAAAGTGTCGGGACAAGTGCTTGGGTAGCCAACTCAAAGCTAAGATTGTCCAGATGAGATGATTCTTTCCGGGTTAACTCATCAATTTCAACATCAATTACTGCTTTATTGATCAACGCTTCCTTTGTAGAAACATGGCTTGATCCTATAGTGTTCAAATGATCACTTAGATTCTCAACATCATTTGATTCTTCAGTGAATTTGATCAGCAAATCCTAAAAATAAACTTCAAAAAGTTAGCATATACAAAGCTTTACAAAAAAAGTAAAGTTCTAATCCTCACATACCTCTACAATGGTATCAGATGAGATCTCATTTGTTAGCTGGTTTACTTTGCTTTCTTCTTCATTTGCAGAGTATAGATCCTAAAAAAGATTTTCAATTACAATAAGATTACAATTAAAAATACATATATGATAAGACGTAAAAAGAAACAAATCAAATCTTACCAAAGACTTAACTTCAACATCAGTAAAGCTTTCAATGACTTTTTCATCCATGCACACTTTTTTAACTTTGAATGATTGATCAAATTTGCTATTATAATCATTCTTGCACTCAACTTTGAACATATAGGTCTTATCAATTAGGACTTCAAACTCTTTAGGCAAGTTTCCAACAACAGTGTTCTATTAAAAGAAGTAGAAATATAAATGATGTAACTTAATGAAAAAGCATTGGTGTAGATAACCATCATGATTTAAATAATTGGAAAAGAAGTCCAGGATATAGAATAGGAAAATATTGATTAAGAATTTCTTTGAAAATGATAAAAAACATTTAAGTTAAATGTCAAGAATATAAGCATAATTGAGTACATATGAAACTTTACCTTGTCTTGTAAGTCAAAAATATCAGAGCATGATTTCTTCAACATTGCACTTGCATCACGATCAAATACAACAAAAGTTGTAGAATCTGTAGCATCAATTACACAAAGTCTAAGTTTATACCTAAAAATAAACATTAAAGAAATTATGAACATTGTTCATTTATTGATATTTGTATATTAATAAAATCAGAATTCTGGAGATTAATAATATTACCTAGGTGTAACCTTAATGACATGTTTGTTACACTTTTCACAAAAAAAAAAAACATTTTGGAATCAGGATAGACCGCTTTGTTGCAGATACATGTTGTGTACCACCAATCATCATGATCTAGAATATGTTTGATAGTAGCCTTGACTACAAAAGTACTTTCCTACAACATAAATAATGCAACACTATGAATAAAAAAATGCACGGTATTCAACCCAAAAAATTTAACTGCAAGATAGAGAAAAAGAATTGAACCTATTTAAAATCTTTGAGACCTTCAATTGAGCTTCTAGGAAGCAGCTTAATGAAATATTCGTCTAAGCTAACTTTTGAAGACTGACATAGTTGGGTAAGAGGTTGAGAAGGAGATTCAGTACTATCCCACATCCTACAAAAAAAAAAAAATATATATATATATATATATATATATATATATATATATATATATATATATATATATATCTATAAAGAAAGATAAATAGCATGTAAAATGTACTTACATTTTTTTCAACTTCGTTGCATCTTCACCATCATAGTTAAAAATTATCTTCGTATAGTTCATATAGTTTTGAATAGAAACTTTATCTACAAACTATATCAATATGTCAAAAACATTTTAAAAAATTACTACAACTGTAATAATCGATCAAAGTTACTTACCTTGGAAGGTCTTCACTTTGCAATAATGTAAAGCAATGACATGTTGATCCTCTCCAGAGGCAAGAAATGCATTTAACATATCAACATATTGACCAAATAAAGTACACTCCAGTCGCAAACTATTGCATGATGTACAAATTTGTTAGATAAGACTCATGTTAAACATCATATAAGAGACAAACAAATGAAATCAATAAAAAAGAAGAACAATCCTCTTACCCATTAGCTTCAATAAGGTTGACATTCATCTTGGTCTTCTTACCACCTTTCTCTAGCTCTCTCTTTGTTCCAATACCAGTAAACATTCCAATGACGTCTACAGAAAAAGGAAACAATAACAAAAAACAACATTAATCAAAAGTTAAACGCAAAAAGAAAAAGAAAATAATATACTTACTAACTAAGTAATCTGTGTCAAAACCAGGAGCTTTGATGGTTGAAAAAGGGGTGTATGTAGTTCTAGTTTTCGAAACTAAGGTACATTCAACCAAATTGACCTTGGTTCCAAATTGGAAGTTGATCTTATAGTTGTGATTTGTAGTTCTTTAAGAACCACCATTACATGAAACACTAAAAGATTGAATGGTGTAAACCTTATCCTCTTTGATTTCAGCTTGAAATTTGTATATCAGTGTGCGTCTAACAGATGCATGGATTAGGACACCCTGTACAAACAGTTTCATAAATCACATAATAATATCATATTGTAACTAAAACAATTAGGAAAAGTAAGAAAATAACGGGTGTTTATAGTATTAGGTGGTACCTCTTTGTCTTGAAGAACAATCTCCATAGAAAATGGAGATTTTCCTTTTGTGTAATCTTCAACAAACCATAACCTTACCACTCTTGCAACGATATTCCAACTTTCCTTCTCCAGGTTTAGTTCTTGTAATGAGTGGGTGTGTTTTTGCAAAATAGACACGGTGTAAGGAATGAGGAAAATTAGACAATAGTGAAAGAACGAAGGTGTGGAGAGATGTATTTGTACAGAACATGAAAACATAAGAATGTTCTGATTTTAATTTGAATTTAAATTTGGAGATTATACATAAAAAATAACACCATACGTATGCTCTGGTTTTGGTTTCACAAATTTAGTAAAAATTGAGAAAAGCGATTGTCAAACATATGAACAACACAGAAGAAAGCAAAAGCACTTTTTTCACATGCCTAAAGATTCATTTAAACTAAAACCATACACATACTCTGGTTTTGGTTTCCCAAATTGAGTAAAAATTGGGAAAAGTGACTATCAAACATATGAAGACCACAGAAGAAACCAAAAGCTCTTTTTCACATGGATCAATCTTGTGGAAGAAAAGGAAAAATGGCAGAGAGCAGAAGAAAAATAAAACCTACACGACCTTTAAATGTTGCAAAAGGTTGAAAAATAATATGAAAAAGGAAATAAAGATCTGATTTCAAATAAAGATGTGGTTTGAACATTTGAAGAAAAGGAAATTACGAAGAGAACAGAGAACAAAAAAGAAAGATGTAAAGGAAAGTATGAAGAGAACAAAAGAAGAAAAACGAAAGAACTGACATGATGGAGTCATGTAGCTTTTTTTATATCAAATAAGAAATAAATTGAAAAACGTTTCCAAACACTAACATAAATGTTGTAACGTAAGATGAAAAAGGAAATAAAGATCTGGTTTGAACTTTTGAAGAAAAGGAAAGTGTGAAGAGAATAGAAAAAAGAAAAAGGAAAGAAGTGACCTGATGTTGTCATGTACATTTTTTACCCTTTTAGTTAATTGAGGAGTCCAACTATCTGCATGTCAAAAGAGAAAAAGAAGATATGGGAAAACCTACATAAAATAAAAGAAACATAAGGTTAGAAATCTTGGAAAGGTACATCAATTTAAAATTTTAAAAACATACAAATAACAAATTTTTTTTGAAATAAATCACATTAAGAAACAATTAATTAAAAAATATTTTTTTAGATTTAATAAACATATTATATTTCTAACATAAATTATAGAGATTGTACAAAAATAATACCTATTAAGATTGTATTTAGTAAACGTATGTTGCTTTTTATCGTTACAAAAAAAGTTATACAAAAAAGATATATGAAGAAGTGATATTTACTTTTTTTGACATATGTAGAGTTTGATGTAATTATAGTAAAATTAAATTAAATATGACAATCAATGTTATTGTTGGGTAGCAATGACAAATGATAGTACAGTTTGATGTAACGTAAGTGCAGTCCGAAAGCAAATGATAGTGTAACAACCCTAAGGAATATTACTTAAATAAATAATAAAAGAAAATATTGAATATCAAAAGTTGCAATATTATTATTCCCAAACGCGGGAAAAATTTAAAATATGAAAACATGCACCAAAACTTATAACATAAATAACAAAAGTGTTACAAGTTCCAAAATTCTTATTCATAAACGAAAACATAATAAAATATATATGAAAATCTCCTAGCTCTAATCCCCAAGCTAATCCTCACTCTGTCACCTGAGCGTCCTTAACATCATGTGTATCAACATCTGCTCCCGTATAACGAATCACACGATCGTCGTCATACACAAATAGAGATGTTGGGCTGAGAAAATAAAAATAACATATATAAAATATGCAAGATTAGTCATACACCCATCTTATTCAATCTACTTAGTTTTTTTTCCAATACCTTAACCCAAAGACTTCACAGTCTTAAAATTACACAAAATGGTTAGCCTTGGACTCGGGAATATGATGCTCACACGAACCTGCCCGCTCGTGGTCCTGCCTCTACGAACCTTCCCGCTTGTAGTCCTGCTCTACGAACCTCCCCGCTCGTAGTCCTGCTCTACGGACCTACCCGCCCGTAGTCCAACACATGTGATCCACCAACCCCGTACCTCCCCGCACGTGGCATCTCTCAAGCGTGAGCACGGAACATACGAACCTACCTCGCTCGTATCCCCACAGGAGAGTAACTGAATATGAACCTCCCCGCTCATACCATCAAATGTTATCCACCATCCATGAACCTACCCGTTCATGGCACAACATCTCCCGACCCAAGTGTAGCATCATTGCTTAAAATAACACACAAACAAACCATGGACAGAAACATTATCGTCTGGCGCAGCCTACACGCTGCCAGGCGAAATCGGTCCAAATTGCCTGGCGATACCTTCCCACCGCCAGACGCCAGTGCCTTCCCAGCCCCACTGTTTTTCAGTCACCGCCTGGCGGAACATACCTTGCCGCCAGGCGCTACGCGATGCAAGGACCTCTGACGCTAGTCCTATCGCTTGGCACACATGTTCAAGCCGTCAGGCGCCATCACAGTAGCGATGTTCCACTAGTTTTTAGCACCCAACACAACTTGGCTTAGTACCACAGCCATCCCAGTAGTCCAGAATTCACTCATCAACTTAATGTTTCCTTCTTGATAATTCACAGCTCCCATATGGTTCTGGTATCTATTACTCACAATTGACAAGTCCCTTAAACAATGCCTATACCCTTACCAAATATTTCAAGATTTCATAATCTCTCAATCAAGCTCATGGCTAGACCCCAACACAATGCCTTGCAATCAGCAGCTTGTTACTTCTGCTCCACAACAATTCTAACGATTTCCCATCACTTACCTTCCATTTAAATTCCACCATTCCTATGAATTCCTTAATCTACTACATTAACATCTCCCAAGGTTCCCAATCCATAATTTAAGTAAATCATACCTTCCCAGCCTCTACAGCCCCAATTACTACTATCCATCATTCTGTTTAGGTTCTAGACCCAAATTATCTACCACATACAACTAATATGATCATAACTTCTTACCCTTTATATTGCAACATTTTGATTTATTACAACTTGAGCATACTATTCTCATTCTTCCCAATTTCACATCATTGTCCAATATATTTCCAATCACTAAGACTCTCTCTCTCGTAGCAACCCACAACACAGCACCCAAACTGGGTCTGCCCCCATGTCATCGCCTGATAGCCAGCAAGAAGCCGTCAGGCGGCATATCAGCACCTCACTAGAAACTTGCGTTTTCAACACTCACATGAAATCTGACTTTCTCAAAATTCGATCGAACCCCAGATTTACCAGAACGCAATAAACCTCTCACAATTTATCAATTCAATTCCCAATCTTACTATGCCTTACTCACCATAGCATTACCACCTACATCAATATAGACCCAAACCCAACATACAATAAATTCCTTGGTTCGCATCACCATTCATCTCAACTTCATTTTCAGTAGTAATGCAAAATTACACAAACAGTGGAATCATCATGGTATTTTGCAACTTCACAGATATATAATTTTATTAGAAGTCCATCACATGAAGAAATACCCAAAATGGCAATAAAACGGTGTTAGGACATCGCACATCGCTTAGCGGTTCCATCGCGCCGCCAGGTAGTTCATCACTGAAACTCAAAACAGGGAAAAAAACTATTGTGCCGCCTGGCGGCATATGCATGCCCGCCAAGCGATTTCTGGGCAGAACCCATAATTGTGCAGAAACAACGCAAACAAACATAGGGTTTAATGCAATTATGATCATACAAGGCACAATATAATGATTACGATTAAAGACACTCAGAAACAACTCCCCTTACCTCGAATCCTTGCTAAAACGCAAATTTGATGTATCTTTAACCCCAAGTTTTCTTACCTCTAAAATTTGGTTTTTTTGATTTTTTTTTTAATTTTAATTTTAATTTTCTTTAATTTTTATTTAATTTATTTAATTTTTTTTAAATGTACATGTGTCAACCCAATAGCGTGTCACGTGTCACTTCGTTGTTTTTTGAACTTTTTTGAACTTTTTTAAAATTTTTTTAAAATGGTTTTTTAAAATTTTTATAATTATCCACGTGTCAACCCAGTAGCGTGTCAGGTGTCAAAGTCAACGTTCTATATCCAATTTGGTCCCTATATTTGTTATTTTTGTTCAATTAAGTCCCAATTTTTGTTAACATTAACCAATTTGGCCCCTCTCCAAATTAAAACCAAATTTAATTTTTATATTAAAATTCACATTTTTTATTAAATATTTTTATATAATATATTAAAATTCACATCATTATAACTTTGATATAAAAACTAAATTTGGTCATATCTTCGATAGGGACCAAATGGGTTAATGTTAACAAAAATTGGGACCTAATTGAACAAAAATAACAAATATATGGACCAAATTGAATATATAACATTGACTTTGACACGTGGCATGCTATTGGGTCGACACGTGGACATTTATAAAAATTTAAAAAAGAATAAGAAAAAGTCAAAAAAATTCAAAAAAACCACCAAGTGACACGTGGCATGCTACTTGGTTGACACATGTACATTTAAAAAAAAATAAAAATAAAAAATAAAAAAAATTCGAAAAAAACCACGAAGTGACACGTGGCAGTCACTATTCATGGCCGTTAATGATTTAAACGATATTAGCAAAAAAGGACCCAATTGAACAAAATTGACGAAAATTAGGACCTATTTGAACACAAAACCAAAATTAGGACTTATTTAAAAAAACTTGACAAAAATTGAGAACAAAAAGGTATTTTAACCATTGTTATTTGACCATATCATATTTGAATAGGATGACACCTCAACAATTATTCTTACTAAATGTTTTTGACTTTTATAATAACTATAATTAAGAAACATATTATTATTAATTAACATAAGATGTCTCCATTTAATCGAGATATCATATATTTATATATTTATAACGATGTTATTTTTGAGTGATATCTTTTATATAAAAATAATAATTTTTTTCATATATTTTTTTTCTTAACCCGTGTTTAACAAATTTTAATTTATTTTCTAAAACTTTCTTATATTTTTTTAATTTACTTAATGTTTAAAAAATTTTACTTTATTTTCTTAAAATGTATATATTAGATTAAATTAATTTTGTTGTTGTAAGCATTTATATGATTGGACTTTTAAACGACTATTTTTTTACACATGAAAAAAATGTAATTATTGACAATTTTAAATATATAGGATAATATGAGATATTCACATTAAATTAATTATTTTCATAAATATTGTTCATTTAGTCAATCAATTTTTAGGATTAATGCATCAAATTTGATATCGTAATCCCACAAAATTTGCAAGGCAACAATTTATTACGAAAATCACTATGTGATGGTCAAAGCTCTATAAATTTCACATGTGCCATGTACTTTGGGTCATCAAATCTGCTCTCTCCTACAATAGATTATACCATAAGAGAGTTCATGAGTAAGGATGGCAACGGGGCGGGACGTAGACGAGTTTCGCTATCCCATACTCATTCCCGTAGAAAAAATTAATCTCCATCCTTGAACCCAACGGGTAGCAAACTTTTGTCCTATCCCCACCGGATAAGTGGTATACTCTCGTACCCATACCCGTACCCGTTTTCTTAATACTTCAATATTAATTTTAATTATTTTTTATAAAATAATAAAAAATTACGGTAAAAAAAAAAAAATATTATCAAATATAGGAGCATGATTGTTTCTTCAATATCAAATACTTTGAAATAAATTATAATTGTTTACATTTTATATTAGAATGCCAAATAAAATTTCATCACAATCATAACATTTATTAAATTTGCAAACTCCAAACATTAATGAAACCTAGTTGATACAATTTAAAAATATTTTTAAAAAATATAAAACCAAATCAAATATTCAAATTAAAATATATTTTAAATGTTTGCTTACTTCAATTTTTAAAATTCTAATGAATCTCTTTTTTATACACTAATAAAAGTTATAATACATCACTTGATCAAATTGACGCAAAGAACAAATAATAAAATTTTGACATAGATCTAGTATCTTTTGAACTTCAATGTACGTTGGATGGTGATAAAAAAATATTCATGACAATTACATTAAATTTTTATATTATAGTAAATAAAAGTTATTTATACAATTATAGTGAAATATTACAGTATAATTGATAATGAGTTAGAAAATAAAAAATAATTAGATATAAATATATCGAAATAATATTGTACATAATGAAAATAAACAACAAATAAAAATATTAAAAACTTAACAAATGTGTGTTTTAGAAACAATTTGAGAGACTATCGAAAGAAATCATAGAAATGAGAACAAATGTATAATTAAGGGTATGATAAGATCAAAAATACCTTAGAGATCTATCAAAACTTTTCAAATATCAACATATATACTCAATGGTTGAAAAAATAACGAAAATTGTTTTAGCAAAACAAAAGTTCTTCAAATGAAACAAAAATTAATAATAATAAGTAAAGAATTTTTATATATTACCTAGTAAATGAAATTATGTTATTAAACCCTTAAATTGAGGGTATTAAACATTCTCATGTGAAAGGAAAATATACAATAAATAACAATATTAAAAAATAATAAAAATATTCAAATGTGAGACATAATTTTTTTTTAATTCACATACATCATTTTAACATAATTACATAAAGGTTATGATAAGATGAAAAATATATTGGAGATGAGAATGAGTTTCATGACAAACCAAATAATTAGAAGAAATAAAAAATAGGAAAAAATAGAATATATATATATATATATATATATATGGTTATTTAATTAATTATGAATATTTTAATAATTTAAACGGAGACGAAGATATGGCAGGGACGGGTATTATGGTGGGATATGTACATCACCATACCCATTGTTATTGGTTTAATTATGCCTTTGGTCCCCATTTTAGAGTCAAAATCTCAAAATAGGACCCAAATTTTTAAAAGTCTCAAGTTGGTCCCCTTTTTTGTTCAAACGTCTCACGTTTGCCCTTTCCGTTAAGTCAAGGTTGACGCCATTAGAGGGAATGCCACGTGTCAGTTCCTCGATTTTTTGAATTTTTTTATTATTTTTTTTGAATTTTTTTTATTTTTAATTTTTTTTTGAATTTTTTTAAAAAAATCAAAAAATTGCCACGTGTCAAGCTGTCATCGTGCCACGTGGCAGTGACAAAGTGATGTGGCAGTGACAGTGACACGTGTCAGTATTACGCCAGGTGTCATTTCCTTAGTCTCAATTTGGTCCCTTTATTTTAATTTGTCTCAATTTAGTCCCAATTTTTGTAAAAATTAGCAATTTTGTCCCTCTCCAAATTGAAATCAAATTTAATTTTTATATAAATGTACACAAATATTTCCACCAAAATTGATATTTCAAGTAAATATTTTTAACCAAATTAAGTTCATTTAATTAATATTTTACATTGAACTTTATTTAAAATGGTTTAAAAGTTGTTACCAAATTAGAAATTGAACTTTAAAAGGTGAATTATGGGTATCTTAGCTCCCATAGAGGAAGCCGTTACCCCCCTAACATCATGGTACATTGACCCCTCTTTCTTCCACCTTGAGCTCGATCGGGTCTTCTATAGAGGCTGACAAGTAGTGGGTCAGTTTTATTATGCCCAAAGATTCAACCTTTTCCCCCTATTTTCGTTTTTGCTTTCTTGACCCCTCGACGAAAACAAATTGTAGATGTAGAATTTCAATCCGATAAATAGTTTTGATGATTGAAAAGAACAAAATGATTTTAATTTTTATGCAAACCATTATCTCTTGTTGCACAAATATGAAATGTGATCCTCACCCTTTTGGGAGTAAGACAACAAACAAACTTATCTGTTTAAGAGAAAAAGATTAGGAGCAAAAGAGAAATAAGTTAAAAGTAATTTTATATGACAATGTAGATTGTTTGTTGTAAATCAATAATAAAGAGAAATATTTGTTTTATTGCAAATTTTAGTTGTATATATACAAATAAATTGTATGTAATGCTTATACTATAGTTCTAATTTAAATTTAAAAGAATTGTGTTAAAATATTATAAAAGTAAGTTGAAGCAGTCAACATTGTAGGCTAAATATCAATTGATGGTTTTGTTTTTAGAGAAATTTATTAAATGGAGATTATGTAAGTGTGACCTAAGTTTAATTTATATAAGAAATTTATACTACTTCTAACCAAATTTTTTAAAGCATGGATTTACATTGAACTTTATTTAAAATGGTTTAAAAGTTGTTAATAGAAAATAATGTTAATAGAAAAAATTCATAAATTAACTAGTTCATGTAACAATAAAACACATATAAATTTAAAATTTGAAAGCAATTTGAAGTAAAGTTGAATGTGAAACATAATTTTAAATAAACTTAGTTATGTTAAAAATATATAATAAAAATATTAATTTGAATAAAAATATTTGTATAACATTTATATAAAATTAATTTTTGTTTCAATTTGAAGAGGGACAAAATTGCTTATTTTTACAAAAATTGGGACTAAATTGAGACAAATTAAAATAAAGGGACCAAATTGAGACTAAGGAAATGACACTTGGGGTAATACTGACACGTGTCACTGTCACTGTCACGTCACTTAGTCACCGCCACGTGGCACAATGACATCTAGACACGTGGCAATTTTTTTGATTTTTTAAAAAAAAATTAAAAAAAATAAATAAATAAATTCAAAAAAATAAAAAATAAAAAATTCAAAAAATCGAGGAACTGACACGTGGCACTCCCTCTAACGGCGTCAACCTTGACTTAACGGAAAGGGCAAACGTGAGACGTTTTAACAAAAAAGGGGACCAACTTGAGACTTTTAAAAATTTGGGTACCATTTTGAGATTTTGACTCCAAAATTGGGACCAAAGGCATAAATAAACCTATTAAAAAATTATAAAAATATTCAAATGTGAGACATAATTTTTTTTTAATTCACATACATCATTTTAACATAATTACATAAAGGATATGATAAGATGAAAAATATATTGGAGATGCGAATGAGTTTAATGACAAACCAAATAATTAGAAGAAATAAAAAATAGAAAAAAATAGAATATATATATATATATGGTTATTTAATTAATTATGAATATTTTAATAATTTAAACGGAGACGAAGATATGGCAGGGACGGGTATTATGGCGGGGATATGTACATCACCATACTCATCCCCATACCTAATTGAAAAATTCGGGAATTTCCCATACCCGTACCCATACCCAGTCAATGCGGGGATTACCCGTCAAAACGGGGACGGATTTATTTGCCATCTCTATTTATGAGAGTGAACAAAAGCGCATTAAATTATTCTTGTAACAATGCCAATGATAGGGGTTAGTCCTTTTTTTATTTTTTCGCTTTAGGTTTTGAATTGGTATCAAAGCAAGGTTAAATACCTTTACCTTGTTTTGAACTTGCCACAATTATCGTTTTTGGATTTTTTTATTTGTGTTTTCCCAAACTATCTTTCGGATCAGCCGATACTCTTACGTATGCACCATATCTATAACCTACAATTAAAGATCATAAACTGAGTTTTCATGTAAATTATCTTTCTTTTGTAGTTTTTCATCTAATAATAATTCATTGTAGAAAACTACTTTAGGATTTTAAGAGTTATGAGTCTCACATATTCACATACATATATCATAATAGGATACTAATCTTGATCCATGAGAGATCCAATGAGAATGCATTTTTCAATCTCTTTTTCCCAATCTATCTCTTTGCCTTACTTTCTCCTTTCACACTCTCTTACTTGATGGCTTACTATGAAAGAATCTTGTGGTTGGAGACAGAACCCTAATACCCTTTTATAAGCTAACATTCATCAAGTTGGGTTGGGCTTTATTTTATCTTTATTTTATTTTATTTTATTATGATTTTCTATAATAACCAATAGGTCCTTATATTTTATTAAAGCACGATTGGACTCATCATAATATGTCAAATGAGTCACATAATACAATTAATTTGTCAATTAATTCTAACATTCTCCCACTTGACTCATATGATGTCATAATATTATATGATTTAATACATAAACATAATGCACATTAAAGGACCTTACATAAATTGGTTCCATCATTATTCACAATTAAAGATATAAAAATAATAAGAGTCATGGCAGTCACACTTCATTCACTTACATGATCCCTTCTATATAGTATTGTATCATCCCTTTCTCCTTAATACGACTTTAGGATGAGAAATCCATAATGGGTTCAAACATATTGTCATTTTTCAATAACAATATCACAACATAATTTGTTTTCTTCATCATAATTTGCATGCATAAACATAAAGAAGAAAACACAAATTTCATAAACTTATACATTAAAGAGCTTAGAGTGTCACATAAACATTAATAACATTAACATTTAACATTTAACATTTAACATTTAACATTTAACATTCATTAGTAGACATAATGCCCATATTCTTTACATGACCAACATACAATTTGGGCGGTAACCTTTTTGTCAAAGGGTCAACAATCATAAGATCTGTGCTAATATGTTCTATTGACACTCTACGTTTTTGAACTTTTTCTTTAACGACAAAGTATTTCAACTCCTTATGCTAAGCATCTAACATCTTAGCCGGATATTACTTATTTAAATAATATAAATATAACCTGGACTTCCACAACCACCAGGCAACAACCTTGAGTGGTCACGTGTTACCTTCAGTACAAACTACAACTCGTAAAGGGCCCCAAACAAGTCATCATCTCAAGGCTTTCATCCAAAGTGGTTTAAAATCCTCCAATGCAACCTCGCACTACGCACATCATCTCCTAGCGCATCTCCAGCGTTGCCAGGCAAAACTTGGTTTTGTACCGCCTGCGGGGACTCTTGGTGCCGCCAAGCGCCACCCCACTAGATTTTGGTCTAGGCCTAATTTTACGAACAACCGCTTGGTGGAACCCTTTACTTCGCCAAGAGCCAGCTCTCGGGTTTTACCCCAAAGTTCTCATTGTGGCCTATCGCCTGGCGGGTCAATCTACACCACTAGGCGCCACACCAGTAGCATGACAACTACTTATTTTTTTGTGTTTCGTCTCAAGTTACTGCATATCACACATCATAGGCACATATTTAGATCACCAATTTACATGTCTACACATTTCAACGTGACTCAAAATTTTACTATCACCCATCATATACATCCATCGTGTATACTCATGTGTTCTCACAAATTTTAAACCATGCCAAAAACCACTTCAACATTTCAAATAATCACTTCACAATTACATTAAACACTACAATTAACATCCAAAACCGCGACATTTATTTTAATGTCTCTACTTTCATCTCAAACTTTGGTAAAATAAAATATAATAATATTATTTAATATTTCTAATAATAAATACGTATATTTATATACATTCCAGCCAATTACAGTAGCCAAATTCATTGCCACTTATACTATACGCAAGGTGTAAGGCCCACCTTATTTTCTGCCTTTTATTTTAAAAGCTGCCCCAAACTTTTGGGCCTAAGGGCTGGCCCAAAGGAAAAACAGACCCTAAGTCTGTCCTAATCCATCCATTCCTCTCACTTTACAGAAAACTCAGCCGTCAAGCTCTCCCTTTTTCGCAACGGGAAGCTCTGCTAGGGTTTAGTCCCAACTCTTGGTCAAGCAAGCTTAAGCACGTTTCACTCCACGTAAGTTGTTCCTATCCATACACTTCGTTTGCCAGTTGAACTTGTGTTTTTCCACTAGGGATAACCGTAGTAATATGTCCTTGCTCCACTGTTTTCATCTTCAGCTCACTGAACTGCCTTAGGAACTGTGGTGCATCTCTGTTCGTGTCCAAAATCTCCCTTAGTAGCTCTTTCCAGGTAAGGGAAGCTAGGGTTTATGTTTTTAAAGTTATTTTGCCGATTTTTGGTTTGTTGTATGGTTGTCATGCTTGAATGAGGTTTTTGGTCGAATAAAAATGTATGGTGTGCAAGTATGTTTGATTGATGTGGCGTTACTCTTTTTCTACACTGCACACTTTTCGTAAAATGAAGATTTCTAGTTTGTTAACCGTTGGATCGAGCTGAAACTTTAACAGCTGATCCTTAACAAATAATTCTTGACTTTCACCGGTCAGATCTTTAATCGGAGCTCTGTAGTGAGAGCAGTTTTTATCGCAAGGTCACTGAATTTGTGTTGTTGATAGCACTGCACATTTTTCGTAAAATGAAAGTTACCACTTCGTTAACCGTTGGATCGAACTGATATTTTAACAGCTGATCCTTAACACGTAGCTTATGACTTTGACTGGTCCGATCTTGAATCAGAGCTCTGTAGTGAGAGAAGTTTTTATCGCAAGATCGCTGTAGTTTGGTTGTTTCTCCGATCTTGAATGGTTATTACTGGCTTGAATCTAATTGTTATATTAAAAGCATGTGATAAATGATTATGCATGAGTGATTTGATTCATGGATTGTGGATGATCAGTTTGGTATGAACTTGGCATGTGATTTAAATGAGATGGTTGGTATCAAGGAGACATGGTATTGATATGAAATACAAATATATATTCATTGCTTTGGAAAGATGAGTTGGTATGGATCCAACATTTGGTTATGAATGAGAATGGGTTGTAAAGGTTGGCATGAGATATTGTGTATGGTAAACATTACTTGATTGATTGAATATGATTGGTTTGTGATCAGTGCGTAATTCCTTGAAATCTCTAGGTGGGATTTCAGGGTCGTGCTTTAGTGGCCGGGACGTAATTCCATGGCCCCTGTTAGTGGGTGTCCATGGTGGTGCCCCATCTATATAACTTGGTAAGGATTCAAGGTAAGGATTGCATCTTGACACTCTAAGGAGTCAGTTAGTCTCACTTAGAGCGGACTAACTCTTGTGGTGAGAGTAACAAGAGGCCTGAAACTCATTAAGGGCTAACCTTGTGTGAGGGAATTGATTCATTATAACACTTGTAACACATAGCTCGGGGGTGAGCAGCTCGGGGGTGAGTAGAGGTATCCACCACAAGTGCAAGCATCCGCTGAATCCGACCAGGTTATATGTATCTGGATGAGTCGAGTCAAGTCTTAGTGTATTGTTTTGGAAGGTCATAACATGCTTGGGTGATGTATGCATAATTGACTGAGAAAGTATATCTGATTGCATGATAAAAACCACTTTTGGCTATAGCTTACCCTTCTGTTATTGTTGTGTGTTCTGTTGTGTGGTACTCTCTTTTGCGATGATCATCAACTTGTTGATGTGAGCAGATGCGAGGAACACTCGTGGTCAACAGGGAGGTGATGGTTCCGCTGCTTAGCCTTTAGATTGACTTCTGCTTTTGGGCTTTTCTTTAGGGCTATGGCCCATGTACGCTTTGCTCTTTAGTATTCTATTAATTTTCGTTAAGTCCTTGGATTCTTGGTTGTATCTGGCATCATGGTGTGCCTTAGTTTCTCCTAGCATTTTTGGATATTGTAAGGAGTAACGTTTATACTCCAGGACTTGTCACTAAATTTCTATCGGTGTGACATTTCATTTAAATTAAAGTTATTATTTAAATGGGGTGTTACACAAAGCATAAATTCAAAGTTTTCCAAGAATGTATACTAAAACTCCCAAATTCATGTATAAGATAAAATATTATATTATCTTGATATAAAATTGAGAATGAATATTTAAATAATTGCACCTTCTATTTCTTAGATTTTCACGGATTGTTAATATATAATATATCACACTACCATCCTATCTTAAAACTTAAATCTAACCCTTTATATAATATTATGACTATCATTATATTATATTATATTATATTATAGGTTTAATTATGTCTTTGGTCTCCATTTTGGAGTCAAAATCTCAAGATGCTACCCAAATTTTTAAAAGTCTCAAATGGGTCCCCTTTTTTGTTAAAACGTATTAAGTTTGCCCTTTCCGTTGAGTCAAGGTTGAAGCCGTTAGAGGGAATGTCACGTGTCAGTTCCTCGATTTTTTGAATTTTTTTTTTTTGAATTTTTGTTTTTTGAATTTTTTTAAAAAATCAAAAAATTGTCACGTGTCAAGCTGTCATCGTACCTCGTGGCAGTGACAGAATGATGTGGCAATGACAGTGACACGTGTTAGTATTATGCCAGATGTCATTTCCTTAGTCTCAATTTGGTCCCTTTATTTTAATTTGTCTCAATTTAGTCCCAATTTTTGTAAAAATGAACAATTTTGTCCTTCTCCAAATTGAAAAAAAAAATTAATTTTATATAAATGTTATATAAATATTTTTATTAAATTTGATATTTTTATTCAAATTGATATTTTTATTATATATTTTTAACATAGCTAAGTTTATTTAAAATTATGTTTCACATTCAACTTTACATAAAATTGTTTTCAAATTTTAAATTTATATGTGGCACCCCATTTAACACCATCTAGCCAGACTTAACGGAAAGGGTAAACTTGAGACGTTTTAACAAAAAAGGGGATCCATTTTGAGATTTTGACTCCAAAATGGGGACCAAAAGCATAATTAAACATATATATATATATATATATGTATATATATATATATATGTATATATATATATGTATATATATATGTATATATATATATATATATATATATATATATATATATATATATATATATATATATATATATATATATATATATATACATATATATATATATATATATATAATAGTATATACCCTCGCCTATTTTTCTTTTCTTTGGTATATGTGTTTTATAAATTTATCAAATATCCAAATATAACAAAAACAATACCCACTTTCTTTCTCACCTAAAATTTTGGTTATGCCGCATATCGAAACCAAAACGAAAAAAAAAAACAAGACATTTATGCTAATGGAATCACACCAACTTCATATGATAAAACAACTGCTTATAATCACCAATCTCGCAACCTTTGGATAGTTTTAGAAAATAATTCAAATAAGTTTCAGTCCAATACATATAAAAAGCCTCCGCTTATACTCTTCATCCATCCCTAAACCAAAACAATTCTTTTCTTCTTTTACAATCCCCATAAAATCCTGAGACAAAATATACTCAGAGAAAAACATCGATCTAGTTCATACACCAAAAGACAAAAAAAAAAGAACGGAAAGAAAACAAAAGACATTCAAGCATCTTGGATGTGTTCATACATCAAACCAAACAACAAGAATCATGCATGAAACCACAAAAAGAGAAAAGAAACAAGTTTAGCTTCCCCTAACCTAGAATTCTCGATAAAATGGTTTCTTGAGTGTTCCTCTTTGCACCAACTTGTCCTTTATCTCAACTACCACGTTGGTTCACTTCCCCTTTTTAGCCCTAAACTAATTTTAATTATAATAAAATTAAATTAATGGAACTTACCTCTAGCTCTTCACCTCCTAAATTCGTCCCTAAGGCCAAAATAAAATAAATATTATGATTTTGCTTTAAACCAGGTTCAAACACACCACCACCCACTCTTGCTCTATGATCAAGCATACATGCAAAATAATAAAAAGAATTAAATTACCACACAAATGGCATACATAAGACTTGAACCTGAGTCTTCTTATACAACCAAGTACTCTAAACCACTTGAGCTAATACTATTCATTGTCCTTTCTCTCTGCATTAATTATCTTAGGGATTCCCGCACTCACATTTGTTAAATAAATATTTATTTATTTATTTAATTTTCTCGGGTCTTACATAGCACATTTGAAATATTTGTCGTTCTTAGAAAAGAAGACTATTATAATTTTTAGCAGCTTGGAAATATTGTCGACTACTCCAAGTCCTAAAATAAAGTTCTATAACCAATTAGCCTGAATGGTGGCCTCAAAGCATGCCACAAATTTAGCTTCCATGGTGGAGGCAACAATGACAGACTGCTTCACACTTTTCCATGAAAATATACATATAACCAAGACTTTTTTGTATCCATACAGTTGACAAAGTCTGAATCTATATAACCTATCACCTTAAGTTGATCAACTTTTTTATAATTAAGCATGTGATTCTTTGTTTATTATAGGTATCTTAAAACTTTCTTTGCAGCTTTCTAATGCTTCAGTCTTGGACTACTATCGTATCTACCAAGCATAGCAACTGCAAAACTAATATCTGACCTTGTACATGTTTGAGCATACATCAAACTCCCAACAACAGATGCATAAGGAATATCTTCCATTTGTTTCTGTTCCCAATCATTCTTTGGAAATTGCATTAGACTAAACTTGTCTCCTTTTTATATTGGAATGGAAGATGCTGAACATTTATCCATTCTGAATCTTAGATATATGGAAGAGAGAGAAGAGAGAGAATAAAGTGAACATATGAAAATGATTTTATTAACATGTCAACTCTTTAAGTGTGTGGTTAAATATTGTATTTATAGAGGGCTACACATGTGGACAATTGTATATAGAAACTAACAGTTGTACACTAACATACTAACATACACTAACACTTGTGATCTATCACAGAATATTTCTATTTCTATCACATGGCAGTCACATGTGCCATTGATTTAAGCTCATCTTTCATGGCATCTAACCACTTATCAAAATTATCACCATTAATGACTTCTAAAAATGAAAATGGATCATTATCAATACTTAAGTCATTTTATGACTCTTAATATATATATATATATATATATA
>Ga0214542_1006055_pt1 | contig 22417 bp, 13 predicted proteins | sample CNSS1metaG_FD_160096 | JGI IMG/M metagenome (GOLD analysis project Ga0214542, IMG submission 160096) | Root nodule microbial communities from cowpea collected in UCLA plant growth center, Los Angeles, California, USA - CNSS1 | ecosystem: Host-associated > Plants > Roots > Nodule | place: USA...
CGGATGGTGTGCCCTAGCAGAGGATAGAGGTGTGGGATGGAGAGGAAGATTGCTTCTGAAAAACAGCAAAGTGTGAAATGAGGAGAGTGGAGGGGCTGGTGGTAGGGTAGGGTGCCCTTCTGTAGGGCAGGGCCTTGGGCCTCCGAAAAGGCCAGGCCCAAACTCTAAAACACAGAAAAAGGGGCTTACAATATTAATATATAATATATTAATTTTATTATTACATATTATTATATGAGAAAAGAAGTACCAGAAAAACTATTATTATTGTTATTATTAATAAAAATTATGTTAATAAAAATTATAATTAAAAGCTACAGTTATTATTATATTATTATTATAATTATTATCATATCTAATTTAAAAATTGACATTTCAAAAATATTATATTATTAATCCCATAATAATAATTATTATTATTATTTTTATTATCCGTTGTTATAAATATAATTGTTATTATTATAACTATCATTATTATTATATTCTATTATTTTTTTATTTTATACTATTATTATCAATTATAACTATAATTATTATTATTATTATCAACTTTAACTATAATTACTATTATATTATTAACTATAATTACTATTATTGTTATTATTATCAACTATAATTAATGATCATTATTATTATCAACTATAATTAATGGTCATTATTACTATCAACTATAAGTATTATTATCATTATTATTAACTATAATTATTTTTATTATTAAATTACTATTATTATTATTATGAAGAACTATAATTATTATAATAGTTATTATTATTACTATTGTTTTTATTATTATTGTTAGATACACATTTTACTTTTACTTACTGTGTAGAAATCATGTTTCAATTACTTTCATTTTTATTTGTTTTGTTGTTCATTTATCTTTACATTTGAACAATTATTTCAATTCAAAAAAATAGTTACTAAAATTAGTAAAATAATAAAACTGAAAAATAATTTTTTTATTATAAATAATTGTTTAAATTTTAAATATAATAATTAAGAGGATAAAATTGAAAAACTAAAAAAGGACACCAAAGATGTTTATCTCTTTATATATGTAGTTTTATTATTATTATTATTATTATTATTATTATTATTATTATTATTATTATTATTATTATCACTACACTATATTATTATAGTATTATTATTATTATTATTATAATTATTATTATTATTATTATTATTATAGTTAGACACACATTTTACTTTCATTTACTACGGAATCATATTTCAATTAGTTGTACTTTTTATTTGTTTTGTTGTTCATTTTATCTCTATATATGTGTAATTATTTAAATTAAATAAATGGTTACTAAAAAAGTAAATGATAACATTGACAAAAAAAATTTATTATGAATAATTATTTAAATTTAAAAAATAATAATTAAGAGGATAAAATTGTAAAAACAAAAAAGGACACAAAAATGTCTATCTCTTTATATATTTAATTGTTATATTATTATTATTATTATTATTATTATTATTATTATTATTATTATTATTGTGGGATATTATAATGGTATTATTATTATAGTTAGACACACATCTTACTTTTATTAACTACGAGATCATCTTTAAATTACTTATCATTTTTATTTGTTTGGTTGCTGATGTATATCTTTATATATAATTATAAATTATTATTATTATTATTAACATTAGCATTAGTATTAACATTGACATTAGTATTTGTACTATAAACATTATTATTATTATTATTATTATTATTATTATTATTATTATTATTATTATTATTATTATTATTATTATTATTATTATTATTATTATTATTATTATTATTATTATTATTATCATTAGTTTGTTATTATTGGTATCATTATTAATTTTATTATTATTATTACTATTTATAATGGTATTATTAGTATAAGTGCTTTTATAGTTATAAAAAAACGTTATTATACTAAATACTTTTGTTAAATAGATTTTTAATCTTTTAAAAATTTTATAATTTATAATTTATATTAATATTATTATTAACATGTTTAATGGTTAAATAAATACAATAAGAATTATATTATTATTCTAAAAAGATTTGAAATGAAAATAAAAAATAAAAAATATTGTGCGTACATGCACGAATCAGAGACTATTATAATTATTTCTTAAAATTAATTAACAGCACCATATTGTGATATCAATTTTATTTATTATCATTATTAAAAATTCTTATATTACATGAGATTTTTCTTGCAAATTTGTTAAAAAAATTTGCAAGAAAAGACATTTTTCTGTTATTTTTTCTAAAAATATTAATTAGCGGGTAATTTATTCGTGGGTAATTATTTCCTACAAAATTATGAAATTCGTAAGTATTTCCTACAAAATTTGTTGTGAAAAGTGTTTTATACAAAATATTTTTGCAAAAAAATTGGCAAAAATTTCCTTCAATTTTTTTTCATAACAAAATTTATAAGTATTTCCTACAAAAACAATTTCAAAACAAAATTGGTAAGAAATATGAATTTTTTTATAAGTATATATTTAAAATTGAATTTACAACTTTATTAATTTAATAATAATATTTACAAAAATATAACATAATTGTCATGATATTTATTATTTTATTTTTGTATTATTATTATTATTATTATCAATTATGACTATAATTATTAATATTGTTATCAACTCTAACTATAATTATAATAATTATTATTATTAATTATAATTATTGTTATCAACAATAATTATTATGATCATTATTACTACTAACTATAAATATTATTGTCATTTATTAACTGTAATTATTTCTATTATTATATTACTACTATTGTTATTATTATTAATAAGAACTATAATTATTATAATAGTTATTATTATTATTATTATTTTTGTTTTTATTATTATGGTTATATACACATTTTACTTTTATATTTTACTTACACCTAGGAATCATGTTTCAATTACTTGCCCTTTTTATTTGTTGTGTTGTTCATTTATCTTTACATTTCAATAATTATTTCAATTCAAAAAAATAGTTAGTAAAATTAATAAAATAATAAAACATTATAAATAATTACTATAAATAATTATTTAAATTTAAAATATAATAATTAAGAGGATAAAATTGAAACAAAAAAAAAAGACATCAAAGATGTTTATTTATTTATATATGTAGTTGTATTATTTTTTTTTATCACTACGGGATATTATTTTAGTGTTATTATTATTATTAATACTATTATTATTATAGTTAGACACATGTAACATCCCAATTTTAACAGCTTCATAAAAATAATAAAATAGGATTGTTTCACTATAGTAGTCAAAACAGAAAATCCAATGTATAAAGTATATTAATATGATCCTATAAGAGATAGGAGTATAAAAGTATGTTTATACAAACCAACTAAAAAGACCAATTCTAATTCTAAGCATAGACTACTCACTCACAACAGCTCCCACTAAAACCTTCTATTTACTTAAAAGATGACTCCTCAACTTCCAGAGGTGTCTCTGACACTACAACCACATTTGTTTCCATCGAATAGGTGATCATCGCAAAAAAAAAAAAAGACAAATAACACAAAAACACAAAAGAAGGGTAAGCTAATGTAAACAAGGAAATATTCATATGAAAACTTAACTCAATTTACCAACATAACACACATAGGCATACATATAAACAGAGATATAACTGACACTAAACTCAATTATCTAGATACATGCAAATGACATCGGATCTCTTGGTGGCTTGCACCTGTGCGTGGTTCCCAAACTCTATAGAGTTTGGCCTCAAGGGGTTATCACCCAACCACTTACAAGGTAAATCTCATTCGCGCCTAAGACTAGATCAAGTCTAGTGATTAGGACCTCTTGCTACTCCTCATGACATAACTCATTATGCTCTACGTGAGCCTTAATGATTATTAGAGCGTCAAGATACCAACCAATATCAAGTCCTTATGTCATTGCATACACTAAAATACCACCATATAGAACTTCTCCTTGAAATTCCTTAAACATCGTAACTTCGCATGCTCACACAATATTTCATACCAATCATCATCTTATATACCCATAATAACATTTTTTATTCAATTCATAGCAATAAGGACTATAGAATCCAGTTCAAGTATACACAGAACGTCCAAAGTAACCAAAACAGCAAAAATAGAAAAATAGAGCAATTGGCACCATATATGAAATACATCCAAATGGTGAAAACCATTTCTCTAACCACAAACTTCAAAACAAATATCCCACCAGCCAAAATGAAGATTCACGTGTCTAGAATCAGCTGTCAAAATTTCAGCTTAATATGACAATTAACAAAGCAGGAATCTTCATTTTACCAATAAGATGTAGTGTTGAAAACAGAGTAGCACTGAGCGCCAGAAAGTGGCACCAAATGTTGATCGGCTCGTAAAAGTCAGAGCTCAGCTCTACCATGGTGAGGCTTAGCGTTGTATCAGATATCAGCAATCACAAAATAAGGTTTTTGAGCAATCTGGACCTATTTCATTACTCCAATTGGTACTTCTACTATAGGTAATGGTTAAAAAGAGTTTTAAATTATAGTAGGTGGCATTAATTAGATCCATGATCCAACAACTCCATCTTTCTCAAATACCCCCAATTCAAACAATACAATCAATTTCAATTCAATCATTTAAAAGATCAACATACCATAATCACAAGCATCAATAATTCACCGTAGTATATAAGATACTTCACAATCATACAGGATATGACTCACTCACTCTAAAAGCTATTAGCTTCCCTTACTTGACAAAGCGACTCTACAAACCCAAATCGCTCAAAGAACACCAAAACGCATCTAACTCCACAGGATGTTCTATCTACACATAAAAACATCACAAGAACGATCAGGACCTATTATTATGATCACTGATCAACAAACACTTATACTGGTGATTAAAACAACACATGCAAGCAGAAGATGGCTCACATGCGAGAGAAAACTTAATTATACCAAAAAGAGGGTGAAAAACTCAACTTACGTAAACGGAGAAACTGATCAGTCCAATCTGAAGAACTCGCTGAAAGGATCAATCCTACGGAAGTGGTTTCTAGAGAGATAGTGTGTTTTAAAATAATGAAACTCTTTTAGAACGATTTTATTTATATTAAAACATTTTAATATTAAAATAATCGAGTCTCACTATTTTTAAACCTCTATCATTTCTAAAATGTCATTTTCTAGGGTTTCACAATACACATTTTACATTTATTTACTATGGGATCATATCTCAATTACTTGCATTTTTTATTTGTTATTTGTTCATTTTATCTCTCTATCTGTGTAATTATTTAAATTAAAAAATAGTTACTAAAATTAGTAAAATGACAAAACTCATAACTAATTTTTTATTATGAATAATTATTTAAATTTAACAAGTAATAATTAAGAAAATAAATTTGTAAAAACAAAAAGATGACACAAAAATGTGTATCTCTTTATATATGTAGTTGTTGTATTATTGTTATTTTTATCATTGCGATATATTATTATAATGGTATTATTATAGTTAGATACACATCTTAATTTAATCTACTACGGGATCGTATTTGAATTATTTGTCCTTTTTATTTGTTTTGTTGTTGATGTATATTTTTATATATAATTATAGATTATTATTGTTAACATTAGCCTTAGTATTAGCATTGACATTAATATTTATACCACAAATATTATTATTATTATTATCATTAGTTTGTTATTATTGGTATCATTATAATTATTATTATTCATGGTGGTGTTATTATTATAAGTGTTTTTTTTTTAATTATAAAAGTCATTGTTATACTAAATACCTTTACTAATTTTAATCTTTTAAAACTTTTATAATTTATAATTTATATTATTAGAATTTTTAATAGTTAAATAAATATAACAAAAATTATATTATTATTCTAAAAAGATTTGAAATAAAACAAAAAACAAAAAAAAATAGATTAAAAGTTATTATAATTATTTCGTAAAATCAATTAACTACACTGTATTATGATACAATTCTATTTATTATTTTTAAAACTGAAATTACTATTACACCACTTAAATTTACTACTTCATTATTTTAATAACAAAATTTATTATAATATTTTTACTATTTTATTATTTTAATATAAAAAAATACAATTTGTGCTTATGCACAAGTCGGTATGCTAGTTTCTTATGAAAGAAACGTTATTTTGCAAACTCTTTACCAACTTGTTTTATTAAAATCATCATTTAAATTTGTCATAGGTTTTTTTTTTCCGTATAACCAAGCTAAATTGTTATACTTATTGAATGATAAACAAATTACTTCATTAATATAATTGATTTAGAATATATTAAATATAAGTGTATTAAAGATATTTGGATGAATATAAATACACAATCGTTTGATAAATATTGTGTTAATGGACATTAATGTTCTATTTGATGAGAAATGTATTGAATTAAAATCAATTGATCATTGAAATTAATGTGAAAACTAAATTCAAAATTGAAGTAATAAAAGAGAAATTCAGAAGAGATGAAAAACAAATATAAATGAGTGTATAAATAAATAAAAATAACATATAAAGTCTCATAATTTTTTCAATAATTTTTCTTTTTATTATTATTTTTCTCTCTCCTATCAAAGAACCTACATTAACTACATATTTTCCATTCACAACCAGAGACACAGTAAGAAATTACATAACTGACTTCTCAACATTTGCGTTGGTCCAGCTTATCACTCTGTTCTTCTCCTGACATTATTTGATTTCTTCATCAGCCAGCACAGGGGCCATGGCTCCTCTCCCAAATTTTATTTTTATTTTTTATAGGTTAGTAATTAAAATTTATAATATATTTATAATTAAAAAAATTAATTATAATTATAATTTAATTATTTAATAAATTTTAAAAAATACAAATATTTATTATCATCTTTTTACTTACTCACTTATTATTAATTAATAATTTCATAACTAAATTGTTAATATTATATTCAATAGAAAATTAATTTAAAATTTTAACTTCAGTATTTTATTGTTAATACTCGTAATATTTAAATTTAAAAAGTCTATCAATCAAAACGATCTTGAACAAGAATAAAAAGTACATTTTACTTAAATAAAAATATTCTTCTTTTGTTAAATAAAATTGTGAAATAAAATGGAAGATAATTTTTTATAAATAATATAATTATTTACATTAATAAAAAAAAAATATAACCAAAAATTTATCATTACTAGAATTCTTCGTATCTCATGAGATTTTTCTTATAATCTTTTTATAAAATTTTGCAAAATATTTTTTTTTCATTTTTTCTAAGAATTTTAATTGGTTGTTAATTCTTTTCTGGATAATTATTTCCTACAAAATTATAAAATTTGCAAGTATTTCCTACAAGTTTATCTGTGAAACCCAAAATATTTTACTAAAAAAATGATAGAAATTTCTTACAAATTATTTTTCATAACAAAATTTTTAAATATTTCTTATGAAAAAAATTTCAAAACAAAACTGGTAGGAAATATTTTTTTTTTAATAATGTATGCTTTGGCTTAATTATTGATGGGTTCAATAATATAAAAGTACAAAGAAAAAATCTATTAGATATATGTAACTTATGTTATAGTTATAATTAAATTATATATTTATTTTGGTTGAATTAGTGATAATGATAAAATATATAAATTTTAAATTATTATTTTGGCTCCCAAAATTGATGGTCAAGATCAGTTAACACATCTTTTATCTTTATTAATTACCGCATTGGAATTTGAATATTAGGAAGTCATAATTAAGATGAAGTATTCGGTTTTTCAAGTTAAATATAATTTTAGTTTTAAAGTTTTCAAATTTTATTATAAAATTATTTTTTTATTCAGAATTTTGACATATTTTAATTATTAAATTTCAAAAATAAATAACTATAATTATTTTTATTTTATTTTATTAACTTTAAAATTTATTAAATAACTTTTTTTGACTAAAATTAAATTGAGAGTGTGTTAAAAAATATAAACAACTTAATTATTAATCTAAAATGCATGTATACATTAAAAAAATTAAAATAACATTTTACACGTTGAAAAATAAAATTTAAGATAATTAAATAAAAAGACTTAATTCATTTATAAAGTTTTTAAAAAGTTTCGGACACTAAAACATATTCAACCATTTTTTTAGTATATTTTTTTAATCTATCCTTAAAAAAATATAGACAACATTATATCCTATGGAACAATATCTACTAAAATAAAATTGTTTTCTCACTTACCTGAGGGTTACTTTAGTAATTTAATATTGTAATATATTTTTTCTTAGTTTTTTTCAATTGTTACTTTGTTACTTATTCTCTCAGTGATTTGTTTTTATACAATACCGTGGTCTCTCTTAATATGTCATAGTTAATAAAGAAATTTTGAAAGTTATACTACTATAAAAAAATTAAACAATCTGAAATAAGATTATTTAAATTCCACGTATTTAAATGCCTTTAAAGTGTGAAGTGAAATATCATGTCCAGACGATAATTTAAGCTCAGTTGTGATCATTTATGAATTAAAATAATAGTAACAATCTTGTTGTGAGGTTCATTTCACAACTTTTTGTGTACAACATCTTCACTAAAAGTGATCTTTCATAAGATCCAAATTCTTCTGACCTTGTTTCAAGTTTTTCATACAAATGCAAGCATGAGAACACCGAACACCTACAATCATCTACCCATATCATTCAAAAAACTTTGCATGGGAGCAAGTTTGTGCAGAGTAACAAACTATACACTAATCAGATTAGTCCAAATCATTCAAATCCATCATCAGTCTCTTATGTTTAGTGGATAAGTTAAACAATAACTTGTACAGAATCATTTGGGGATTGAAGTTGGAATTTACTCTATTTGAACATCTATATTTAGTTCATACATTTTTAGTTCTTAAATTTTAAGAATAAATTAATATAAATTTTTTTAATTTAATTACTTTTTATATATTAATTATTATTTTTAATTAATATTCATATTAATATATTTAAGTTGTTTATATTATTTCATATATTTATATAATTAAATTAAAATAATTATATTCGTCTAATTTTAAAATTTGGAAAACAAATTATGTTAAAGTTTTAAACTGAATTCAAAAGAAATTAAAAACAGATTTAACTAAAATAATTAAAAATAAACAATTGACAAATAACCAATTTGATGTTAAACATGAGTTACTTTAATGTAGTTATTTTAACTCTTAAATATGTAAGAAGCTCTACAACACACTGTATTATTAAATTTTGATAAGATTGTTTGATTATTAAAGATAAGAACTAATTGTTTTCATTAAATTATGTTATTAAATAGCAATTTAATTAGACTATTTTCTGAAATACTAGTTTGGAACAGAGACTATAACTCATAACTAACAAAACATGGGTGTTAACAATTAAGAAAAGTATATGTTATAATGCCAAAATAAAAAATATGAGTATAAGAGTATAACATGTATAAAAATAATAAATTTGGTGTCAAATATAAGAGATGATATTGTTTTATTTAAAAAAAAATTGAGACTATTAAAACTAAATTAAATCAAAAAAAGACATATGTGGGAATTAAATTAAAACAAAAAGACATATACAGAGACTATATTAAATCAAAAAGACGTGAGAACTAAATTGAAATCAAGACAATGACATTTGGTAGTGACATTAACATGTAGCAATACATAGTATACATAGTATCTTGTCATGTGACATTGTTAGTGTCAAGTGTCACACTAGAGACCTAACATGTAATAATTTTTTTTCTTTTTTAAATTAAAAATAAAAATGATAAAAAATAATAATAAAAAAACCACAGTTTAACACATACCACGCCTTAACGCCGTTTAATTTTTTTTTAATAATCTAATTGAACTATTTTTTCAAAAATTAGAACGCAATAGACATATTTTAAAAAACGAGGACCAAACTAATATATTTGAATAAAAATATATATCATCTGATTAATTAAATCTTAAAAACATGTTTATCTTGTTGATTGATAAATTTGATAAGATTTGACTTTTCATTAAACTCATTGATTTGTGTGCCTCAAGAAAGTTTTACTAAGTTTCCACTTTAAACACTAAAAAGTTCTTAACCAAGAACTTGTTCAATCTACAGATGAGGTTAAACCTTTGAATTTCACAAACCAATCTATTAACTTTATGGAAAAAACTAGCTCTTTCAATAAAATATGAAATTGTGAAATAAAATTTATTTACAAATAACATTCCAACACTTAAGGTAATAATAAATAAAAATGTCAAAATATATAAAATTAAAGGAGTTATATGTCATTTACTATAAAAGAAACCTTGTTTTACAAATTCTTTATCAACTTGTTATATTAAAACCATCATTTTAATATTTGTCATAGATTTTTTATTCATATAACCAAGCCAAATTGTTATGACTATACTAATTGAATGATAAAAAAATTACTTCATTAATAAAATTGATTTATAATATATTAAGTACAAATGTATTAAAGATATTTGGATGAAGATAAATACACAATGGTTTAATAAATATTGTGTTAATAGACATTAATGTTCTATTTGATGACAAATGTATTGAATTAATAAAATCAATTGATCATTGAAAGTAATGTGAAAACTAAATTCAAAATTGAAGTAAAAAAGAGAAATTTAGAAGAGATGAAAAACAAATATAGATGAGTGTATAAATAAATAAAAATAACATCTCATTTTTTCAATTATTTTTCTTTTAATTATTATTTTTCTCTCTCCTATCAAACAACAACCTACATCAATTACATAATTTTCATTCACAACCAGAGACACACCATAAGAAATTACTGATAGACTGAAATTTTTTAATTCAAAATTTTGATATATATTAATTATTAAATTTTAGAATAAATAAATATAATTATTTTAATTCAATTATATTAATTTTGGTATTATTCCTGATTTAGTTTCCTAATTTTTTTTGTTTAGTTCAATTTGATACTCATATTTTTTGTTGGTTCAATTTAGTACCCAAATTATTTAAAAGGGTTCAATTTGGTACTCTCCGTTAGGTTTGAGTTAAATCCCGGACACGTGTCAAGCCGTGAAATTTTATAATTTATAATTTTTTTTTTTACTTTTTTTTTTAATTTTTTTTCTAAGAATTTATAATCTGCTACGTGTCAGGTTCCTATCATGTCACGTGACAATTTACAGTCATGACACATGGCAATGCTAAAATTTGTTTTCAATTTAATCCTTTATTAAAATTTTTTGTTCAATTTAGCACCTAATTTCTTTAAAACGATCAAATTTATCCTTTCAAATTTAAGACCAAATTAGTAAATAAGTTTAATTATAACTTATATATACATATTAAAATTATTGTTTTGAATTTATCTATCAAATCACTACACCTAAATATTCAAATTATTTTATTTTTTACAAATGTAAAAAATTTCACATATAAAAAATTATAAAGGTAAAAATGTAAAAAATAAGATAATTTGAGTATCTAGGTGTAATGATTTAATGTATATATTAAAAAAAATATTATAACATATATACTATATATAAGTTGTAATTAAATTTATTTACTAATTAGGTCTCAAATTAAAAAGGACAAAATTGGATAATTTTAAAAAATAGGGGTAGTAAATTAAACCAAAAATTTAAAATAAAGGAATAAATTGAAAACAAGTTTTACCACTGTCACGTGTCATGACTGTAAACTGCCTTGTGGACAGTAACATGACACGTGACAAATTATAAATTTTTAGAAAAAATAAATAAAAAAAGTGAAAAATTTCACGGCTTGACATATGTCCTATTATATACGGACAAAATGTTAACTCTACCTTAACGAAAATAACCAAATTGAACCATTTTAAATATTTGGGTACTAAATTGAACAAAAAAAAATATGAAAACTAAATTGAACTAAACTAAAAAATTAGGATACCAAATCAGACACTATAAAAAAAAATTAACATAAATAAAAAAAAAAAACTATTTCTATTTATTTTTAAAATTTAAAAACTAAAATACATTAATATTAAATAAATTTTACTTTTTCATTAAAAATAGTAAAAATATATCTGACCCAAATATTTTACCCAATAAATGATTATGTACAGGATATCGCTTAACTTATCCACTCAGGATAGAATAATACAATGTAGTATGATATATATAAATAAATAAGAACACAACATAAAACACCTATATAAGTTCCTTCCTTTGTTTTCCATCCTCACACTCACAGAGCTGTGATTCTTCGTTGATTCACTCACCACTGTGTTCCGTGCCACAATGGGCGCCAGCAGCGATCCTAACCAAGACGGCTCCGACGAGCAGCAAAAGCGGTCGGAGATCTATACCTACGAGGCACCATGGCACATCTACGCCATGAACTGGAGCGTCCGCCGTGACAAGAAGTACCGCCTCGCCATCGCCTCCCTCCTCGAACAGTACCCTAACCGTGTCGAAATCGTCCAGCTTGACGACTCCAACGGCGAGATCCGCTCCGACCCGAACCTCTCCTTCGAGCACCCCTACCCTCCAACCAAGGCCATCTTCATCCCCGACAAGGACTGCCACCGCCCCGACCTCCTCGCCACCTCCTCCGACTTCCTCCGCGTCTGGCGCATCGCCGACACGGACGCAGAATCCTCCCCTCGCGCCGTCGAACTAAAGTCCCTCCTTAACGGAAACAAAAACAGCGAGTACTGTGGGCCCCTCACCTCCTTCGACTGGAACGAGGCCGAGCCGCGTCGCATCGGCACCTCTAGCATCGACACCACATGCACCATCTGGGACATCGAGAAGGAAACCGTCGACACGCAGTTAATCGCGCACGACAAAGAGGTTTACGACATCGCGTGGGGCGGCGTTGGTGTGTTCGCTTCCGTCTCTGCTGATGGCTCGGTTAGGGTTTTTGATCTCCGTGACAAGGAGCACTCCACTATAATCTACGAGAGCTCTGAACCCGACACTCCTCTGGTTCGGCTTGGGTGGAACAAGCAGGACCCGAGGTACATGGCCACGATTATCATGGACAGTGCCAAAGTGGTGGTGCTGGATATTCGCTTCCCCACGCTCCCTGTGGTGGAGCTGCAGCGGCACCAGGCCAGCGTCAACGCCATTGCATGGGCCCCGCATAGTTCCTGCCATATATGCACCGCGGGGGATGATTCTCAGGCGCTGATTTGGGATTTGTCGTCCATGGGTCAGCCTGTGGAGGGCGGGCTTGACCCGATTCTTGCTTACACTGCTGGTGCGGAGATTGAGCAGCTTCAGTGGTCGTCTTCCCAGCCTGATTGGGTTGCCATTGCGTTCTCCACTAAGCTTCAGATTCTTAGGGTTTGATTATTGTTATTCCTCTTTTCTTCTCTTCTCCTATGTTCCTCCATGTGCAAACCGGAATTGGGGATACTTTAGACTTGGAACCACATTTCTATCCCTTTTCCGCTTATCGATGATTTGTGGCTTTTGAACGGGAGTAGTTTGGTGTTTAGTGCATAATGCAAAGCTTAGCTTATTGTATTTCTGTCAAGTTAGTCTGTGAACAATCAATCTTAGTATCAACATCAATGATTTAAGTTTTATGCAATGCAATGATTTAAGTTTTATGCGGTAGCATTTGCCCATAAGTTTCTGAAATTTAGCAGTTTTGTTGCAATTTTTTAAATTGTTGGAAACTGTGGACTTCTGAGAGTTGAATACCTCGACACTTCGACAAAGCTACAATTTTTACAATTTTTATTGGTCACAGTTTTGTTCGTGAATCCTTAGCTCAATGAAATTCGAGTATATTTGCCGTTGTGTTATGTGTTTGACACTGACTGTTGCCGCGAAACTGTTTGGTTTTTATCCTTAGCTCAATGAAATTCTATTATATTTGCCGTTGTGTTATGTGTTTGACACTGACTGTTGCCGTGAAACTGTTTGGTTTTTGAAATTGAAATCAATGATACAAGGTTCATGATGGCCGAGGGAAAGTATGTGTTTTTTTTTTTGCTTGAGCTGTTTGGTGTTAGTTGTTTGGATGATGGGTGCATTTGTGTGTTTCTGGATGTTCTGATTTCTTTATTGTTTAATCTTCCTGGTGTGTCCTAATTAAGACAAAGCTGAACAAACAGCTGTAACAGAGTGGTCCCGGTTCTCTTTCTTTTCTTTTATCTTTACACTCTGCAATTCAAGTGACCATGGTTCTGCTATTAGATTTCTAGCTTTTCTTTTTGTGCTCTAGACAGTGAAGTAAGATTTTTTAGACTTAAGGTTGTTGAAGGTGAAGTTAGAACACACTGTTGTTGTTGCTTGGGATTTTGGTTTTCTGTCATTATAAAAAATGGAAGCATGTAAATCCATGAACTTCTTCCCTTTTACACATGAAAAATGTCCAATTCCTCTTTCAGTTGACTCCAAGTAAACTGTTATTGTTGGCAACTACTGATATAAGAGACTGATTATGGATTTGGATGCTGTTTGTTTGCTGTGTAATCTATTGGATTTGCGATCAAACAGTCATTAGAAAAATTTCTTTAGAAATGTCTTTCTAAAATTCGAAATTATTGTTATATGTTGTAATTGTGTGTATGCACGCAAATAAGGCAGCATGTGTGAGATTAGATCGTTGTAAATTATGCCAAATAACTCACTGGATGAGTTGCCTTGCGATCCTTTAAGAATTCTGATCAAGATTGTTAATCCTTTTAAATTCCCTTTAGTTGGCACAATAGGACTGGATCTTATGGCTGTTAGATTTTCAATTTCAAACCTCGGATATTAAGTTAATTTGAGCAGCATTGATTCGAGATGACCCTTGTAAAATTACTGGTAGATTTTAAAACCTTATGCTGAACTGAAACTCAAAGAAACTCAATTCAAAGATTATTTGATCAGGATATCTGCACTGGGAATGCTTACTGTATGTTTAGAGGGGATTATATCTGGAAAACACCTTTAAGAAATGAAAATAAAATAATCTTAATATATCCTATAATCTAACGGGTAATGTTCGGTGAATAAACAACCCCTTCGTCTCCTCATCAATTGTAATGTCATTTCAAGATTTATGGTAGACAATAAAATGTTTTATTCTGGTTAAATAATATTTTTTTCTTGAGAAATAATCCTTTGGTAGCCAGCATTTACTATTAGTTTAATGGTACTGACATTTGTTTGTTCAGAAGAAGTGAAAAGATAACCAGGAAATATATTGAATACCTTGGTTACAACACCAATTGTTCTTTATTTCTATTATCTGTTATACCAGTCAAATTTTAAAATCCATTGATGGGCTCCATCTGAATCATTTCAATGGCATTGAACTTATTAATGGTTACCAAATTGGAGAGGTTGATTTGAACTAGTCTGATTAGTGTAGTTAATCAGTTGTTACTCTGTACAAACTTGCACTAATGCAAAGTTTTTGAATGATATCTACTAGTACGTGATATTGGTAAATGATTGTAGTTAACCACACACTTATTTCTCGTCTTGTCTTGATAGATTGATTAAGGGGTCAAATTTAGTGAAGAATTGTAGGGCTGTAGCTTTTCATAGATATAAATAGAACGACAATGCTATCACTTTTGTAGGTGTCCTCATCCTTGCATTTATATGAAAAACTTGAAACAAGGTCAGAAGTATTTTGATCTTATGACAGATTGCTATGGTACCTATAGTGGATCACTTTAAATGTACGGATGAAGTATTTAGTGAAAATCTTTTACATAAAAATGTTGTAAAGAGAACCTCACAAGAAGATTGTTAGTATTTTATTTCACAAATGATCACAAGAGCACTTGAATTTGTACTTGTACATGAAATTTCACAATTAAATTCTCCAACATCAGTTATTTTTAATGGTAACCTTATCAATAAAATTCAATAAATTAATGTAGCTGTTGTGTATAGGAATTTTGGAAATTCCAAACCAGAAGTGTAAAATGGTTTTGGGTAGTAGTATTCCTCGGATGTTTTGATAAAAAAGTACATAAAGAGTCGAAATAAAGGAAAAGAGATAACTTTAATGACAGATCAGAAGTCAAAGGGTCGGAGCACGGACGATATAGAAGAAAGACGAAAATAGTAAAAAGGTTGTGAGTGTTTTTTTTTAAATTATTATTTTTGACTAAGACATGTATACAAATTCTTCATTTATTCCAGAATTCTATAATATCATAGGTGTGATATTTGAAAGTACTCTATTAACTATGACTTATTAAGAGAGAGACCACGGTATTATATAAAAATAAATCACTGATAGAATAAGTAACAACTGAACAAATTTAAGAAAAAAATGATATTGCAAGGTAAGTCAGAAGATTTATATGAACATGGTTCCATAGGATATAATATTGTCTGTATGTTCTTTGGGAGGACACGATTAAACGAATATGAATTCAAAAATAAGATCCACCGAATAGTTCACCAATAGTTCACCTTAAATCTGCATTCATAATTCCAATGTGGACTAAAAACATTAATAAAGACAAGAGGTATCGTTTAACTTATTCGACCGAGGATAGAATAATACAGTGTAATATGATACATATAAATAATTAAGAACACAACATAAAACATCTATTTGTTCCTTCCTTTGTTTCTGTCTCTGCACACTCACGGGCTGCGATTCTTCGCTGATTCCCTCACCACTGTGTATCGTTCGATAGCGACAATGGGCACCAGCAGCATCCCGAACCAAAACGGGGCAGACGAGCAGCAAAATCCATTGGAGATCGATACCTACGAGGCGCCATGGCACATGCAGGCCATAAACCAGAGCGTCATTGAAAAGCTGTTTTAGGAATCAATGTCCAATTCCTCTTTCAGTTGATTCCAAGTAAACTGTTCTGATGATGGATTTGAATGATTTAGACTAATCTGATTAGTGTAGTTAATCACTCGTTACTCTGCACACACTTGCTCCTACTCTGCACAAGCTTCCTCGCATGGAAAGTTTTTGAATAATATCTAATAGTAGATGATGCTATGGGTAGATGATTGTAGGTGTTCTTCTCATGCTTGCATTTATATGAAAAACTTGAAACAAGGTCAGAAGTATTTGGATCTTATGAAAGATCACTTTTATGTGCACGGATGAAGTTTCTAGTGAAAATGTTGTACATAAAAAGTTGTAAGAAGAACCTCACAACAAGATTGATAGTATTATTTTAATTCATAAATGATCACAACTGAGCTTAAATTTTCATCGGGACATGATATCTCACTTCACTTCACACTTTAAAGACATTTAAATACCGGAATTTAAATAATTTATTTCAGATTGTTTAAGTTTTTTATTGTAAAACAATTTAAATTCTCTAAAATCATAAATTACTCTTTTAAAGTTCTCCCCCATTCAAACACACTAGTTAGTTTTAATCCCAGAAAATAAAATCAATGAATATTAGTGGTTGTTGTATAATAGGAATTTTGAAAACTCTAAGTGTAAAATTATTTTGGGTACAAAAGTTTTTCATTTATTCCAAGATTGTATACTATCATAACTAATAATAGTAGTATACCATTCAAAATTTCTTTATTAACTATGACATATTATCAGAGAGACCACGGTATTGTATAAAACCAAATCACGAGAAAGTAACAATTGAAAAAATTTAAGAAAAAATATATTGTAATATTAAATTACTAAAGTAAGCCTCAGGTAAGTGGGAAAACAATTTGATTTATGTAAATATTGTTCCATAGATTAAAAGAATATATATTAAAAATATGATAGAATATGTTTTCTGTCTTTAATGAAATTTTTTTTTTCAAATTTTAATACATTTTGATATAAAAATTTATAAATGAACAAAGTTATTTTAATTTAATTATCTTAAATTCTTTTAATATGTAAAATACTAATTACTTTAATTTTTTTAACATATTAAATAAATTTTAGATTAATAGTAAAGTTCTTTATTCTGATTTAATATATTTCACTTTAATATTAGTCAAGAAAATTATTTTATAAATTCAAAATAATTAATACGTATAATTACCAATTTGGTACCCTAATTCTTCAGTTTATTTCAATTTGATCCTATATTTTTGGTTGATTTAATTTAGTACTCAAATTATTTAAAAGGGTTCAATTTGGTCATCTCCGTTAGGGTAGAGTTAACAATGTGTCCATACAGGATACATGTCAAGCCGTGAAATTTTTCACTTTTTTAAATTTTCTTTTCTACAAATTTATAATCTGCCACGTGCTATGTTACTATTGTGTCACATGGCACTTTACAGTCATGACACATGGCAGTGGTAAAACTTGTTAGTCCTCTATTTTAAATTTTTTGTTCAATTTAGTACCCCTATTTCTTAAAATGATCCAATTTTGTCATTTTCTATTTGAGACTAAATTAGTAAATAAACTTAATTACAACTTATATATACATGTTACAATAATTTTTTTTAATATATACATTAAATCACTTCACCTAAATACTCAAATTATTTTATTTTTTACATTTTCACCTTTATAATTTTTTACACTTGAAAATTTTTACACTTGTAAAAAATAAAATAATTTGAATATTTAGGTGTAATTATACGAAATCAAGGGACCAAATTGAACTAAACAAAAAAATTAGAAAACCAAATCAGTAATTATACCAATATTTTTTGATGTATTTGTTGTTGTTTGGGGATCATTTATTTGTTCGGCGAACCTTTTGGTCCATTATATTTCTTTTATACTACCTTGTTCTCTAAGGCCGCTCAACTTTGAGGTCCAACCCGTAAATTTGAAGTTTTATATTGGTATATATCTTGTCAATTTTTCGCTCTAGCCTTTCTTATTATTGTGCTAACCTGACGTATGTATTTTCTTGTGCAAAGTCTAGGATGGGTATGACCAAGCAGGACTTGGCAAAACACTTGAAGAACATTAAGGTTCCCAATAGGCCGACCCTAGCCCGGAATGTGATACGCCTACCCTCGGACGACGAGGAGACTGTATCGGGCCAAGGCTTTGTGTTGAGTTGGTGGGTCCTCCCGAGTTGGGGTGGAGGTAACCACGACTTCTGCTCAGTCTCATTCGAGCATGACCTCTCTTTTATTTGGGTCGTGCAAGTGGAGGGTTCCAGTACCTCGTGTCAGAGTTTCTGGGACCCAACTTTCTGCCACACAACCCATGGTTGGGCCCATAACATCTTTGAGGGTGAACTTATGCCTTCCTTCATAAAGTGGAAGTGTCGGTGTTTGTCTTATGTGGCAAACTTAATCACTTAGGCTTAGTTGAGGAAAACATGCTAAGGATGTGGCCTGTACTCAGTTGGAGATAACTTGCCTAAGAGCCGAAATGTAGGAACTGGGTCCCTAAAGAAAAAACATAAGGAACAAGACGTGAGGGTGAGCGAGCTGGAGGTGGCCCTAGAGCAGATGACAGAGAGAAAAATTGAGTAGGAGAGGAAGGCTGTTGACAAAGAGAAAACTTGGCATGAGAAAAAGAAGAAATTGGCGAATGAGGTTGTCACGACTAGAGATGGCAAATAAACCCACCCCGTGGGTAGAGATGGCAAATAAACCCGCCCCGCGGATATTGCCCGAACCTGTCCCCGTTTTGACATGGAATCCCCACATTGACTGGGTATGGGTATGAGTATGGGGAATCCCCGACTTTTTCAATTGGGTATGGGGATGGTTATGGGGATGTACATATCCCCACCTTAATACTCGTCCCTGCCATATATACATCATCATTTAAATTATTAAAATATTCACAATTAATTAAGTAACCATATATATATATATATATATATATATATATATATATTTTTTTATTTTATTTTTTTCAATTTTTTATTTCTTCTAATTATTTGGTTTGTCATGAAACTCATTCGCATCTTCAATATATTTTTCATCTTATCATAACATTTATGTAATTATGTTAAAATGATGTATGTCAATTAAAAATTTTGTATGTCTCATATTTGAATATTTCTATTATTTTTTAATATTTTTATTTATTGTATATTTGCTTTTCACATGAGTATGTTTAATACTCTCAATTTAAGTGTTTAATAGCATAAACATGTCTTTTACTAGGTAATATAAAAAAAATTCTTTACAGAGTATATATTTTGATATTTGAAAAGTGTTCTTAGATGTCTAAGGTATTTTTAATCTTATCATACACTTAAATATACATTCGTTTTTCTTTGTGCGATTTCTTTCAATAGTTAATCAAATTGTTTCTAAGACATTCATTTATTAATTTTTTTAATATTTTTATTTGTTGTTTATTTTCATCATGTAAAATACTATTTCAGTATATTTTATCTAATTATTTTTTATTTTTTAACTCATTATATTAATCATACTGTAATTTTTCACTATAATTGTATAAATAACTTTTATTTACTACAATATCAAAATTTAATGTAATTTCCATAAATATTTTTTTATCACCATCCAATATATATTGGAGTTCAAAAGATACAATATCCATGTTAATTTTTTTTTATTATGTTTATTATTTGTTATTTGTGTCATTTTGATTAAGTGATGTATTATCATTTTTATTAGTGTATAAAAAAAGAGATTCATTAGAATTTAAAAAATTGAAGTAAACAAACATTTAAAATATATTTTAATTTGAATATTTGTTTTCCTTTAATTTTTTTTAAAAATATTTTTAAATTTTATGAACTAGGTTTCATTAATGTTTGGAGTTTGCAAATTTAATAAATGTTTTAGTTTTCATAAAATTTTATTTGGTATTCCAATCTAAAATGTAAACAATTATAATTTATTTCAAAGTATTATTTGATATCGAAGAAATAATCATCCTCCTAATATTGAATATTTGATAATATTATGTTTCATCTACCATAATTTTTTATTATTTTATAAAAATTAATTAAAATTTATATTGAAGTAGTAAGGAAATGGGTATCGGTATGGGTTCGAGATTATACTCGTTACTCGATGGGGATGAGAATGAGATAAAACTTTGATTACTCGTTGGGTTTGGGTATGGGTATGAGGATGGGGATGAATTTTTTTAACGGGGATGAGTATGGGATAGTGAAACCCGTCCTCGCCCCGCCCCATTGCCATCCCTACCCGTGGGTATTACCCGAACTCGTCCCCGTTTTGACTGTAAGGCCCCATTTTCATATTCTGCCCTAAAGTTGATGGGCTGCCCTTGTGAGTGGGCCTAAGGCCGGCCCAATGTATAAAATTCTTAGGTCTGCCCTAAACCTAGAGTTCCTTGCCATTTTCAGAAAAAGTTTTGCCTTGCCTTGAGCTGCAGCCGCCACCCCCCTTTCTGCTAGGGTTTCCGTTCGACTGGCACGTAAGCTAAAGGGGCTTCTACTCCATGTAAGTGCCTTCCCCAGCCGTACTGATTCACATTTCGCTACCTTGTTTCATATTTCCAGTTAACAAGCCTCTGTTGACTCAGTTTCCTTGATTCTTTTTCGCTGTCCAGCCAGTTCTGCGAGCCATCTTTGAGTTGGTGCATCTCGAGGTCCCGTGTCGGAGCGTTTTGCTAGCTTGAATCCCAGGTACGGGAAGTTAGAGCTCTTATTTTCCAGTAGTTTTGGTCTGTAATGGTGTGGATTCCTGTTTGTATGATTTTATCCTTCACTTTGATGTATGAGAATGCTCTATATGCTGGTTTGGTTCGTTTTCATGGCTGTTGCAGTGAAGAACAGTGGCGAGACCTGTTAATCTCGCCCAAGCGAGTCCATCTCGCCTAGGCGAGATGAAACAGGGAGCTCGCCTAAGTTTTTGGCACGAAAAGTCGCCCGGGCGGCTCGCTCAACTTTTGAGCGAGCAGGTAACTCGCCCAAGCGAGAGGGATCTCGCTTAAGCGAGATCCCGTGTTGCCCAGGCCCTGGTTTTCCTTGAGCCCTCGCCTAGGCGAAGGGGGGCTCGCCTGAGCGAGCCTGTCTCGCCTGAGCGAGACTCTTCAACCTGAGCGAGGGGTTTGGGCGAGACAGCGTGGTATTGGGTTGCATATTTGTTCTCTTGTGCTCAGACTTGTTTGAGAATGGCTGCTGTGATGAGATGCATGTACTGATGTATGAATGTATGCCTAATGAGTTGCTATATATGCGTGACATGATTCATGAATGATGACTGAGGAGTGTGGTGGGGACTTAGCATGTGAAATGAGTATGCGGTTTGAGACTAAAGGAACATGGTATAAATATGAGACTAGGCCCCAGACTCATTGGGGTGGTGATGATCAGAGGTATGGATTTGAGATGTGATTGATATGAGGATTAAACTTCAAGGGTTGATACGGAATTGAAATATATAATTCAATATTCTCTTATTGTTGATTTGTGAACGTTGGTCCGTGTCAGCGTGTAATTCCTTGGGGTCTCTAGGTGAGACCTCCGGGGTCGCGCTTCAGTGGTCGGGACGTAATTCCATGGCCCCTGCTAGTGGGTGTTCATGGTGGTGCCCCATC
>Ga0214542_1006056_pt1 | contig 22417 bp, 13 predicted proteins | sample CNSS1metaG_FD_160096 | JGI IMG/M metagenome (GOLD analysis project Ga0214542, IMG submission 160096) | Root nodule microbial communities from cowpea collected in UCLA plant growth center, Los Angeles, California, USA - CNSS1 | ecosystem: Host-associated > Plants > Roots > Nodule | place: USA...
AAATTTAATTAAAAGGACTAAATCCACGTATTTCGAAAGATGAAGGACTAAATTGGTCCAAAGTTTCAAAATGGACTAATTCCAAAATTTACTGAAAGTTAAGGGACCAAAAACATATTTAACCCTTATTATTATTATTATTATCCTTATTATTATTTTATTACTATTTTTATTATTATTATTGATATATTTATTTGTATTATTATTTTATTTTATTGTACTATTATTTTATTATACTACTTTTATTATCATTGTTTTGTTTTATTGATTATTTTATTATTATTATTATTATTATTATTTTATTAATATTACTGTTTTATTATTATTACTTCATTTATTTTATTATTATTTTTATTTTCATAATTATTTTTGTTTTTAAAATTTCGTTTTATTATTATTATTATTATTATTATTATTACTAATATTCTCATTTTATTTTATTTTATAATTATCTTTATTATTATTCTTATTATCTTATTTATTTTATTTTACTATTATTGTTATTATTATCATTGTTTTGTTTTATTGATAATTTTATTATTATTATTATTATTGTTTTATTATTGTTGCTTTATTTTATCATTATTATTATTATTATTTTATTAATATTACTCTTTTATTATTATTGTGTCATTTTATTTTATTATTATTTTCATTATTTTTATTTTTATTTTTAAAATTTCGTTTATTACTATTATTATTATAATAATAATTATTATAATAATTATTATAATAATAATAATTATTATTATTTATATTACTATTATTATTACTATTATTTGGTTATTATTTTATTATTATTATTATTAATATTACAATTTATTATTATTATTATTTTCATTTTATTTTAGTTTATAATTATTTTTATCTTTATTATTATTTTTATTTTACTTTACCGTTATTTTATTTTATTTATGATTTTATTATTATTATTATTTATTATTATTGTTTTATTTTTTTTATTATTTTATTATTATGATTTTATCTTATTATTTTATCTTATTAGTCTTATTGTTTTACTATTATTGTTTCATTTTATTTTATTATTATTGTTTTTATTTGTATTTTTTCATTTTATTATTATTATTATTATTGTTATTATTATTATCATTATTGTTATTGTTGTTGTCTTTTTATTATTATTATTAGGGTTAAGTATGTTTTTAGTCCTTGAACTTTGACTTAAAATTGAAATTCGTCCCTCGCCGAAACTTTGATAAATTTTGGTCCCTAAACTTAAAAAATGAATGAATATAGTCCTTTTAACCCAATTTTGTTAACTTTTTTTTAGGTTTCGAACGCATTTATCAATAAATATTGAGCCGAGAATGTGTCAAACAGTATAAACAACTACAATATGAACATGAAACACATTCGACATGTTGAAAAAAGTCAAATTAATTGGGTTAAAAGGACTATATTCATTTATTTTTAAAGTTTAGGGACCAAAATTTATCAAAGTTTTGACCAGGGACGAATTTCAATTTTTGACCAAAGTTCAGGGACTAAAAACATACTTAACCCTTATTATTATCATTATTACTATTTTATTGCCCGTGTGATATTTTGGGGCAATAGTTATGTATTATTCCTGCTTTTGTATATTGTTTAGTTATTTAGGATTGTGTTGGACTATGATCCAGTCATATGATCATGACGGGATAAGCATGTCTTATGCTATGGATTGTATGTGTAGTGCTTGGGATTCTTTAAAACTTGCTTCAAAGTGCCAAAAACCAGTAGTAGTGACACTACTGGTGTGGTGCCTAACGGCTTGGGGTGTGCTGCTGGCGGCTTGGGGTGTGCTGCTAGGTGATAAGGAAAAATCATAGAAGCTTGGAACGCATGGCGCCTGGCAGAAAATGTGATCCCGCCAAGCGAAAAAAGATCTGGTAGAGGCTCTGGAAAGCGTATGGCGCCTAGTGACGTGAGGTGTCTACCAGACGGTCTGGAAGCATGGTGCGCCTGACGACTCGTGAGTAGCGCCAGACGATGTTGCTGAGGCAAAGACGTTTGGCTTGCTTTGGATGTGCGTGGTCTACAAGGCTTCTATGATACCTTAAAGGTCGGCTTGCTGATGTTCCTTAAGTTGTGGCTCAGAACATATCCCTTGAGTTGTGGCTCAAGATAGGGGTTAAGCACGTGGCATTATTTGAGTTGTGGCTCGGAATGACATCCCTCGAGTTGTGGCTCGGGATGGCGGATGAACACGAGGAACTCTTGAGTTGCGGCTCGGGTTGGCGAGTGTTGCCGGTGTGAGTGTGCTGGTTGTGGCCCGCACGGATGGGTCCAAATAGATTGCCCTCCTCAATAATTAGCTGACGAGTTTGGTAATCTTGGGACGTTACGAACTATGTTACGTAGAACACGGTTAACATGGTTATGGTCTTGTGGTATGAAATTAAAGGATGAAATTTCTTTGGAGTGATTGTGTTGTATATATAAATGTGTTCTATATCTGTTTTATTCCATTAGCTCACCCTATTTGCTTGTGTTTGGCGATGATAGTGTACGCGGTACACGGGAGTAGAGGATGTTACAGGTAGATCTGGTGAGGCATAGTGTCGGAACGAGGCTAGTTTGGGGAGAAGATTTTACCAGAGTTTTTACTATTTTGTATTTTAAGGATTTTGTAAACTCCTGGATTAATCTAGTGTGGTTTTGTTATCTATTCGCTTTTATGAATTGTGAATTAAGACAATTATTATTGTAACAAGTTTTAAATTTCCGGTGTTTTTGGGAAATGATATTTTATCAAATGTAGTTTAATTATATTTATTTATTTTATTATTTTAAATCCGTAATATCTGGCCGGGATGTCACACAACATGTATGTAAAAATTGCATTCTGGCTCTGCATCTTTAGTTAAACAACAACCATGTCCCCAGATTCGCAATCATAATTAATTTAGACTTTTTCAGTCAAAACATCAAACAGGTTGAACCCACATCAGAATTCAAGGAAACTATACAATCTTTAACCTTGGATCAAAACCTATACTCAACGAAGAAACAAAACACAAATCAATCACAAGGCTCAAACTAAATTAAATGCTTTAAGACATGTTTTTAAATACATTACCTTGTAGAGAAACAATTGGAGCTTGAACCTATGGTCTTCTAATCCCTTTCACAACAACTCTAAGTCTACCTCTCCCCCTCCTCAGCGTCAATGTAAATCCACATCTCCACAGCATCAAAACCCCTTAAACCAAACAAAGTGGTGTGAACCCCATTTGCACAAGGGCTGACTTAGGATCTTTAGGGTTAGAACCTTGTAAGAATCTTGGACTGGATGTATAATAAGTCACTATGAACAAGCTTCCTTTTCAAACATAGAAGTATATGTATTTCATTGACATGCCCATCCTTTTGTTCTTGTAAAATGACATCACAAACTGTAGAAGAAAAATCATTGACAAATAAATTTTTCATGCTCTTTTTCTCTATTTTTTTTCTTCTTTCTTTTTCTATTTTCTCCTTTAACCTATGTTGATCCTTACTAACTTGTCTTGATGTCTCATAAATTTCAACTTAATTTCATGTCCCTCATACCTCAAATAAAGCGAATATTCATCAAAATTAAGTGATTTAAAACAAAGTCATGACCATCTCAAAAGAAGATGAAAGATTTCATGAAAGCAATATCACAAAATACTTCTTTCACACACTGTCCTATAGTGAATTTGATTCACGCTTGATTTGGATGAAAGCTTGTTGATAAGTGGAGTTTCTCCACCAATCTTTGGCTCACATGTTAACTTGGGTCAAATCAACTCTAGTCAACAAGTCATATAAGGTTAATCCAACCAAGTCAACTTAGGAAATTCAAAATAAAAGAAATACAACATAAAGAAAAGGATGAAGATTAGGAAATTTATCCTCCCTAAGCATGTGTCCGCATCTTTGGTAAGGGTTCGTATTTAGTTTTAAAGAATTCATTCTCATTCTAAAAAACGTAAAAGATAGTGGGTAGGTTGAAGGTGGATGAATGAAGTGGGTCAAGTGATACAAACAAGCTTATGAGTTTTAGTGATGCAATTGAGTGAATTCGACATGTTTGAAAATGAAAGTGATGAGTTGTTTAGAAGAAGATGTGATGGAGTGAATTCGACATGTTTAGAAATGAAAGTGATGGATTGTTTAGAAGAAGTGAGATGTGGTGGAAGGAGAAGAAATGTGAAAAAGAAAAATAAAATTGAAAGATATGAAAGATAAACAAACCACGTCATATCGAAGAACCAACTTTTCTTCTATACCATTAATAATTTAAACAATATTAGAAAAAAGATGGATTAGAAAAATAAGGAATGAAGAGAAATTTATGCCAAATTAAAAATAGTAAATGAAGGTATAAAAAATGGATTAGACTTTTTTTCCCTTTTCTCCTCTTTTTGCTCTTTCTTTAATTTTTGTTTGTTTTCTTTTGTTATTTACTTCTTCTACCTATTTATTTTTCCAAAGATTGCAAGACGAAGCTTTGAACAAGCTTTGAACCATGAAGCATGGTGAGTACTAGTCACAAATGAAAAAATAAAAGCGACGAAAAAAAAAAACGAAATAACGAAGATGATTACCTCCAGGATTACAATCAGTCACCAGGGAAGATTCACAGCAGTAGTTTGATTCGAAATAACAGAGAAAGCAGGCAGATGAAGAACGCAGTGTGAAGAACAGGAGAGAATGATTTTCACACTTTTTAAAACAAACAATGCTGATTCCCACTCGCTTTCAAATAATGTTTAAAATCAATAATTTTATTAATAAAGGACTTAATTAAGTTTTCATAAATTTAATTTTTTTAATTGAATTTTTAATAATTGTTTTTAATTTATTCTGTATTTGAAATTTTTATATTTTTTTATTATTTTTAGGTCATTTAATTGTTATTTTTACTAGATCATATTGATATAGTTGTTGTTTTAATTACTTACTTGTCTTATATCAATATATATTTAATGAAAAATATATTACGATTAATATAAAAAAATATAACAATTCTGTCTATCTAACAATTTTCATCAAAGTAATAAAAAAGACTTGTCATTTTATCATAATTACTATTTTATTTCACATTAATCCTAAAACTTCATGGATATAGGTAATGGTAACATATCAATCACTTATGATTCATGATTAATATCTAAATTAGTTTTTATGTAATTAATAATTTTTTTATTAGTAAAACTGATAGTTAATGTATGCTGACGGTTAATAATCATAAAATCAATTAAAAATTATAGAATGAAAATTTGGACATAGACATTTATTACGTGTTAATTTGATTTTTTTAAGTGAATTCAATAAAAAAACAAGACAGAAAAAGGGTTAATGTATTTCTGCTTCCACAGGTCCTACTGCTGCTTCAATTCCTTTATCTCTCCTCCGCGAGACTCTTTGTCGTCACTACCGGATATTCTTTTCTGTTCTTGCGTGAAACCATTTGCTGTAATCTATGATATTTATCTAGTGATTAAGTCTGTGACATCAGGAGTGTCTCGTGCTTATTTCTTCTTATGAGTTTGTTGTTACGTCAGTTGAGGTGGCAGCAATTATATTAGTTTCTTATTATCATTTTTACCTTACTTTTAAAACAAATAGTTGATGAAAGTGTAATTTTTTCTAAGGGTTTTAATTTTAAAGAAATAAATTCGAGATTTTTTTTTTTAACAAACTGCAAATGTGACTTAAATTATTATCAATATTATTGCGAATATTCTTCATCTTTAGATATCTTCCTGTCATATATATTTCTTGTTTGTCATTGTTACATGTAGAATTTGGATATAGTTACATTTAAAATTTACTTTTTTTAAATATGATATCAGAGTCGTAAGTTATAATATATCCTAACGAAATTTGTATTTATTGAATATATCATTTCACCTACTATTAGACTATTTATTAATGTATAGTGAGGGCTATGTTAAAAGTTTTACATTGACTGGAGATAAAATAATATCATAGTATATATGTGGGTAAAAACCTCATCTTACAGATTTTGTAGGATTGAGTTAGACTTAAAATTGACTTATTAATAATTATAAATCAAGTTATTTTAATTTTTCGATATGTAAAAGATAAGTTATGACGATAATTGTTGATAACGAAAGGACATATATGATAATTTACTGACAATACATTAAAAAATATGTTTTAATGGAGGTAGATACATACATTTATTTATAGTCCATATATATATATATATATATATATATATATATATATAAAATATGATGCAATTTTCGTGTAAAAATATTTTTTTAATTCATTTAGTTAATATGAAATTATATCATTTCTAAGAAAATTTATTATACATATTCGATATCCTGATACGTTTATCTTGAAAATAATAGGACATGATATATGATATGTGATATATGCATATTAAAAAATGTACAATAATTATTAAAAACATGATAGATATATTATTGTTATTCTGTGAATCGAAATTAAAATAATATATATCAAAGTTATCAATATAAAAAATTATAAATTATTATCATCATAAAAGCATTACTGCTTTATAAATTAAATATTTTATTAATAAATATCAATAAAATATCAATAACTTTTAATTTTTAAATTTGTATTTAAATTAGTTACTATAATTACTAATAATTATTAGTCACTATAATTTTCTTGTAATGAAATAATACAACAAGCAATATAGAAAAAATAATTAACTATATAAATTTGTTATTTTCTTCAATAATCTTAATAATACTGGTGTGTTACGGTGATACGTGAAAGCTGAATTTGAAATAATATATAAAATCGAAAAATGATACCGTTTTACGAGTTAAATCTTAATTCTAAGTGAAAAAACAAAGTTAAAGTTATACTCAAAAAAAAAAAAAACAAACAAAGGGAAGTCAAATAATTTTCCTACGTCGTAGATACGAAAAATAAGTGCACGTTGTAAACATAAACGGACTAATAAGCAATGAAAGAAAAAGCTTGATTGAACACCACTTTATTGATTGATATTATTTGTTTTGTTTGTTCTTAGCCATGCATGCCGTTTCAATTGCTGGAGTAGTTAATAAGCAATGAAAGAAAAAGCTTGATTGAACGCAATGGCTACCTGTCCATCCAAATTCCAAACTCGCCATATATATAAATTTCATTTTTTATATATAGCTGTCAACAATCACATTTAGGTTAAGATTGTTAGAGAGTATAACACCTCATCTATCAGCATGGCATCTTCTTCGACCAAATTGACTCTGAAATTGCTTATCGACTCAAAGGGCGAGAAGGTGCTGTTCGCAGAAGCATCAAAACCGGTCGTAGACTTTTTCTTGAACTTGCTCTGCTTGCCCATTGCTACTGTCATAAGGATTCTCAAAAAGAATCGAATGGTTGGCTCCATAGCCAATCTGTATCAAAGTGTTGAAAATCTGGATGAAACGTACATGCAAACAGAGCAACATAAGGATCTGCTGTTGAAGACAAGTGCCCCCGTTTCTTCACAAATCTCAGGCCTTCTTCCTTCAATCAATGACACTTCTTTTAACACCTCCACCAATGTGTTCTACAAGTGTCCAAATCACTCTGGTTACGTCACATGTGATAGGAGCACTCGTTGTCCTCATTGTGGGAACACTATGACCAGGGAAATGCAGCTTGTTGGTGAAAAGGTTGCAAATGTTCAAAATTCTGCCGACAAGAGTGGTTTTGTGAGAGAGGTAGTAACTTACATGGTGATGGATGATTTAGTGATTCAGCCCATGTCAAGCATATCAAGCATTACTTTACTTAACAAATTCAACATCAAAGAGGTGGGTGCATTGCAAGAAAAGGTGGTCGAGTTAGACATGAACAAGGTATGTTATATATATGTTTATAAAATATGCAAACATTCTGAATCACTGCATATATAATATCTGAATATATACCTCTAACTATAATAACACTACTTAAGGTTTTCATGAATAAATGTCTTCCTAACTATATACATATATAGCATGGTTCTTTAATATGCTTGCTTTGTATTTTGTATAGGGTGTCGATCTTCTAAAGGCTTCTCTGCAGTCGAAGACGGTTTTGACAGATATTTTTCTCAAGAAGAAATCGTATTTTGACATAGGGTTTCACACACAGTGCGATTAATAATTTTATTTTAAGTCAATAACCAATCCATGGAATTAAACGTAGTCTTGGACTTTATAATTACAATATATTTATAATTCTGATCCTAAAATATTCTCTTCCGTCAAATAATTATAAGCACCCATGGCAAATAAATTAATAATATCTTTTAAATTGAGTACATAATATGTAACAATTTTAATTTGTATTAAGAAAATGATAAATTACCAATTTAATATGCATAAAGCAAAACTCCTCTAAGATATACCTTTTGTCATATTGGATGCTAGCCGTCAACCATCATAAATCAATTGGACAGAGAGAAAATAAGAGAAACTTCCCCGGAAAAATCCTAAGTTGGTGCCCTACAAAATTTCTTAACCAGTTTGGAAGTAATTTTTTTCTCAAAGACAAGGAAGTAGAAGATGTTTCATTTATTTTTTTAAAAGTGAAGAAAAAATATGATTTGTGTGATGTTGATTTCCATTTCTAAAATTGAACATCGCATTTGAAGTTTTTTTTTTCTTTTTGATCTGCACGTCGCATTTGAAGTGTTGGTGACAAATTTTACAAATGAGTATCGAGACTATGATGCAATATTTTGAAAATAATAAGATACGATCACGACAAAGATACATGTCTTCTGTTTGCATTATTTAAAATAATTCAATCAGATGAAATAATGAATCAATATCCTCAATCAATCAGATACATGTATTTTCTTGATCAGGGAAAGATTGATCTCCGCAAAAAAACCAATATAGATTAAAATCAGAATATTTAAAATATTTAAGCTTTGGTGTACAAAGCTCAATTTTACAATCACGGTTAAATTTTTCATCGACTCTAAAACTATAAATACTTAAGCTCTAAGTTGGATTGTAGAGATTTTTAGGGTTCCAATTCCACCATAGTACTGACAACCATGAAAATATTAAGTTTTCAAATTGACACAGTCCTCGAAAGGATTAAGAAAATTTTCCTCTCCACACTCAAATCGACAATTTTGAGGTACATGTGTTTAAGAGAATGAAAATCAAAATTTGTGGTCTCAGCGGCTATGTAACAAAGTTTGAGAGAGGTGAGAGATTTACATAAAGAAATTTTTGCATAAATCTCTTACTTCTCTCAATCTTGGTTACATATCCATTGAAATTACAAATTTCGATTTTTATTTTCTTCAACACCTGTACCTTCAGATTGTGGATTTGAATGTGGAATGGAAGATTTTCTTGATCCATTTGAGGATTGTGTCAATTTGAAATTTGTATATTTTCATTGTATTTTTGTAGAATTGAAACCTTCAAAATCTCTCATCTTCACCTTACAAACTTAATTATATCTAGTTTTAGATTGGATGAGGAATTTAACCCTGATTATGAAATTGATCTTTGTACACCAAGACTTACATATTTTAAATATTTTGAATCTAATCTATGTTTTTCCACAGAGATTAATCTTTCTGTGGTGAAGAAAATATTATGTTAATATATGTCGCTTGAGTGAGGATATTGATTCATTCTTCTCATTTGATTGAATTGTTTGAACTAATACAAAGAGCAAAATTTGTATCTTTATAGTTTAACGTCATCAAAGTATTTTAATAATACAAATTATTATGTTTTAGTTAATTGTTATATTGACGTAGTTTCGTAATTGAATTACAATGTTGTTTGGTATGATAATTAATATTATTTGTAGATTTTATGCATGTTTCCTTATATATTGAAGGATTAATCTTCTCCTTTCTCTAGAATGAAAACTTTTGATTAATACAAGATGCATCTTCTTTCTTTGTTATGTCTTGAAACGTAAAAAACTATTTTTCACTACAAGAATGTTGAGTTTTAGAGTCCAAAACATGGCGTCGGATCCTTGTAGGACGCAAAAGGCGTCGGCTCGACCCACGTAAATAATAAAAATTAATTAAAAACAAAAATATATATTCCAGCCAGTTTTAATAAAATAATTCTTTTTATGGTTTTAATATGGCGTCGGTTTGACGACGCATAGACGGTACAATTGTTTGCGTCAAACGGATTAGATTAGTAATGTCGGATGGCCGACGCGTAGTTATAGAATTTAAAAAACTTTTTTTTATCAGGATTATTGAGGTTAACTTTAGGTGGGAAAATGTAAAAACTTTACTTTTCCCGCAAGCGCGAACACGAGTTTCCCCCTTTCTGCAGAGCACGAGTTTGCCCCTGTGAAAGAACGCAAGTGAGAGTGAGTGAGTTCAAAGTGTGGGCTGGAGCGGCGAGCCTTCTACGAGGAGCGACGAGGCTCATGTGAGATTCAACTTTCTAACTTCTCTGTGAGTTTGAGGAACAATCCCTTTCTGTGTGAACAGGTTTAGAGTTCGAAGAATAACACAGGACGAGTTGCCCCTTTCTCTACGAATAGTGAAGCGGCTCCCTTCTCTACGACAAAATGGTGGTTGAGAGGCGCAATTAGGAGGCCGTTGAGTGGCAAAACCTAAACTTTGCGAGGCAATGAGTTTTCGTTCACCAGGTGGATTTTTGAAGCATCCAAGTAAGTAATTAAAGTCCCATTTACTGCATTGTTGATTTGGTTTAGGGTTCCAATTAGTTCTTCGTGATTACGCGTTTCCTTCGAGTTATACATGAATTTGAAGATTTGTTGGATATTAAATACTTTCCTTTGAGTTATACATGAGTTTGACCATTCATGGATTACTGAGTTGATGATAGAGTAGGGACCAATAAAATACGCCAGATTCAATGGTGGGGATCGCAAGGAGAGAAAGATTCGGTGGTGGCATGGAAAATGAGAAAGGTGTATTAGGCGTAAGGAATTTGACAGTTATTGATTTTTCTCTTCTTGGATTCAACTACTGTGATGCAAAAATGAATGATCTATATTGATAGCAGTTTGTTTATGCTTCCTCATATTTGTATGGTGAAGGGGGAGAAAGTATTGAAGGAAGGTAGAACAAAGGTAACTTTCAATATAAATGGTTATAAATTGAGAGTTTGATTTATTAAACTTTGTTTATGAATTGAGTCCTTAGTTCCTAATGTGACGTGCATATTCTTTATGCATAATTTATATGACTCATTGTATGTTATTTACAAGTATCTCATTGGTTTTTATATTTTGTTATTAAATGGGAATTGATTTCTACTGTGGGTTTTTCTTTCCACTGGAGTAATGAGAAGTTGGGTGTTAAAAGTTTCTTCTTGTTTTTGTCATTGTTGTGAAATGATGATGGTGAGTGGTCTATATTTGATTTTATTAATGGAAAAGTGAAATTGAAATGCAATTACTTTTAGTTTCTCTGTGTTTGTTTGTGTAGGTATTTATTTATTGTTACTACATTTCCTCTGCTTTATGAAATGAATGTAAAGCAGGAGCCAAATTGCAATGTTTTCTGGGGACTCCTCATGATTTATATTTGTTTAATATGATAGAAGCTAATAATCGTGCACCCATGTAATAATAATCATTATATAGTTAGATATTGCGCTTTTCAACTAGGAAATGGAAGTAACGTAAATCCATTCTCTACATTATTTTATTGCTTTATTGTTGACATAAATGTGGTGTGGTATTTCTTCTTTAGTTGTCTATTTACTACCATAAGTCTTCTACTTTTAGGGTTCAATACCCATTGTTAACCTAATAATTACCCTTCCTACTTAGATGCCATCTTCATTTTAATTTTTTATCTTTAACGGTTGAGGCAGTTTGCATCTCTCATTCATCACATCTTTAGTTTCCTTTACTGTGTTTGGTTTTTCTAGCTAGATTGATTTGGTTCCATATTTAGCCTATTCTGAAACACAACTTATTCATGTTATCTAGCTACAGTATACATTGGAACTATGGCTTATTTCCACAAACATAGGAAGATCCATCTTTTGCAAACTCTGAAGTTGAAGAAGCATTGGGAGATAAGGATCCAGGTATTCCATTAATAATGATTATAAACTCTCATCTTTGCCATAATGCTATGTTAGGAGTACAACACAATATTGTGAAACCATTGTAATTCTGCAGTTGTTGTTGATATTGGGGAAAGATAGAGGAAAATAGGTGAGGTTGTCAAGGTCAAACCCTTGGGTACATTAGCCATGATTAGTGCAATTTTTTTTATTGTTAGTGCTTAAAGTTAACATAAACTCATTGACTTGATTTTTATTTGATTTCTTATTAATTGAGAAGCTAGTCTTCGTCCCCATTCAGCCGACGAAAAATTGATTTGCATCGGGAATATTAGCGTGCTCCACATCACCGTCACTGTACCGACGCCATTTTACTCTTAGAGTCGGCTTTGACCTTTTGGCGTCCCATTTTAGCCGACGCTAAATGCTTACATTCTTGTAGTGGATATATAATAGTTACTTGATATACGAATATTGAAAATGTATAATAATTTTTACAAACATAATAAATATATGATTGTTATTGTGTGAATCCAAATTAAAATCTTATTGTGTATTTTTTTTTTCTATAGTCGATAACTACTTCATAAATTAGATACTTCATCAATAAGTATTGATAAAGTATCGAACATGGATATGTGTCGGATGTAGAGACGTGACCTAAATTAAAATATCGAGGTCGCAGATCACAATGAGCAAAAGGATTTTATAGAATAAAGGAGATAACAAAACAAAGTTTACGGATAAATATTACATTACTCTCACAACATAAGTTTATTACATAGTTGTTGCAGTTATACAGTAGAGAGGCATTTCAAGAATTTTATTTAGTCCTTTTGTATTTTCTATTTAAAAATTCTAATGATTTAGGATGAGTTTGAATTATTATATAACTTAAAACTTACAAATAAAATCTTTATTGTTATGAATTAATGATTGTCCATTTATTTGATACATTTACTCATATGATTGATACTCATATGATTCATTACTCTTTATGTAAATATTTGTATTAACTAAGTTGATTGTTTCCTTTATGGATTACATGTACCTATAAGTAGGACTTTTCCTAACAATAATAATACAAGATGATTTGCTACCTATTTTCTTATTATCTATTTACTCTATTGTTTCTTTTTTTCTCTATTATATATTATTCTCCCTGTTATTCGCTTGATTTCATAACACGTTATCAGCACGAAGTTCCAACCAATTGAGGACTAGTGAAAACTTTTTATCTCTAACAACAATGTTCTGTGTGTCTCAATTCAAGCTCTTTCTAATATTTTCTCAAATTATATTTTTACCTTATATTCTTCCTCTTGTGATAGAATTGTTTGACTTTATCAATTTTCATCTCCATCTCCATCTTGTTATTTATATTTTTATTATGACGGTGATTATTATTATTATTTTGATCATTATTATTATTAATATTATTATTTTATGTGATAGTTCTAAACACGCGAAACGTTGCAAAATTTATATTTGTGACCCTTGATAAGGAAGAATTCCTTATATCGGATTTTAAATGTTGAAAAACATTTAGATGCAATGGATATTGAGATACCATTAAATAAAGAATTAAAGCATCTAAGCAACTAATTTGCTCATGAGACAAAAATATTGTGAAAAGAGATTTCACAAATATTATGAATATATTTCATGCCTATGTATGGCTGGCTGGACAAAGCAATAAAGCTTCCGATGAAAAATCAGGAGATCCGCCTAATCTGCTTGCTCCATTTCCAGAAGTGAATGCAGCAATCAATACTATGAATTTATTTCATGCCTTTGTATGGATGAACAAAGCAATGAACTTTTGATAGAAAATCATAAAACCTGTCCAAATTGGTTATGCTCCATTCCCATAAGTGAATGCAACACCATTTGATTTATATTTTCATGATCGTGATCATGATCTTGATTTTGGACATGATTATAAAGAAAATTTCAAAGACACATTTTGTCACCAGAAGTGGCACAATAATGTGAAAAAAGGAAAAGGAAAATGTGAAAATATTGACAAAAAAATGAAAGTATATATTATCATTACGGTGGTAAAGGTCATTTGAGTTGTACTTATTGTACACCAAAGCATCTTACAAATAATGAGAAGAACATAGAAACATACTTTGCTTATGAAGATGGTGATTCTGATTATGGCCATATGGGTGCTACTCATCTTGATATTGTTATTTGCTAAAGCAAATGGAAACATTTATCACCTCATTGATTATGAGAGTGTTAAAAAAAATCTCATTGATATTTATGTTTATATGAAAAACGACTGTTTGCACTAGTACTAAAAGATGTGTCTTATTGATAGTGCAAAAACATATACAATTCTTAAGAGTAATAAATTTTTCTCTTGTTTGATAATGTGAGACATCAATGTTAGTATTATTTATAGTACTACAAATATATTTGAAGACTCTAGAAGAGCTATTATACTTCTACCAAGAAGTTGAATAAAAACTTATTAAGTTTCAATGATATTTGTCTAAATGGATATTATATTAAGACAAACAATGAAAAAGATATGAAACATCTTTATATCTCTATGATTGAGTTGAAAAAGAAAGTGTATTGGAGAAATTATCAACAGTCTCTTATAGTTTGTACTACAAGTTTATTAGTACAATTGAAATGCATGTCATGGTAAACCAGAAATTTACAAATCAAAATGATTTCCTTGTTTGACATGATCAGTTATTATGATGCGGAAAAAAATGGTTGAAAAACTCATGTGGACACGTTTGAAGCATGGTAGACCTATTGGTTCCAAAGATAAAAACTTTTGAATGAGAAAGGGAGCTAATATGCAAAATGACCTAATCGAAAAGGTTGAAATCTCAAAAGATTCATTTGACATAATTAATGATTCAGTTCCAGAAGAACCTCAGGTACCTGAAATGGTTGAAAATGATGAGATCTCAATAAATTATGTCATGAATCATATAATATGGAACCAAAATAAAGTCAACATTGATGAAACTTTTACATATAATATAGCGATGAATGTTATGAATGACAATGAAACTTTTTTTTTTGTAGTCGATAACTACTTCATAAATTAGATATTTCATCAATAAGTATTGATAAATTAATGAACATGGATATGTGTCGGATGTAGAGACATGACCTAAATTAAAATATTGATGTAAGGTTGCAGTAATCAAAATGAGCAAAAGGATTTTACAGAATAAAGGAGATAACAAAATAAAGTTTACGGATAAATGTTACATTACTCTCACAACATAAGTTTATTACATAGTTATTGCAGTTATACAGTAGAGAAGCATTTCAAGAATTTTATTTAGTCCTTCTGTATTTTCTATTTAAAAATTCTAATGATTTAGGATGAGTTTGAATTATTATATAACTTAAAACTTACAAATAAAATCTTTATAAAATTTTAGCGTGTGTTTGCTTCTGGTAATTTATTATTTGATGAGATAAATTTGCAAGTGACAACTCTTTTGGTGAATTTGAAGGTGATCGAAGAAGTCAATTTGCAAGAAAAAGGTGATATTACCATCTTTGCACAATTAAAGAGATACTTTAATGAGTAATGATTTACTATTCATCCAATTTAAATACCCAAAACTGCCTTTCACTTTTCATGCATGTTGTACGAAGAAAATCCTTTTTAATTTTTTTTATACTAATTTGTTCTTCACTTTTTAATTTTTTTATTAAAAAACTAATCCAAGTTTACTTTAAATTAATTTCATCTAATTTATTTATTTTTATTATTATTTTAATCACAAAAGTAAAATTATAATCTTATATTTTATTTTATTATTTTATTTTATTTATTACCTCCATTAAATTATTCAGAAGAAGCTTGTTCTTCAAATTCTTTCACCTCTATCTTTTAAATCAAAGAACCCATCATAATTCCCTTTTTTTATCGTCTCAAATTTATTTTTGAAAACAAAAAAAAAAGTGATATTGCTATTTAAAAAGTTAAAAAAGTTGAATTTTTTTTTGATGATATTCAATGTTTTAGCAAACAAATTATGTAAAAAGCAAAACAATTTAACAACTGCGATGGTGGTGATGAGGAAGCTTCCAGCAGTTGTAGTGATATATTGAAAAAGTTTCTTTTGACAATCTTAACTTCTATTAAAAAATAAAAAAATTACTCTATTTGATAACTTTGTCAACCAAATCTTTGTCAACAAATTATTTTCATAATAATAATAATAATAATAATAATAATAATAATAATAATGATGATGATGATGATGATGATGATCTTATTATTATATTTAAACTAATTACTCATTCATAATTTATTTTAATTTAAATTTTACTATTTTCATTTTATTTCAATCTAATTTCATCATAATATATATTTTATTTTAAATTATTTTTATGACTAAGTATAAAATAATAATAATATAATTTTATTTGTTAAAATAATATTTTTATCAATCTAATGTCATCATTTTAATTTACTTTCTTAAAAATAATAATAATATAATTTTATTTGTTAAAATAATATTTTTATCAATATAATGTCATCATTCAAACAATCTCATGTTTATTCCTCTTTTCTCACAAATTCATATATAGAAACAAAGTTTTATAAATATTAGAACTAATTTAAAAATTAATAATTATGTAACTAAAATTTTGATAATTAATATTATAAATCAATTTAAACTTTAATTCATAAATTAATTATAATTTTTTATTAATAAAAACAACTATTTTAAATATCAATAGTTTTTAATTTATAAAATAACGTGAACAATGTAATGACTTAGTTATTGAAATTGCACAGGTAGTCATTCTTCATCTGAGTCATATTTGGTCACACATAGCCAATTGCTTGCTCATGCATAAGCATCATAATAGGGCGGGATGGGGCGATGACGGGTTTTACTATCCCATATTTATTCTTGTAAAAGAAATTCATCTCCATCCTCATACCCAAACCCAATGGATCTCAAACTTTTGTCTCATCCTTATCCCCATCGGTTAACGGATATAATCTTGCACTCATACCCATACCCGCTTTCTTACTACTTTAATATTAATTTTTATAAAATAATAAAAAATTACGGTAAATGAAACATAATATTATCAAATATTCAATATTAGGAGGATGGTTGTTTCTTTGATATCAAATACTTTGAAATAAATTATAATTATTTACATTTTAGATTAGAATACCAAATAAAATTTCATGAGAACCAAAACATTTATTAAATTTGCAAACATTAATGAAAAATTTAAAATTATTTTTTAAAAAATATAAAAGAAAAAAAAATAAATTAAAATATATTTTAAATGTTTGTTTACTTCAATTTTTAAAATTATAATGAATCTTTTTTTATACACTAATACAAGTTATAATACATTAGTTGATCAAAATGACGCAAAGAATAAATAATAAACATAATAATAAAATTTTAACATAGATCTTGTATCTTTTGAACTCCAATATATGTTGGATGGTGATAAAAAAATATTCATGACAATTACATTAAATTTTATATTGTACTAAATAAAATTATGTATACAATTATAGTGAAAAAATCAAAGTATGATTGTAATGAGTTAGAAAATAAAAAATAAATAGATAAAATATATCAAAATAGTATTCTACATGATGAAAATAAACAAAAAATAAAAATATTAAAAAATTAACAAATTTGTGTCTTATAAACAATTTGAAGACTATTGAAAAGAATCGCACAAAGAAAAACAAATGTATAATTAAAGGTATGATAAGATGAAAAATATTTTAGATATCTAAGAAAACGTTTTAAATATCAACACATATACTCAATGGTGGTTGATAAATAACAAAAATTGTTTTAATGAAACAAAAAAATTCTTCAAATGAAACAAAAATTAATAATATAATAAGTAATTTTTTTTATATTACCTAGTAAATGAAATGTTTATATTATTAAACACTTAAATTGAGAGTATTAAACATTCTCATGTGAAAGAAAAATATAAAAATAAAAATATTAAGTAACACACACACACACACACACACACACACATATATATATATATATATATATATATATATATATATATATATATATATTTTTTATTTGATATAAAAATGTAACATCCCATTTAATAGTCTTTTAAGCTACTAAATAAAATATCATATTATGATATAGCAAAGTAGATAGTCAGAAAAGCCATACAAGAGTTTAATACAGTCATCCTAAGTAACCTGTTTTAAACTTCCAACTACTCACAGAACCTATGTTAAGGGAAGATATAACATGTACATCCCAAAATGCTCTATTCTAAAAGCACGAACCAAAATGCAATATAAACACCAAAAGCCGCAGATCAGATCCGATCCAAGGGAGGAGTACCATCACCTGGATCCTTCTCTGCTCACACCAAGTCGTAGGTGGTCATTGCAAAAGAAGACATTCATAAGAAAAACAAGCCAGACAAGAAGGGTAAGCTAACCAAACATATATTAAGAGGTGAAGTCATGAATATAAGTAAATAAATAATTTCACACCCATCATAATTTAAATCAAGTCACCACTACAAGACACACAAGTACCCGACTATAACTCAATATTCGGATTATATAAGCACATTGGATCTCTTGGTAGCTTGCACCTGTGAAGGTTCCCAAACTCTGCAGAGTTTAGGCTCAAGGGGTTATCACCCAACCACTCCCAAGGTAAGTCCCTTTCGCATCTATGACTGATCGGGTCCATAGACTAGGACCTCATGCTACTTCTCACGACATAACCCATCACACTCTACATGAGTCTTAATGGATTATTGGAGCGTCAGGATGCCAACCAAATCTGAGTCCTTAAGTGCTTATACACACTAAGTACTTTTCCTAGGATTTCCCATGAAATCCTAGTTTAATCTCATCCCTTCACTAAGTGCTTATACATAACTCTACAGTGAAATTCACTTAAGCTAGAGTATCTCGCATAGGCTAGGGAGTAATCTCGCTTAGGCGGACTACTCTCGTTTGGGCGAGACCCCTTACAATAGGCAACTCGAAAACCTGAGTGAGTTCTCGCTCAGGCTAGGCTGGTTCGCTTAGACGAGAGGATCTCTCGCTCAAGCGACCCCAACTCGCCTAGGAGAGACCTCGCGCAGCAACAAAGGTAACTCTCTAATACTTTCGCTTAGGCCAGAGCTACTCGCCTGGGCGAAATTATCAGAATTTCCAAACTGTTCTTCACATGTACAATTACGAAATTCATGCCACATTCCAATTTCACACCACAAGTAGTTCCAAATGGCAATTAAGCAAAGAATCATACCATCCAAGCACACAAAGACTCTAATTACTCGAAAATTAAGTGAAGGTTAGCTTCCCTTACCTCTTTTGCTAAGATTTGAGCTTGGTGAGGTTTAAATTGGTACCAAGGAGGCAGAAATCTCAAATTAACCTAGAAGTTCATCACCAAGACATAGAGAAGAGGGAATCCCATAATTAAACCCAGAATTCAGAGACAAACAGATGGATTCTAGCTGTAATTGAACTAAAACAGAAATGGAACCTACTGAGGAGGAAGGGAGCTGAGAGATGAAGCACCAGAGGGTTCAGTTGAGTCTATTCTTCCAGAAGCTGGTCATAGAATGCAAGGAATTTGGTGAGGGAACTGACCAAATAGGAGAAGTTTAGAGGAGAATTTGAGAGCAGAGGGGGAGGGTGGAAATAGCTGTGTTTTTGGATTCTTACAGAGAGAGAAAAGAGAGATGGTTTAATTAAGGGGGTTTCACATTCTCCCCAACATCAAAAATTTTCGACCCAAAAATTGGGACTTACCTGTGAACATGTGGGGGTATGACTTTCTCATATCCTCTTCCAATTTCCAAGTAGAATCGCTTGTCCTCTTGTCCCATATGACTTGGACTAGACTGATAGACTTCCCTTTTAGTTGCCTCGTCTGAAAATCACCAAGACTAACAGGATGAACCTCCATCGAAAGATCTCCTCTAATCTGTAAATCTTCTACTTCCAGTACATGAGAGGGGTCAGGCACATACTTCCTGAGTTGTGAGACGTGAAACACAGAGTGAAGGTTAGCCAACTAAGGAGGTAGAGCGATCTCATTAACCACTGGTCCAATCTTCCTCGAGATCTAATATGGACCAATGAACTTAGGAGATAGCTTTCTCGAGCGAATAGCCCTCCCTACACCAGTAGTCGGGGTAATCCTCAAGAAAACATGGTCTCCAGCTGCAAACTCCAAAGGTCTCCTCCTTTGATCAGCATAGGATTTCTGTCTGCTCTGAGATGCCTTCATTCTTTCTTGTATCAGCTTGACCTTCTCGGTAGTCTGCCTTAACTACTACCAACTCCCCATCTTGGTACCAACACAAGGGGGTCCTGCACCTCCTGCCATAGAGAGCCTCGTAAGGTGCCATGCCAATACTTGCATGGAAGCTGTTATTATAGGTGAACTCTACCAAAGGCAGGACGTCGTCCCAGGCACCCAGATGATCGAGCACGCACATCCGCAAGAGATCCTCGAGAGACTGGATTGTTCTCTCGGACTAACCATCTGTCTAGGGGTGATAAGCTGAGCTCAAAGCCAATCTGCTGCCCAAAGCACTCTGCAATGTTTGCCAGAAGCGAGAGGTGAATATTTTAATGATTTAAACGATGATGGAGTTATGGCGGGGACAAGTATTATGGCGGGGATATGTATATCCTCATCTCTTCCCCATACCAATTGAAAAAATTGGAGATTTCTCATACCCATACCAATACTCAGTTAATGCAGGAGTTCTCCTTCAAAACAGGGACAGATTCGGGCAATACTCACATAGACGGGTTTATTTGTCATCTCTATTCATACAGAAGTTGCTCTCGTATGTACAAGACCAAATATGAGGTTAGTCAATTTATCATTCTTAAATTTTTAGCTATGTTAAAATTGAGTAGAATTTGTTACATTCTCCAAAAAGTTATTTTAATATTTGAATATTATATAATTTTTATTAGTGTACAAAAAATCATTAGAATTTAAAACTTGAAGCAAAACATTAATTTGAAATATTTTTTAATTTAAATATATATTTTATAAACTAAATATTTATAAATTTAATAATATTACGTTTTTTTCTAATATTTCATAAAAATTAATTAATGTTAAAATATTAAGAAAACGATACTATAATTATATACTCGTTAATCGGTGAGAATGACATGACAGAGATGAAGATATTCATTTCTGAGAATGAAATGATGAAAATAAAACAAAAATTTGATATTTATTGCGTTTGGATATAGATTCTGATAAATGTTTTGTCATAAAATAAATATGGAATAACGAAATATATGTCTAGTTAACATCTATTTAAAATATATAAAAAATATAAAAAATGAGGCTATTTTCATATGAAAAGATTCTTTTAACACATTAGATATTGAGAAAATCATATCATCCCTAATAAAATACTAACTTAACATACATACTTTTTGTGTGAGTAAATAAAATTCTAATATTCGTTAATAATAAAAAAAACTAATTCGAAAAGATCATATAAACATTCCAAAATGTTACGAAATGATTGTAGATGCGAAAAACAACTAGACGTTGTAAATATAAAGAGACAGAAACTATTACGCTGTCCAGTTAAATTTTGCACACTACTTTATTGATTGATTGATTTATTTGTTTGTTTTTGGTCATGCATACCGTTTCAGTTTCTTTCTTGAATAGTTAATAAGCAATGAAAGAAAACCTTGATTCAAGAACGCGTACCCCTCGATCCAAATTCCAAACTCACCATAAATATGAATTTCATTGTTTATGTATATAGCTGTCAAACATTTAGGTTAAGACGTGTAACACAGCATAACACCTTATCTATATGAGCATGGCATCTTCTTCCTCCAAATTGACTCTGAAATTGCTTATTGACTCAAAGCGTGAGAAGGTGCTGTTCGCAGAAGCATCAAAACCGGTTGTAGACTTTCTCTTTAACTTGCTATGTTTGCCCATTGGTACTGTCATAAGGATTCTGAGCAAGAATAAAATGGTTGGAAGCATAGCAAATCTGTATGAGAGTGTTGAAAATCTGGATGAAAGTTACATGCAACCACACCAACATAAGGATCTACTGTTGAAGCCAAGTGCCTCCGTTTCTTCACAAATCTCTGGTCTTCTTCCTTCAATCAATGGCACTTCTTCCAACAACGCCACGGATGTGTTATACAGGTGCCCAAATCACTATATTTACCTCACATCTAATAACACCGCTCGCTGTCCTGACCATTATTGTGGGCTTACTATGAACATTCAATTTGTTGGTCAAAAGGTTGCAAATGTTCAAAATTCTGCCGACAAGAGTGGTTTTGTGAGAGAGGTAGTAACTTACATGGTGATGGATGATTTAGTGATTCAGCCCATGTCAAGCATATCAAGCATTACTTTACTTAA
>Ga0214542_1006066_pt1 | contig 22387 bp, 6 predicted proteins | sample CNSS1metaG_FD_160096 | JGI IMG/M metagenome (GOLD analysis project Ga0214542, IMG submission 160096) | Root nodule microbial communities from cowpea collected in UCLA plant growth center, Los Angeles, California, USA - CNSS1 | ecosystem: Host-associated > Plants > Roots > Nodule | place: USA...
CTGCAGGTAACCCCTCCTGGGTTCAAGCCGACATCTATCGAATGGGAAGAGGCCAACTGAGGAGATAGCGGACTACATGGTAAGGTGACTCTTGTGTCTGACTTCTTGTTTGTTCTCTGCAGGAACATGGAGTATTATAACTAGGGTGACTATGGCTTTTTTTAGGTCAGAAGAATATTGGAACCAAACTGACTTCAGTAACATACAACTAAACAATAATGTATATTCCTATACGTTTATTTATTAAAATATAAAAATGTGTGCAGATTAAATAAGAAATAAAATTTGAGATTTTCAAGACATTAACTATGATGTAAATGAAGAAGTATAATTGGTCGTTATATCGATTAAGTTCGACACCATTTTATAAAATATCTAAAATAGTCTCTATTATAAATAAGAGAATTATAATTGGTTTGTCAATTAAAATATAAGTTTGTATCTAATATTAACTACCAAGATTTTAACTCTTTATTATTGTTGGTTCTAAATTAGTACTTTCTAGGCACTCTGCTTACCAATGAAGATTATAACAACAAAAAACTCTAATTACAAATTGTGTAGTTTTATACAACATGCAAATTCACTTTGTATTTGCTAGGCCCTCTAAGGAGATCCTATGGTAACTCAGGAATACCAATGAAGATTATATTTGATTCATCATAGAGTTTATAAGAAGAATATGAAATGACTTGCACGGATCTTCTTCAAAATTGAAGTATGATACAACAATAATATAGGAATCTATTATAGGAAAAGTCTAATACCATGTGTTTTTTTATTAAGCGCTAAAAAATAGCCAAATATTAAAATATAATCATACTTCATCTAGAATACGATGTTTTAGATAAACAATAGATCATATAAGACATAAGTATATTTAGTTTAATAAATTACACAAGACTATGCAGTACTAAGTTTACGTCTCAAACAATAAAATACATATAAGTTAACCTCACGCGTACAAAATGTAAAAATGTTTATTCTATCACTAGTGCAAATTTTTGATTTTAACTCGCCTTATATGTTTCAGTTATCCAAAAATCGAAGCATATAATAACGCAGGAGCATTTTTGCAATTCTAGCTAACTTTTATAGGTTCACAATACACCGGAAGCAAAAAAGGGTTTTATGTTTCGGTTATCTAAAAATCGGTGCCAAAAGCACTCATATACCATGGTTATAAAGACCCGAAGCCAAAAACTTCGCTAATATTTCAAAAATGCCACTAGCCGTTTCATGTTTGGCCTTGGTGGTAGAAGACCAGTGTCAAAAAGGGTTTTATGTCTCGGTTATAAATTGAATCGAGACCATAGAGTTTAATTAGGGTTCAAATCACAAACCATTTCCCTCTTCTTCTTCCCCGCTCCATTTCTCTTCTCTCTCGCTGCAACCTGCACCTCCATTTCTCTCTTCTCTCTCGCTGCAACCATGTTGCCACTGCTCCGGCCACCGTCGCCTCCGCTTTCCTGCACCTCTGTTTCTCTACAACGCCTCCTTCCCCGCTTTTCGGCCACCATCATTTCTCTAAGGTAAGTTGAAAACATGTTTTTTTTTTGTTTTCCGTTTTGTATGTATTTTTTTTTTCAATTTGGGTTATTGTTGAGTCACGAGAATTTAAGAGCATTGGGTCTAGAATGGTGTGGGGTGTTTTGAGTAGTTTTGTAAGAGCATTAAGTATGAATTTAAGAGCATTGGGTCTAAATTTTAGGGCATTGAGTCTGAATTTAAGAGCTTTGTAACAACACTACAATTCAATAGGTAATATATTTTGTTGAGGTTTTTGGTTGTTTTTTATTTTTTTGCTGTTATTTTTTACCTTCTCTTCTATTTTTTATTGTCTCTTGTAGCTCTCGAAAACATGGGTAGCGTTTCATTGCATCATCTTCCATTGTCATTTGTTGATCACGCTCCCAGGTTCCTAATTTAATATTTTTCTATGATTTTGTAGTTTGTTATGTATTAGTTTTATATTTTATATATGTGGTTATTTATTTGTTTAAATATGTTGTTTGATTTTCTTATAGTGTGAGTTAGCCCTAGTTTCCTGTTTGAGATTCAATATGAAAATTATGTATTGTCCTCGAGTTTTCATTTTGGAGAAGCTACATTATTTTTTAAATTAATATAAGGGGATACAATACTAATAATTTAAATGCATTGAATCTTGAATTGTTCGATTGGACAGTTTAAGAAGATTAATAACTTTCTAGTAGTTTATTAATGCATAACAATGAATTTATTTTCTTCTCATATGTCATTAGCAGTTACTTGTGGTTTCTCAAAGGGAGAACCTTGTGGTGTGGTTTTTCTCTTTGCACCGCCCTCCCCCCAACCATCTTAGACAAGTGATAGATTGGTAAGAACCTCAATGTCAATCATATGAATATTCTTTGTTATATAAAAGTATCCCAAATTATTCTCTTTATCATAGTTCAATTGTTGGATATAACATGTTGTCAGGGAGATCAACGACTAAGGCAAAATGTCTTGCATGGTGTTCCCTCCAGGTTTGATATTTCTATCCATATATTTATAATTGTTTGATTTGATTTTATTCCTTAATTAATTGTAATGTTGTTGATATAATGTAGTGTAATAGACAAACCGGCTCATATGAGTGTGATTACTATATAATGCAATGGATGACAACCATTGTGCGTGTTCGTATTACAACTAATTGGGACGTGATAATATATATTTGAATTAAAACGAATACTTTGCAATATTGTCTTTCTATATACTAAATTAAGTTAATGTCTTATTTTGCAGACATTCAAGAGTCCAACGCCAATTCCCACGAAGTCCATAAAGTTTGGTAGGATAACATGTGTTAAATTTATAATTTAGATGTACAATAATATTGATTAGGATATGTGATGAGTCATTATTTTTCCTTATTCTATTACCTTTTTGTGCCCATCTTGAGGGTTGTTTAGTGCTTAATTGTCTTTTGTTAGTGCATTTTCCTCGATTGGGTTTCATTGGGTCATTATTCCGAATCTTAAGTAATTTGGCATTTATTGGTCTAATTTTTGTTTCTTATTATTTTTAGGTATTTTTTGAAGCAAAATTTTGGAGCTTGGACATTAATCTTAAGATGAAGAGAGAGTTTCCACACTATTGTCATGTTTGCGCCATATCAGTCAGCCTATCCACATCATTGAGCCAACATTTTCAGCCCATAGTGGCATTTTTGTAATTCTATTTACCAAAATGACAATTTTGTAATTTTACAGCCTTGAGTGGCATTTTTGTAAATAGGAGTGGCAGAATTGAGGGGAGCACATGTTTTAGGTCATCTTCATTGGCAGCCACCATTGTCTCCCTCTTCTCCATTTTCACGTTTCTAAGCTTTGGTGGGGGACCATGGAGGTGTCTTATTTCGTTTTTCACGTTTTAACACTTCTTTTTTAGTGTTTTTATGCACATTTGACAGCACCCAATGTGGGTTTTACGTTTTGAACTCATTTGCTAGCTTGGGCCTCTCATTTTGTGAATTGTATTGACTTGGAACAAGACCCATGTATGGGGTTTTCGGTTTTTATATCACAACAGTCATTTTCATTCCATTAAAGCTTTAGAATTCTCTTTTGCTCTTGAATTTACGTTTGAATAATACCCAAGTTAAGGTTTGATGTTTTGTTTTAGTGAATTCTGTTTTGAAGTGTTTAATTACTCTACTTCCATGTCTTGTTAAATTTGTGTATTGACTCCTTGATGAAAAATGCAATGAAGCTTTGAAGTTGTGTTTGTTTTGTGAAATCTGCCATGTCTTTGTCTTGAATTCGGGGAATGCATGTGGTTCATCTGTTTGTGCTTAATTTACAGATTAATAGCATATGTTTGGGTTAGGTTATGTTCATGCTTAATGTGTGTAGCTTGACTAACACAAATTCATGGATGTGTTCATTGCTTGATTGCATAATGAAGCTGGATTGTAACTTTCACTTAATGGGTTATTATCTAGTGGATTGAGAGAAGGCATAAGTGTTACTTTGGTGGCCTATGATAAGTGAAATTGTGTTTGACTTAAGGACGTTAATACGTTTTTAATCATTGTTGCAGTTAATTTAATCTGTTGATTAGCATTGTAAATCTGTCACACCCTCCCTTTTTGTGTTGAACTACATGTGAAAAGCTCTTTGAGCGAAATGTTTGGTCACTAAGAGACGACTTTGGTTGAACTACTGAGTATGCTGCATTTTCATGTTTTATTTGGTCGGGTACGACCTCGATCAATATGTATTTGGATTGTCGATGATTTTCCAATTGTCTTTTAAATGTATTTGGATTGTGGATGTTTCATAAAATATTATGTTCTGGTCTGTGCTAGTTTCTGAAAAAAATATGCAAGTTTAAATTTGGGAATAACCATAAAACATAAAATGTATTTAAAAAAATAGTATATTTGGCCTTGGTTCTTACCATACCAAAGGCAAAAAAGTGATCTATGGCCTCGGTTCAGACCACAACCAAGGCCAAAAAGTCTTCGAATTTTAAAATTAATTAAAAAAATTGGTTATATGGCTTCGCTTCACACTAGAACCGAGGCAAAAAAAGTGTGTTTTGGCTTAGGTTCATACCCGAGGCCAAAAGTCATCTCCTTTTGGTCTCGCCCTAATATGTCTCAGTTCTGAAACCGGGGCAGAATATCAAAAATAATCGGGGCCAAAAGCCCTTACTACATTGGTGTATGTAGGAATGGCAAAAATACCCGTGCCCGTGGATATCTGTGGATAAAATCCGCGGCGGATAGTTAGTACCCGCGGGTATTTATTACCCGCGGTATTGGGTAGCGGGTATTTTAATACATGCTTATAATCGGGTCGGGTGCGGGTATCATACTATCCGTACTCGTGGGTACCCGTTACCCGCAAGAAAATTAAAATTAAAATTTAATTTATATTTTATTAAGTTAAATTTAATTAAAATTAAAATTTGCAGTATATTTTATTATGTCAAATTTAATTATAATTAAAATTTAATTATAATTAAAATTTAATTTAATTTAAATTTTATTTTTATAATTTTATATTAAACAATTTATAAAATATATATTTTTTAAATATTTGCGGCTATCGGGTATCTACAGGTACCCGTGGGTTTTAAAAATATCCGCGGGTATTTTTTAAGTGGATACTTGATGAATAAATAGGCGGGTAGCGGGCCGATTTTTTTTTGCGGATCGGGTTGCGGGTAGGCACTATCCGTACCCAACCCGACCCGTTGCCAACCCTAGGTGTATGTTGTAGAGAATGTCTACCCCTTTTGCCTATTGTTCAAAGGACAAGCCACATCATAATATTTTTTGAGTAAAGAGCTTTGTTTCACCAAATCCATAAGCAAAGTTGTAAGACCCAAGAAAATTTAACAAGTAATATGAATTAGACGAATAAATCAAGAAGTAGATGAGTCTAATAAGAAAAATATATATATTAAATGCTATGTATGCCATAAGACGATGAGGTAGATAAATATAGTTAACAAGTGTTGTAGATGCTTCATATCATATGATAAGTGAATTCACTCTCCAAACAAAAGACTTACATGAAAGATAGATGAGAGTCTGATGGTAGAACACTAGAAGAAAGGTGTAAATTGCTTGGATCAGACGCTAAGTGTTTTATACAGGACAAATGATGTGTGTAAAATACATATAGTAGATGATATGTGCATTTACACTGATTAGATGAGTAGAAGTTGTGAGTGTCAAAAGATGAGTATATGGAAGTAGTAGACACTGCATGAAAATGAACTGAGTAGATACATACATAAAAGAAGGATGAATCAATCTAGAAACTTTAAAATGGAAACATGGCAAGATGTATATAATGTTTAAACGGTGGTGGACCAGATTGTCAGAAATTGGAAAACAAGTACCAATAAGAAAGAGTAAACAAGCATAAAATGTAAAACTTGATTAGAAAATTAATTAAAGGATGTTTTACTTAAGCAATAATAGAGTCGGATTTTTAGTAAGCGAGGAACAGGTGTGTTGTTACAATGTGGCTCTTGAAGGTGCAATGGGGGGTGTTGTAGAATAGTATGTAGACATTTTGTAATTGTTTTGCATAAACATACAATTGCAAATAAAATAATATAAAAGAGTACGACAAAGAAGAAGACACACAAAGATTTATACTGGTTCACCTCTACCTAATGTAACACCCCAACTTTTTGCTTCCTAAAATCTATAATTAACACAAATTAAATAATTAGAATAAAACTTTATTCTTGTCTTATTTGAAGTCTCAATAAAAAAATATATTAGTTTACAAACTTAGACTCTGTTGAATAGGAAAACATTAGAATAAAATATTTTCTCAAATGTCTCCCGATATTGACCACCCTCCCTTGTGTTGTGCATCTTCCTCAATACTTGAATGATCATCTGTTCTTGTGATAAATCATGATCATCGCATGTGAAATCACTGTTAGGTCTATAGATGCAGAGGTTCACTAGGGAGATACAATACCAATGAGACCTGAGCCCAACCACATAAGGCATTGACACAACTCTCAACCCAAAACCTTAAGACGATGAGTTTATGGGTCTTCATCCTTATATAACGCTCATCTTCATCCTTATATAGCACTCTACTTTCTCATTTCTAGCCAATGTGGGACTTAGACTCATACTTGGATTCTTAACAACCACAACCACAAAATAGAACAAACAAAAACCTCAATTCTGAAAATAAACTCATTCAATGTTTAAAACGTATGACATTAGAAAAATATATAACTTTAGATACCAAATCACAACAATATCTTAGCACATAAAGTTCTCAATACAGAGACATCTGTTGATACGATCCTATCCAGGAAAAAGTATTATCGCTTCTGAATTTTAATCCTTAAGAGGTACAACAAAAATAAATCCAGGAATAATGGGAATAAGACAAAGATGAGGGATGTCATAATCTAGCAGATTGATAAGTCAAGTGAAGATTTACCACAAAGATATTAATTTTTAATAAAAATCAGAGTTCTAATCCAAGAATTAGGAGAATCCTCTATCAAAGAATGCAAATGCATATAATATGACTCCAAAGTGCTTACAGTAGCTTTTGGTATCTCTATTTATAAGCACATTAAGAAAACCTAGAAACCCTAAAAGAAAACCCAAGCCCAAAAACATAAAAATATAAAGTAATTTCTAAAAGAAACCTCAAAACCCAAAAACATAGAAACATAAATTAATTTTCTAAAAACTATTCTTTAAATGTGCTCATGATTTCCATGTTCTTTAAGTTTCCTCCTTCATGGAACATTATAAGCTTAAAGGATATGTGTTTTTATCTTTGACCTTGTCATAGATCCTTTTAATTTCAAATATTCTTCCTCAAGTTTTTGTTGTATATGTTTAAGAGATAGTCCTCCATGATACCCTTCTTATTGAAAATAATTTGTCCTCAAATTCGTACCACTTGAAATTTAGGGATAGTTCTCTATCATACCCTCAAATTTGTAAGTACTGAAATGTTTAGTTTAGCCAAGAAGGGGGGTTGAATTGGCTCTAACAAAATTTGTTTGCTTTTTGAAAACTCAAAACCTCTTTTTATTGAATCAAATTAACCACGAAATCAGAAAGGAGATATTGCAGGACTGTAAAATTTCAACTGATTAAAATAAAAAACAAAAAATTAATATGTTCATTCAATATGATTCAACAAATTAAAATATGAAATCAATTGGCTAATATTCTGGGAAATTATGCAGAAACGCAAAATGCACGCAACTCACTTAACCAACATGCTTTCATAATCAAGATACGTTCTAATCAATATATCCAACTTAGTTACACTACCAGATAACGTAAAAACTCATGCACACTTAACAAAGATTGATTTAAATTATTTTCTTGAGAATTAGATGATGAACAAGATAAAGGAAAGAAGATCACACAATTAATTTTATATTGGTTCACTCAATAACTAAGCTACATCCAGTTTATCAGGACAACCTGATGCTGATCATGCACTAAATCAATAGTTTTACACAATCCTTCCAAGATTACACTTTTGATTAATCAAAAACACCTTGGATCCCATAAGAGTCTTATCCCTAACACTGTAAGAATCCCACTTAGAGACCTGGAATCACACTAGGAACAACATAGAAGCACATGAACAACCAAACCTAATGAAGGCCCTCCCTAGCCAACCGAACATGTGTTCTTCAAGCTTCAACCAAGCAAAAAAGCTTCCAAGATAAACCAAAATCTTTAATCAACAGCTACAAGTGTGTGATTCAAAGAGAGAAAGAGTATTGCAATTTCGTATTACTATTTTTCGTGCTTAGAGATCTCAAATCATTACTCAATCCTTTGAAAACCAGCTTATATAGCTTGGTCATTCCGCTTGGCTTAAGTGGAATTAGTCGATTGAATAACAATTCAACTGATTGAATACATTCATACCAAAACTATATGCAACAACCTTTTAACCTATTAAAAACCTTTTTTAACTGATTAAAAAGGACACACCTAAAACAAAACGACATCTAACCTATGTCATATGGTCTACGAATACAATACAACATTCAAACTTCTTAATCTTCACGTCATTTCCAGATTCAACAAACCAGAAGCTTGATCATCAACAATTCTTCATCAATTCTTCATTAACCTCATATGATCCCATGCACTTGCTTCATCAAATCTATGTACCAAGGTCACTTGTGCTAACAAAATTCATATCACTTGAAAATTCCTTATCATTCTCCCCTATTTGGAGAGAATTCGACCCAAATTCTAGAAGATCCTACAGACAAACCCAAATTTAAATCAAAGACAAAAATCTAAAATAATAAAAAAAAGATAAATTCTACTAAAATGAGATTTTGATCTTGGAAGAGGCCAATCTCTTATTATCAAAGATTTTGGAGGTCTACCTACAGGGTTAAATACCCACCAACACAAATCATTAAACAAGTTTAAATTAAAGATGCAATGCTCAAAGAAAAATAAAAGAATATTGTGCAAACAAACAACCAAACTATATGCATGACTTTGATCACCCATAGGTTTGTTAGGATGGTTAAACAAGCTAATTCATGGGCATATATTTCCAAGCTTATGCCCTCCTTTTTTACCATCCTTTCTTCTTCCCATTGTTGATCCCATTGTTGCTTGATCAACAAGTCTTCCCATGGTATCCTTTCTTCTTCCCATTGTTGATGTCATTGCTCTTTGATGAATAATTCTTTCGTAGGTAATAAAATAATAAAAGGAAAGTTAGTACTTTTTTTCAACAACAATTCAAAATGCTCTTTTATTTCTTTCTCTTTTTCTTTATTTTCTTCCTCCTTGTTTTCTAGTTTTCAATGACAATTTAGAATGCCCTCTTATTTCTTTCTCTTTTCTTCCTCCTCTCTTTTTCTAGTCTCTTCTTCTTTTTCTCTCTTTTCTTTCTCCTTTCTTTCTTTTGCTTCTTTTTCTTTTCTTTTTTCTTTCACCTCTCATTCTCAAGTTTCTTTTTCTCTCTTTTCTTTCTCCTCTCTTTCTCAAGTTTCTTTTTCTTTTTTTTTTCTCTTAGTGATTGCTTCTCCTTTTGCTCTTGCCTTGATACTTTTAGCTTCTGTAATCTTTTCAATGTTCATTCTTCCTTCTTGGAAACTTGCATTCCAATTAAGACATTGATGAGTTTCATGCCCATAGCCTTCACATTTGGAACATCTTAGTGCACTTGTCCTTGGCAATGACATCCTCCTCAAAGGCCAAACTAGTATGAGGCATCTTTTGTAGTCTAGGTTCTATTATCTTTGGTTTCTGCTATCTTTGTTGAGACTCCCCATAACCGCCATTGTTCCCTTATATTTTGCAAAATTATAGTATTGTGTGTCATTCTTCTAGCACTTTCATAGTTTTTAACCAATGGATCTCTGTGAGGAGTAGGATAAGTAACTCATATGAAAAACCACTTCTAGAAGAATGCCTTTGCTGGCTCATGAGGATTGCTCATTATTGCTAGATCTTGTAAGAAAGGCTAGTAAAATAACAATAATATATTTAGAACCTCACCACTCTTCTAAGTGTTTTCACTCAAAAATTTCACTCGTGCTTCACACTTTATAGGCTTTTTCTTGAATGTACTCTCTTTCATTTTACCACTCAATTCCCTTTAGTGCTTGGCATATAACTCTGGTAGCTTAAGCAAAGAGTGAACAAATGATGTGAAAAATGTTGTGAGATCTAAATCTCGACTAAAAGGTCAAACAAAAATAAAACTCTAGACAAAACTTCAAGGAATTTTAAAAGACATAAAACAATAAAATTAAAAAATAATAGAACGACCAAAGAGAGTTAAAGGAGATAATGAGAAGACTCTAACGAAAAGACTGATTGCAATACAATATGTCAATAAACCTTAAATAAAATTGCAGCAAAAATTTGTGTTGAAATCTTTTTTTTTTCTATTAAATCCTTACTTTCCTTTTTTTTTTCTTTTTTTTCTTTCAATATATATTTGTTTCCTTTTAGCTTTGATCCACTATTTTTCTCTCTTTAATAGAATAAAGCCTATAAACATTTTGTAATCATTTTGCACAAACATACAATTGTGCACAGATAATACGAAGGAGTAAGGCAAAAGAAAAGGCACCTAAATATTTGTACTAGTTGATCTCCACTTAAGGCAACATATAGTCTCTTAAGAAACCCGCTTAATAAGTTCACAATCAACACCTTTAACTAGCCTAAGTATCAACCTCTTTAGTTTACAACAAGTATTTCCATATCCAAGTATCACGAATTTAACCCTTTCCAAGAAACATGAGTACAAACCTCTCCAGATTACAATGAGTTTAACCTCTCCAAGTATCATCTTTCAATCCCCCTTAAGAAAGAGAATGTTAAATCTAAAATACTTCAAGGCCAAGAAGGTATGAGGGTTGAATTGGACTTTTTTTAAAAAGTAGTCCATTAAAAATTATGAAAACTTTTGTTTCATCTTGATTGACCAAAGAATTAAAGAACATATTATTACTGAACACATGCATTTTAACCGATTAAAATAGGAAAATAATTGATAGAATTTCCGACAAATTAATGGTCAATTCACAAAACAAGTTGTAACAAACACACTCAATATATTTTATCAAAGATTGATTTTAAATGACAAATTAATTGATTATACATTTAATCACATTCAAGTTTGTCACACAATTCAACTTTATCACATTTCTTGAAACAAAGATGATGAAATTGCAAATTGATAAAAAGAAAAGATAACAATGCATAAGAAATTTTTATATTGGTTCACTCATAAGAGCTACATTCAATTCAAACAAAGCAATTTAAGTTTACCTTTCCAATTTATCAAGAAATTACAAGAATTCTTTTAGCTACAAATCCTTGAAAAACAAACATTTATAATCTTCTTGAACCACCTACGAAAAGAAACACACCTACAACAAGACACATTCTTGCACACCTAGACTCACACTAGATATTCCAAACAACACACAACACACATGATTAACAAAATCTAGATGATTCGCTCTCCCTAGCCAATTAAGAAATTTTCTTCCAAGATCAAGATGAAGATAAACATAGCTCAAACCACCATGAACAAGTTGTCACCGATTTAACAACTCTAACTAACTCTTTTATAAGTGTTTGATGATTTTTAAAAAAGAATTTTCCAAAGGTAAAGTCATACTTGTCAAAGAGCAAAGGTATGAATATATGTCTATGCTGACTGTTGTATAAAGTCGGTTAAAGATAATGGTCGATTGATTGATTTCACTTAACTTAGTGTAGTCAACTGATTATTAGTTATTTTAGTCGATTTGATACAGTAATCACATATCTATATGCAGAAGACATTCAACTTGATAAACACCCTTTTAAAAGATTAAATAACTTTTATACACAAGTTGAAACAAACTAAACTAAGCAAGGATAAGATACATAAATCTTCAATCTCCAAGGATTCATCAAATCTTCAAGATTGAGCTTCAACAGAGAACTCACAATCACAATGATCAATATAATATGTCACACAAAAGAGTTCAATCACCCTTACAGGTTATTACTTCACTTGGTGACGAATTTACAATAGGTTACACATAAATCAATACCACTCTATACATAATATTCTCACTTTTCTTTTCTTTTCAAGAATTGGTATGATAGTATTTCAACATTTTTTGTATTTCTCTGTTACTCTTCTTCTTATCTTCATCATCTAGGTCTTGGTACTTATAGTTGTGTTGTGTCAATTGATTGTTGATGCATATTCAATTGAGCATATCTTCAATATCTTTTTCTTTTTTCATCTGCAAGTTCTTGATATTACATTTAGAGTATATTGCTTCCTGTAAATTATGACTTTTTCCTTTTAAGATATTCAACAATTTGAATTTCAAATACAATGTGTTGTGGCTCCAATCTTCTTGAGATTCTCTTACAATCTTTAATTTGCATAGGCTTTCTCTTTCTTGTGGTTGGTTTGGAAATATATGGCAACATTCACAATCTTCAATCGAGAATGTTTCCTTTTTTATGATCAATAATCTTTGATATTTCTACATATTAAATCTTCAATAAAATCTTCAATAATAATATCTTCTAATATTGTTAAGCCTTGTTGTGGAATCTTCATAGCTTGGCAATATGTTAATTTATTGATTGATTTGATTATCAATTTCAACTTTCAAATTTCCTTGATCAATTCAGACTTGATCATCATATCACTTTGTGATTTGATATTTCCTTTTTGCATCATTTGAACTTTACTTGTCTAATGCTTGTCATCATTTAACTTGTTTAGTCATTCTTCCACTTAAGTCGTTTATAGAAAGTACTTGTTTAATAGGGATAGTCAACATTTAGCTTCATAAGTTAACTTTGACTTATCTAACATTAATACCCATATTGTACCTTTGTATGCTAGCGTGGAATCGTCTAATGCATTAAGTTCACTAGCCTACTCCTTGTAGAAGTCTAATGCCATGCCTTATCACGTTGACTTGTCTAGTCAATGATATTATCAATCGAGTTTAACTAAGTCTTGCACTATTGAATGCACCTAATGACTTGTGTTTTCTAACAACTTGTGACTCATCTTTTCAACACTTTTGATTGAGCTTCTTGAAGCTTCACATTCTTTGGGTTTGCTTTAGACTTCAACCTTCATCTGTCTAAGTGTTTATTTGTGCTTTTGCTATCCTATTACTTTAACTCATCGAATAAACATTCAACCTGATAAACACCCTTTTAAAAGATAGTTGAGGGTGAGAATGGGTGGGGGCTTGTAGGAGAAGGCCTCGTATAAAAATGGATAATGTTGAGGGACCGAAGAAGTTAACCCTATTAATTGAGGGCATCTAGTTTAGGCATGGTATGAAAAAGGATCATGTCTAGCAGACGATGCTTTGTAGAGCAAATAGTATCGTGGGAGAACTTCAGTGTTGAGGTGGGCTAAATACATGTAGTCTTCTGGAAGATGAGTCATTGTATTTGTGGGTGTTTGGTTTGATTGGTATGAATGATTAGGTTAATGAATGAAAGATGCTTTAGATTAATTATGTTTATTTTACCTAAATTTAAATTTTTATGGTTAACTTACCGTTTCATGTTGTGATCTTTTTTTCTTTTTATGTGTGTTATTGTTATGATCGTGTAACAATGTCACATGAGAGTAAATTTTAGGGTTAAAGGAAGCTCCCAACAATGAAGCAAGGAAGAAATCACAGTGTAAAGATAGTTGATGTATGACATTTACTTTTCATTTCTAGTAGAACATTCTTTTGTTGTAAATTCTATTTATAAATTTTACAATACAGAGAAATGAGAATGAAAATGGTTAAAATCCTTATGATATACAAAGAAGTTTTCATTTTGTTCCATATTCTTGTGTAACATCGTAAAGTTACTATAAATATTGACTATTAGACGATACAAGCAATTTATTTATTAGGCGCTCTCGGGATCAATAAAAGCAACGCATACTGCCAAGAAGAAGATAAGAACATCTAAATATTACTCAAAGGAAGAAAACAACATTTATTACTATATAGAGTGCATTAAATGCATCAATTAATATGAATCTTGTTAGACAAAGGAAAAGGCATTCAAAAGAGGTTAAGTTGCTCAATGGACAAAAACTATTCTACAATAACTACTTTGTTTTACAGTATATATAAAGTCTTTTAAGAAGAAGAAATCATAATTAGAGACAATCTGCACAATGCAAAAATGTTGTAAAAATTTTGGAGAAGCTTCAAGGAAGAACACTACTAATGTTCAATTCAACAAGTTAGAAAGAAGAGTCCTTAAATCTCAGATACATCAATAAAGGACTATCTTTGTTAGCTAGAAAAACTGTGATAACTGATCACATATTACTCAATCTCTACATCATAGACAAAAGTGGTTGTTTGGTAAATCATAGTTGGTTATTAGCCAGTAGTGGCTATTTTGAAAGAATACTTGGTTAAGTTAGAAGTGGGTTGTGAAAGAAGGCTTGCTTAAGCCAACAATGGCTTGTAGAAAGAATACTTGAATGTGGTCAACTATGAATGGCTAGGATCCAAAAGAATACTCATGTTAAACCAAAATTGGCTTGGTAAAAGAATACTCAAGGGGTAAGGCTACACCCCTAAAGACTACTCTCGTACTTTGTAGCATTAGCTTGCTTAGAGGAACTCAATTAGATGATTGACAACTATATGTATTTTTGTGTGGTTAAATGAACCAGTTTAAAAATGCATTGTGTATTCCTTATTCTCCTTGTTTCTTTATATTGCATCTTATTTCCATTAACTTACAAAGGAGAGTTTTATGAGAATTTGTAATCAAAGCGTCTCAAACAAGTAAATCAATCAAATGCTAAAGTTGTGTATGTTATACTTCATCAGAAGCTAATATCTCTAACTAGTCACTTGTTAAAAAAAAATCGTTTGAGTATCCATCATCAAATGATATTTGTGAAAAGTTTTAGAAAGAAACTAAAAACAAAATTTAACCCTCACTTTTTGTTTTTTCCTTATTTTCATTATTGGTATCAGAGCTTGACATATAAAGGTTTAAATGCATAACAACGACTAGAGAAAAAGATGCAACACAAAAAGTATGTCATAAATGATGGAAACTCAAGGTACATCTATCAACACCTCAAGTATTTTCAGTGGAAGATTCTCTCTAATGGAAGGACAACATGTGGTATTGGTTATGGCATATCATGACCAATCTAGATCAGTTAATTTATGCTTTTTAGATCTTTAAACTGAGAAAACCATAAAAGCAAGGAAGAAGTAAGAACAAGAGCAAAGAGAATGTGAAGCTTTATTAAAAATTACTACATTTGAATCTAAACAAAATAGGATAAAAGAGATGACTTTGAACACTTAAAGAATTGACCAACTCAAACATGGGATATCAACCTTTGTGCATTCAACTGCCAACTATGCTTGAAGGATCAATCAATTATGAATTAAAGTCTAGACTGATTCACTTGTTGCCAAAATTTCATGATTTAGGTGGAGAGGATCCCTATAACCATTTGATGGAATTTCTACGATATGCTCAACTATGAGACCAATTATTATTCCCGAAGAGTTTCTAAAATTGAAAGTATCCTCATTTTCCTTGTGACACAATCAAGCACTAGTTGTATTTACCGTAACATGCAACATCAGGCGTCACATTTCCTATATTATGTCTTAAGTTAATAATCTATTGAATTGCATTTAATAGATAATCTAATAACAAGAAATAGAATTTATCATCTAGTCACATATCATCTACCATATTGTCTTACATTCAGAGAAAACATTCTATGCATATAAAGATATTTACATTCCTCAAGATTGAGTTTTTACAAAAATGGAATTTACAACAACATAGAAATTTCGTCTAAAGGAGTATAAAGTTTGAAAGAAGAATAGAAGAATACAAAATTCCCTAATAATCTGTTTGGATAGAGTAATTGGAATACCTTACATTTCAATTTCTTATTTGGATAAAATAATTGAATTTCTCTAATGAGACAAAATTTCATTTTAATAATATTTATTTTAATATATAAATTTTGAAATTAAATTTAACAAATATAATTGTCAACATAAAATATTTAAATTTAGTCAAATTTCGATCGAGCCGACTTGACCAAATTCGACCAAATTTTGGCCGCCGTAAACTCATTCCAATTTGGCCAAATTTAGGTCGGAACCAATTCAATCAAATTCGGAAAAATTTTGGGTGGTGCTAACTCGACCAAATTTTCCAAATTTCGGTCAAACTCAACTCGGCCAAATTTGGACGAATTTAAGTGTGTCATCTTGGCCCGGCCTATCTGGGTTATCGCTTGTCTCAGCCTGTTGGGTTCATCAAGCAGGTCGCGCTCGTCTAGGTCATCGAGCCATCATGTCCGTCTGGGTTGTCAAGCCGGTCGCATCCATCTGGGTCGTCTGACCCACCTGGCTCGTCTTGGTCATTGAGTCTGTTCTCCAAATAAATGAATTACTCTTTTAAATTGCCTCATCCAAACAAACCATAAGACTAAGGCAAGATTTCCAATGATCTACGATTGTGCACCATCTCCTACATTATTGTCTGCTCCCGTGTCACACACATGATCATAACATGAATCACACAAAGATAACACATAGAGTAAACTAAAAAAATATAATGAGCATATAATATATAATAACATCTTTTTGATCAAACATGCACACTTGTCAATCACCAACATGCATTTCGACTTGATAATATGATCTACTTATATATATATATATATATATATATATATATATATATATATATCCACAATTGATTTTAGCTTCATGCCTTGGCTCTACACAACCACATGTCCCTTATTCTTCGTCTCATGCCCTGGCTCTAAGCACCCAATATCATCTAGCAAATCCACTCCTCATTTAACAACTTAACTACACTTAACTCTTTAAATACTTTTGAGAAAGTATCTTTCTCTTATTATTGATATCATTCACTAAATGAATCACACCTCAATTAAGTGCATCTAGCAAGTTGATTCATTTAGTGAAGGTATCATCTTACATTTCTTGAAATTGCTTTTCACTCAATGGATGGATAACTCATCTAGTGAGTGCAATCCTCTGATGAATACATAATGTATTAGGTACATCATCTGACAAGTCCTTCATCTACCGAGTACATTGTCTAATGAGTGCTTAGTCTACTAAGAACATCGTCTAACGAGTACTTTGTCTAGCAAGCACTTCGTCTTACGAGTACTCATTTAGAGAGTATTTGTCTACTCAATTCTTATAAAATGATGATTGTATCAGTTTGGTATTATTCGGTTCTACACATCTCAAATTTTAGAACAAATGTCATATACCATTAAAATTGTTTTAGACAAATTGTTCGAACCTAACACACTTATTCTATTGTCTAAAGCCTTTTATGCTCAATACCAGACAACTCTTAACTATGTTAACTGACTCATCAGGTTTATTTTGATATTCTTACTCATTTTCTCAAGTTCAAAGCTCCCTTTGTAAGACCCGTAGAATTTAATTAATTAATTAATTAATTAATAAATGAGGGTAGGGAGAGCCTTTATGACATTTAATTCTAACTTGTATGATGTGAAAAAGTATTAGCTCAAGTGGTTGATAGTACTTAATGGTTGATAGCCAAGACTTAAGAGGGGGAAATTGGTAAAAATGTGCAAAAACTAGTAGGAGTGATGTTAATGGTGTGGTGCCTAGCAGTAGATTTTAGACCGCCAGGCGATGGCCACAAAATAGGGGGTCCAGTGTGAGTCCCGCTAGGCGTTGAAGATGGTTCCGCCAGGCGGTTGTGATAGCGTTAGCGGGCTACTGGAACTAATGCGGCTGGCGGTGAGAGGAGTCCCACCAGGCGGTCGTTGAAGCTCTGTTGTTTTCTAAGGCGCTACGCGCCTGGCGATATGCGTCACCCGCCAGGCGGTTTGGAAGCTGGCAACACCTGGCGATACGTGTCCCTCGCCAAGCGATTATGCTGCTATAACGTTGCGTTGCTGGTTCTGTAGGCGTGATCTACAAGGCTTCTAGTGATGCTTCAAAGGTTGGATTGCTGGTGTTCCTTGAGTTAAGCTCGGAACGTATCCCTTGAGTTGTAGGTTGAGATTGGGGATTAAGCACGTGGTATTCCTTGAGTTGTGGCTCGGAATAGCATCTCTTTAGTTGTGACTCAGAATAGCATCTCTTCAGTTGTGGCTCGGGATGGCAATGAACACGAGGAACTCTTGAGGTATGGCTCAGGTTGGTGAGTGTTGCCGATGTGAGTGTGCTGGTTGTGACCAGTACGGATGGGTCCAGATAAATTGCCCTTTTCAGTTGATGATTGACGAGTTGGTGGTCTTGAGACGTTACAAACTATATTCGTATTTGGGAACTCCACCTAGCATTTTAGTGTGTGATCCGTAACAATGGTTTCCCGCACGTGCTCTATCGGCTGTGGTCGATAGGTGTGGCAGCCAGTCATCTTGAGGTAATCACTAGAAGATGTGGAACACAAATAACATGGTTGTGGCCATGTGATAAGAAATCCAAGGAGGAAATTCTTCTAGTGTGACTGTATGATAAATGTAAAAATATTGTATATGTGTATGCATTCTTTATATGCTTTATCTGTTAAGCTCACCCTATCTGCTTGTGTTTGGCGATGATCTTGTACGTGGTACACGTGAGCAAATGATGTTGATGCAGGTGGTTCTGGTGGAGCTTAGCCATGGAGAGGGGATAGCTAAGGAATTTTATGTTTTATTTTGATATGGTTTTGGAAATAATATGTAAAATTCGAGGAGACTAATTATATTGTTTTCGTTTCATAAACTATGGATTTTAGGTTATTATTGAACATTAATAAAAGTTTTAAATTTCCCGTGTTTTGCGAAATGAGGTATTATTAAATGCAGCGTGTTTATTATTTTTCTTTATTTTGATAAAAAATCAGTAATATCCTGACGGGATGTTACACCCTTCTTTTTCAAGCTCTATTTCTATCACCTTCCAGCTACTGACTTATACACAAAAAGAAATGTCAGATCAACTATATGAACATAATTACAAGGTCAGAGACTCATTTTGAACCCAAATGATTCATATGCAAGCATGATACGTGCATCACAAATCTGACTAAAAAAGAAAGGTTAAAATTGAACTTACTTAGTTTCAACTTCTACTTGGTTAAAAACATAACCTTTATCATGGCAACACTTAAATTGCTTAAGGTTCTTCAAATAGAGAGTATCTACACCAGATTCTAGAGAGAAGTTGATTCATACAAGTTGTATTTAGTGGCTAAGTGCTTTTTTACCTAGTATGTCGCTATGTATCTTATTGCGGTTCGTGTAGTGTATATTACACTAAGTGGTCACTTTAAGTTAGTGGCTTTTAGGTTAACGACCCTTTTGGGATAATGGCCAATTTAGCCACTATATCACATCAGTCCCCCTAGCCTCTGGCATGGTCTGCACGCTAAAGTGTTTCATATATCTTATGCGTTTGTGAATGTCAGTTTTGCAAAGAAAATTTTTCTTTCTTTGGTCCATCCCACTAGGGTATATTAGCCCCCTAGCCTCAAGGAGCTGAAGCAACATGGAGGTTATAAAATGGATGGGACAGGAAGACAAAAGGTCATATCAAGGGAATCGTAAAAGCACTTTGTTTAAAATGGCATTTATGGGTTTGTAGGATGAAATGATGGAAAATTTAGGTGGGAAAGTGTAAAAGTCGCGAGTTTATGTTATAAATAGGAACGTTGAGGTTAGAGGTTGTCACTTGGTCTTATTTTCACAAAGCTCCTTGAAGAGAGAAAAGTTGTGTTTGTGCTTCAGTCAAGATCTTCATTTTGACATATTACCTAGTGTCGACATCTTCACCTCAGTAAGGTATGTTTGATATTGATTCTATACTTGGTATGGGCAGTAGGAGTAGCAATCCAGTAGATGAGTAGTCTAGTGGGTCTGCTTTTGTGTGATGTCACCATGAGTTTTAGGGTTTATGAGTTTCCTTGAACCTCATTCATTCATTTTGTCTTCTCTCTCACATTTTTTAACACCATTGAGGAGCCACCATTTTATGCACTATTTTCTTCATTTTGGGCAGTACCCAACTTAGGGTTTAACATTTTGGTTTGATTATTCACATTTCTGATGTAGTATCTTTCCATGATCTATTCTCGTTCTATATTATTTTTGAACTTCATTTCCACGACTTACTAAATTATGTGTATTGACTTCTAAAGAAAATGCAATGAAGCTTTGAGGTCTTATTTCTGTTTGGTATTTTTGTTTTTGTTTTCTCTTCATCTTCAATCTATGTTGACTGGATAAAATTATTACATTTATGCTTAATTTACAAATTGGGTATTTGTTTTCTAGGTTGCGTTCATGCTTAAAGAATGTAGCTTGGAGTTATTAACATTATCACATATTCATGGATGTATGCATTGCTTAATTGCGTATTGAAACTTGTTTTTAACCTTCGTATATTTTGGTAATTTGTGAATTTGTATTCTGTTGAATTGCCACAACCCCCTATGTTATGTTTGGAACCTTTGAATGAAAATATTTGTCACTGGTGTAAGTAAAATAAGATGTTTCTTAACAAAGAAGGGGGGTCGAATTGACTATTTTTCAAAAAGTGTATTATTTTTGAAGGTTAACAAAACTTTACTCAAAATTCAATTGACCACAAACTCTAAGAGTGCATCAGTTCTGAAAAATACATTTTAATTGGTTGAAATATCAAAACAACATATTAAAATTTTAACACAAAATTATATAGTAAATGCACTAAAAATATACAAATAAAAAATTTGAATTATGTGATTATCAAGATTAGTCACACATTTCAAATACACAGAGTTAGCAACTTGATATGTGTAAAGCCCTGTTCTTTTTTTCTGCCTTACATAAAGGGCTGCCCCAAATCTGATGGGCCTAAGAACTGGCCCAAAGGTTAAAGCTGAACCCAGGCTGCCCTAACGCTCACACTTTCTTTCATTCTCAGATTCGTAGCCGTCTTCCTCTCCACTGTACCACTAGAGCTCTACTAGGGTTTGTTTCCCGCCTCGAACCAGTCCGCCCAAAAAGCTCAAGTAGTGATTTCTACTTCACGTAAGTGATTCTAAACCTACTGTATTTACTTCCTAAAGCTGTTCTTCGTATTTCACCGTTTAGAGTTCGAACTAATCTCATTTTTCCACTGTTCCGCTGTTCCGCCAGTTCTGCAAGTCGGTCACTCGAGTTGCTGTGCTCCGAGGTCCCGTGTCGAAGTTCTGTTAGCCCTATTTTCCAGGTACGAGAAGTTAGGGTTTCCAGTTTTGAGTTGTTTTGGCCTGTTCTTGAGTTGGTTGTTGATTGTATAGATTAATCCTTCGTTTTTATGCGTGAGAATACCTTGCATGATTGGTTGGTTTGAAAAACATGGCTGCTGTAGGTGAAATAGTGGTGAGACCTGTTAATCTCGCCCAAGCGAGCCAGTCTCGCCTAGGCGAGACAAACAGGGATTCGCCCAAACCAGTTTGCGCGAAAGGTCGCCCAGGCGACCCGCTCAAATTTTTGAGTGAGCGAACATCTTGCCCAAGCGAGAGGGGTCTCACCTAAGCGAGATCCTGCGTTGGTTTCTGGATGCTCTTTCGAGCCCTCACCTAGGCGAAGGGGGCTCGCCTGAGCGAGCTCGTCTCGCCTGGGCAAGACCTTTCAGCCTGAGCGAGGGGCTGGGCGAGGTAGTACGCTGTTTGGGTGCTTGTTTATTCTTGGATGATTGATATTGGTTTGAGTATGAATGTTATGATGAGAAACATGTATATAATGGAATATTATGTATGCTTGGCATGAATCATGAGTTGTAGATGATGGGTTTGGTATGAAAATTGGCATGTGAACTAAATGAGATGGGTATTATTAAAGTGGCATGATAATGAGATGAGTTGGGATGGATTGTGATGAGTTGGAATGAGTTGGATCTGGAACGTGAAAAGATTGGCTTTAAAGGTTGACATACTGGTTATATCCTTGCATGATGAATACTTTTTGACTGTGTAATCATATTTTGGTCTGTGTCAGCGCATAATTCCTTGGGGTCTCTAGGTGAGACTTTCAGGGTTGCGCTTCAGTGGTCGGGACGTAATTCCATGGCCCCTGTTAATGGGTGCCCATGGTGGTGCCCCATCTGTATAACTAGGTAAGGATTCAAGGTAAGGATTGCATCCTGACACTTTAAGGGGTCAGTTAGTCTCACTTAGAGCGGACTGACTCCTGTGGTGAGAGTAGTAGGAGGCCTGAAATTCATTAAGGGCTAACCTTGTGGTGAGGGAAATTGATTCATTGAAACACTTGTAACACATAGCTCAGGGGTGAGCAGCTCGGGGGTGAGCAGAGGTATCCACCACAAGTGCAAG
>Ga0214542_1006068_pt1 | contig 22376 bp, 15 predicted proteins | sample CNSS1metaG_FD_160096 | JGI IMG/M metagenome (GOLD analysis project Ga0214542, IMG submission 160096) | Root nodule microbial communities from cowpea collected in UCLA plant growth center, Los Angeles, California, USA - CNSS1 | ecosystem: Host-associated > Plants > Roots > Nodule | place: USA...
AAAAAATTGAATTTATTGTGAGATAAAATTTAATTTTAACAATATTTATTTTACGCTTAATTATGTTTTAAGTTCATGATAAATTTGGAAACATGCTCGACAACCTAGATGGGTCGGGCATACCCAACTACGCAACCGGATTGGTTAGACCCGACGATCCACCCGAGCTAGACCGACTGGGAAGCCCAAACAGGTTGGGTGGTCCGGTGATCTAGAGGCCTGACAGCCCATACTGCACGATTGTGCCGTCAAGTTCGTCAATATGGCCCGGTCCAACCCGTCTAGGTCATTGGCCCAATGCTCTAGACGGGTCCGACGATCAAGATGGGCCCGACGACCTGGATGGGCCTGAAGACCTGAACGGACCCGACGAGCTGAACGAGCTCAAAAATCCGGACGGGTTCGAACACCCGAACGGGTTCGATGACCCGTACGGGCTCGTACACCCAGACAATCCCGAAGACTCGGACGGATTCGACGACTAAGATGGGCCCGAGGACCCGTACGGGTCCGACGACTTGGACACGTCCGACGACCCGAACACGTCCGACGACCCAGACAGGCCCGACGACCTAGACGGGCCCAAGACTCGAACGGGTCCGACAACTGGTACAGGCACTTTCAAATCGTCGGGTCCGTCTGGGTCGTCGGGCCCGTCCGGATGGTCTGGCCCGTATGAGTCGTCAGGCCCGTCTGGATCGTCGGGACCGTTCGGGTCGTCGGGCTTGTCCGGGTCGTCGAACATGTCTAAGTCGTTAGGCCCATCCGAGTCGTCAAGCCTGTCTGGGTCCTCGGGCCCATCCTAGTCGTCGGACTGGTACGGGTCTTCGGGCCCGTTTGGGTGTACGGGCCCAATAATTTGGATGGGCTCATCCAGGTCGTCGGGCTCGTTTGGGTCGTCGGGCCCGTTCAGGTCGTTAGGTTTGTCTGGGTTGTCTGGCTCGTCTAGGTCGTCAGGCCCGTCCGGGTCATTGGGCTCGTCTGGATCGTCGGGCCCTTTTGGGTCGATAGACCTGTCTAGGTAATCAGGCTTGTTTGGGTCGTCGGGCTCATCTATGTCGTCGGGCTCGTCCTGGTTGTCTGGCCCGTCTAGGTCGTCAGACCCGTCCGGGTCGTCAGGCACGTCTGGGTCGTCGTGCTCATCCGGATCGTTTAGAATGTGAGGTTGAGTGAGAAGAATTTCAAATTTCACCTATTTTGAGGGTATTTGAATTTCTACTAATTTAACTAATTGAAATCCTTCAAAAAAATGCTTGCATTTGAAATGCTTTTTAATTTCTCTATCCAAACAAAGCATTTCATTACAAAAAAATCTAAATTCTTCAAAAAAATGAATTGCTTCATTAAAATACTCTATCCAAAGACACTCTTAGCCTTAGTCAACTTAAAGAGGTGAAAGGAGGATCAGGTGGGAAGCAAAGCAGTTGTAAGCTTAAAAAGAAGAAGAATGAAAGTAGTGATAGATGGTCAGTTGAAGCACATTGACGATAAAAATATAATTAGTGATAAAAAAAAAATCAGATTATTTATATATATAATGATTAGCTACTATTTAATTTTTATATATTTAAAGTTTTAGTGGGTAATTTTTTATTTGTAGGGAAAAGTTGCTTTTGTATCAGCATATGGGATTCACCATTCATCTTTATGTTAGCAATATTTCATATCCTATAGTGCATTATAACACTAGGTTTGGTAAGAGCCAAGGTATTTTCAGAACTTGTGTGCATGTGTTGTTCTTTGTGTTTTTCTCTCTCTGAATTCTTGGTTTGGTTTAATGGATGCAGATGAGAAAATGGAAAGTATAGGAAAATGAAATGAAGACCATTGAATATCAATTTTATAACGGTAAGACCTCAAACTTCATTGCCTCCATGAGTTCCTCATTTCAAGTGCCAAATAATGTCAATGATGTATCTATACTTAATAATTGAATATTGACATGATATTTGATATCGTGGAGGTTGGGTTTGGTATGACTTTAAGGTTGTTTTGGATGAAAATACTAACACAATTTTTTTTTTATATTACATTAATTATTTTGTAACAGGTCAATATAATTTTACTAAGTAATTTGGGTTTGTTACTTATTTAGTTCAAATATTAAAGGCAAGATTGTTATTCTTCAGTGTTGTTTTCTAGCAAATTTTTTAAAGCGATTTTTTCTTTTCTTTTCATTGATGCAGATGCACATCTTGCCACAGTAGATGCTTAGGAAATCAACTCTTGGATTATCAATATTCCTGCACAAGTGAACTTTATACTGTGGAATTCAAAAAACATGGCTTGTGTGGTGCATCAATTGATGCAGAGAGGATTGTTATAGATAGTGAACATAGTTGTAAAGTTTAGACCACATATGTATTGGAGTGAGTGAGGGAGTGAGTGAGGGAGGGCCTAGCCTCTTGGTGGTGCCTTTTAGTTGACACATTTTTGTGTACAAAATAATTTCAATTATATATTAGAAATGTTTTGATAAATAGTTCCAATTTTCTTTCATCTATTTTAGTATAATATATTTATTATAATTAAAATCTTTAAAATAAAATTATTAATATAAAATTTAAAATATGTTGTCTAAATATATAAATAAAATTAAAAATAATATTATAAAATTAATTTAAATGGTTGTACTTTTATATTTCCACGTCTAAAAAAGTATGACCACATTTTCATAATTGTGGCTTAAAGAATAAGCAACACTAAAAAAAATTGTTGTGTTATGGTGGCTACAAAAATGTTGTCTATTGTCATATTTTAGGCAACGTTTTTTAATTGTTGCATAATAAGCAACGGTTTTCGAATTTCATGGCCTAAACGAAAAAAAAAACCGTTGCCTCTAGTATAGGCCACGACCACATATGCAACGACTGCAAATTCATTGCCAATTCGTTGTCTAATCTTCAGGCCACAGTTTTTTTACTTTAGGCCATGGTTTAGTGTTCATTGCCTAAAGTCATTTTTCCTGTAGTGCACTTATGGCATGAATGCGGAGAATATTTCACTTCCCTTTTCCCGACCATATAACTAATTCAACTATTGAACAATTGTAATAACCTAAGACCAAAATAAATAAGTAAGCACGAAAAAATGTTACACAATACTTTTAATTATCAATAGTGTGAATAATAGTGAATTCATTCGGGTAAATTAATGGGAACAAAAAATTATAATCTAAAGTTGAAACCCACAAACATTATAATCTAAAGTAGAAAGAAAATTCCTTCTAAGTCAACCAAGAGTGGAAAGCCAAAAACATTATAATCTAAAGCAACCAAGTTATAAAGCAATAAAGAATAAACATTTAGTGATCACCCAATACATAGGTCTTATTTCAATAAATTTTTCCCTAATCCCTTATGCAAGAAAGAAAAAAAAGGTAAAATGAATTTAGTTTCTCGTATAAGTTAAATATATTTATGCAGCTAAGCTCTCAAAAAAGATGGACTACGATATACTTATACAAGACTAACGATTGAGATTTTGTATAAAAGTTAAAATTAGATTATCTTCTTTATAAAAAAAATACTTTTGCAAATATTTATATAAGACTAACAAATGGCTCATATATCCAAGTATTCTTAACTGTTGTGGACATTAAAGCACATCAAATTAAGCAAACAGCAGCCAACTTCAAATAAGTGAGAGACAAAACAGGAAACAAAAAATATAAATGGGATTTACCTTAGACGATGACTCTTTTTCAACTCAAGGAGCCTGAAAAATGGGAATGGGGATTTAGCCACCAAAGCTTTAATAGGTTCTGCTTTGTTTTCAATAATAGTCCGAAAGGAGTAAGAAGGTTGCCATAATTACGCAAGTCGTTTAACTGTTGAGAAAGAAAACACGGTTGGAAACATGTTAAGTAGAAGGTACTGCATTATGAACGAATAAATAATAGTTTTAAAGTAGTTCTATTTGGGAGCATTAAAATCAATATTTTCTTTTTTTTAATCATTTATTGACACAAAAGTACTTCTCTGCATGCTATAAATAAGTTAAGGAGTTCCATTGAGCTTTTAAGCGTAGTTGATACTTCAAATTATAAAACTACATATATCAAGTGATGGCTTACATATGGATTTCAATTCTTTGATGATTCATGAATTGGTATGATTTGTTATGACTGAGCATGCTCTAAGGCTTATAACAGCAGAAAATTAGTAGATTACTTGCTAGTCACAGGTGCTAGTATTTATTCTATTATAGTTTCTTCAATTGCATCAATTATGGAGGAGCAACATCAATTGAAGGTATGAGGATAAGGAAGCTAAGCTCAACAGTTTTGTAAAGGATTAAGAGACTTTGACCAAATAGAGCCAACATGTATGCTTACCTTTACTCTTAATTGTCTTTATTTTACATTATATGCAACAGTTCCTCAATTATTTTGAACAATAAAAATGAGGGATAACATCAGTAAAATACTTGTGAAGAGAAATGTAGTGATCAAAATTACTAGAAATCATCCACTCAATTTTACAATTTAATAACACACTACCAATCAAAAACTAGATTCAACACAACTATTATCATGCAAATCTTAAAAAAGTAAGTAAACAGTGAACTAAAACTACCTAAGCAAGTGTAAAGAGGTATAAGGACTCAAAATTTATTTCTAAAAATTTAACCTTAAAAAACAATTTCACTACCTAGACCAACACTAATAACTAAAACAGCTACGATAAGTCAAAATCTCAACTTACTAACTTATTATTTACAAATTGTAAACTAACTACTTAGACAACCTTCAAAAGCTAAATCAAACTTGAAAAATAAAGCAAAATATGATTAATAAGACACTAAAATACACTTAAAAAATAACTATTCAGCATAAAATTTAAATTGTCCTACCTCTATATCGGAATGCTAAAACTACCAAGAGAAGGAGGAAATTCTAATGCTATCAAGTTTCAAATCCCTGATTTTTAACGACTTGAAAGCAATAACGCATAACAAACATTACACTTCTTTATCAAGCTTAAAATGTTGCTTTTAGTTTTAACTTCTACCAATTTTTTTCATTTCCATCAAATGTAATAGACATGAATTTTTCTAAAAATTCCTTTCTATAATGTTGCTAAGAACTATAGTTCTATGACTATCTTTTTGGAAGCAGGTTGATGTTTTTGATAAAATCAACCATTATTAGAGATAAATTGTTCAATGCCACACCAAAATGATACAACCACGACCACCGATATCTAAACTTCAAAAAAATCAACATAGTAAACATTCACCGCTTTTTGCTTCATCAAACCACAACGTCAATGCTTGGGGAAAACAAAAAAAAATCTTACCTTTAACCAAACGAAAGAAAATCTTGCAGACGGGGAACACTGTGATGACGCCCAAGAAGACTTCGAACCAAGAAGAAAGGATGAAGAGACCAAATGTTGCACCAATCCTTATGTGTTCAAAACCCCATTTCATTGGATTTCGCAGGGATCACTTACCAATTCACAGAACGGAACAAAGAAGGTGTCTTTCGGTGGGAAGGTGGTGGATTTTCGAAGGAGACGATCGGCACGGTGGATTTTGTTAGTTTTGAAATGGTTGAAATGCCAAGAAGGGAGGTTGAATTGGCTAGTTAAAAATTTAGGCTATCTTTGCAAGCTAAAAACCACCTATTAGATCACAAAGTTAGGATGCAAAAGGTGTTGGACAATATATTTTCAATCGATCAAAAACAGAGTTAACAGATTGATTTTACTAAACAGATTATGTTCTGGTATAATCAACCAATTGAAATAGAAAAACAGTCGACTGAAATATTGGAAAAAATGCAGAAATGCATATTCGAGTTTTAAACCAGGAATAGTGCACAAGAATGATCAAGACAGGTTCTAAATGATAATGCAAACATGCTCAATGTTGCAGATGTCATGAAAACATGCAAGAACATGAAAAAGATGATTAAAGCACGAGTTCTTTAAACTTGAAAATGAATATGCAAGAGAGAAAGGTTAGAGAAGAGATGAGATCACGAGATTTTTATACTGGTTCACTCAAACTTGAGCTACATCCAGTTTGTCAAGGCAACCTGAGCTTGGCTTTGCACTATTTCAAAAGATTTACAAAGTATCCACCCTTACACTTTCAAAATATGCAAAAATCACACAAAAGACTCTTGAATCACACAAGAGTCACACCAGCACAGCAAGAACCCTCTTGCAGACCTGGAAAACCACCAAGCACACACACAAAGCTTGAGAAAGATCAAACCTGAGTGGTAGCACAGCCCAGCCTACCACAAACCACTTTCTCCAAGCTCAAACCAAGTCAAAAGCTCCAAGAATTGATCCAAGATCAATCTTCAACTGCTGCAAACTGTATGATCACGAAGGAGAGAGTTTTCACAAGTTTCCAGAATAATTTCACGCTAAAAAATGATCAACAACACTCTCTTTCGAAAATCATAACTTTTATAGTCAAACTGTTACGAAATTCAATAGGTTGATTTCTATCAATCGGTTGATTTCACTTGACTTAAGTGAAATCAGTCGATTAAAAAATAAATCAACGGATTGAATTTGTTGCAGTTTAAGACTACTGTACCCAACCTTTTAACCTGTTGAAAAACCATTAAACATACTAAAAGAGACATTTTAACCTGTTGAAAAACCATTCAACAGATTAAAAAACATAACAAAGACCAAATACATCTAATTAATGCTACAAGGTCTACAATATGAATTACAAACTTCAAATACACTTTCTTAATGATGTAACCATGTGGAGAGCACACATTCCAGCCTTGATCAACATGCATATCATTAAATCTCCTTTCCTTCATCAATGTAGGCTTCGTTCCAATGGTAATGGCTTCAAGATAGTTCAAAAGAGCTTCATTAAATCTTCATCAAATTTTCAAGAAGCAAACCACCTTGGCTTCTCATGTCAACAGATTTCGCAGGCACGGTGGAGAAGAAAGAAGTATTCTGGCACCGGTGTGAATGGTATGCGAGGGTCTGCGAGGAGTTTTTTTCAAAAATCGCTTTTGGTTTCTTTTTTCACTCTCACCGCTTCTTCTTTTTTCACTTTGATAATAAAATGGTAAGTTAGTAGTAGGTTAACTTTCATTAACTTGTCATCACGTGCCAGTGCCTCTTTTGAAAGTAAAAAAAAAAAAATTAAAAACCATTTTCCACGTAAGGGGGTAAAAAAGTAGTCAAAATGGGTAGTCATTAAATCATTTTCCAAAGGAAACAGGGAACTCAAAGTTCAAGAAAAACAAGAATAAAGGGGCGAGGGTCTATTTTAAAAACTATTTTTAAAAAAAAAGTACAAATAATTGGACCATGTACTCATTAATATTTATTTAATTGGACCATGTTTTTGAACTTGTTGGAAGTTCCACATCAACTAAAGATAAGGTAATCTCATAGTATATAAGTGGGTTGCAAACCTCACCTTACAAGTCAGTTTTATAGGGTTGAGTTAGGCTTAAACTCCACTTTATAACATGGTATCAGAGTCATTGTTTAAAAAAGTCTATCCTATTGAGATTTCTTAAACATTTTATTCCATAATTCCACCCGCTATCTCGAGCCACTATCGGACCACCCATTTCTAGACCCATGCACGAGATGAAATATACTTCAGCGTGAGGTATGTTAGAAATAAAACAATTTCATAATATATATATATATATATATATATATATAAGTGAAGTGCAAACCTCACTAAAACTCTTCACAACATTTCCAAAGTTAACATGTTATTTCAAAAGTAAATTTAATTAATTAATATGAAATTGATATTGCAATTAATTAAATTAATTATATATTTTTCTTGCTAGCAATCCAAAATTATGAACTCACCATATCAATTTGTTTTAATATATTACATGATATTAAAATAATTTTAGTTTTTTATTTCAAAAGAATTTAACCCTCAAACGTCAAAATATGCAAATTTAATCGTTCTTAAATTTAGAAATTATAATAAATATTTAGAAAAAAAAACTAAATCTACATGTTATTTAAAATTTGAAGATCTTAAAAATGTAGAGAAATTGCCATGTTTGACTGAAAGCATAAAGGATAATTTTTTTTTCTTTTTTTTCATTTGTGTTCTAAAAAATTTATCAAAGACGTAATTGCACTAACTTTTACACCTAGTGAGCAAATCCTCAACCAATATACATATACTAAAATCTCCATAAATATAAAATGAATTTATGTCAAGGGCATTGGACAAATTAGTACATTGAAGATGAAGTTGAACAACAGTCTGAGGATAAATTAGTTCATACATCTTACTAGGAGAATACAAGGTACATACAATAGATAGTATAAGATACATATAATAGTTAAAGACAGACTCTAAAACAGATACGGCAATAACCGTCTCTGAACCATAAGCTAAAGAGTACTCAGTAACGGTGAATGAGTTCCTTGTATGCATCCTTGTGCTTGGTGTAATGCTCAATTTCAGCCTGATAATACAAGTCGCATTAAGCATAAATTTATCAGTTTGGCTATGAAAATTAAGAGTCAGCGAGCCTATTTTAGGTTTCCCAGAAGAAAAAAAAAAACTTCCAAAAAATATTTTTTATTAATATATTTCTATTAAATTAACTATAAAATTATATTTAAGAATAAAATTTAATTAAATTATCATGAATAACTATTAATTTTTACGATAATTTGTTTTATTTTCCAAGAAAAGACCTTCTTCTTATATTTGATTTTAGACTTCTCAAATCTTTGAGCAGTCTCTCTTTAGAATTGTGTATGATTCTCAATTTAACTGATCACTAACTTGTGATACCACCGCAGAATACCAAAAACGATATCTCTAACATGAAGGGTAAAAGGCATTTATACACTACAAAAAAATATCTCATTAGTAATCAATTTTAGTGATTAAAATTTGTTAGTCACTATAATGATTGATTTAGATACCAATTTATAAAATAAAAAATTATTAGTTACTCAAATAGTTATTATTATAAATAAAAAATTATAATTGATTATTAAATTAGTTTTTAAAATTAGCTACCATGATTTTTTCTATCAAAAGAAATAGTTTCCAAAAATTAATTACTTAGATTTTGACTACTAAGATGATTTAGTTACTAAATTGGTCTCTAATTAACTAGTGACCAATTTAGTGACCAAAAATGATTAGTCACTACAATAACCAATTTAGATACTAATTTATAAAATTGAAATTTATTGGTTACTAAAATATTAATGAGACACTTTTCTGTAGTGACATGGAATACATACCTTTCGAATTGCTTTTATGGCAGTTAGCAACTTCTCGCTGATAAATTCCTTAAGGAAGTCGTCTTTATGGAGAGCATCCAAAGATTCAGAAAGGGATGCTGGCAATCTCTGAAGGGTTTCCGGATTTGGATTTGTATCTGTTTCATACATGAAATTAGAGGTTTATATTGATATTTGTATATAGGAGCTGAAAATTGTAAGAACCCCAACACAATTTTATGCAACCGTTATACGGATTGGTAAAAAAGGAACATGAAAGAGAAAATGGGAAAAAAAAACTGCAAATTTGGAATTAAACTTGATAGATAGAAGTAAATAAAATTTAGCCTCCACTGTGCTCCCTAGGATTCGGATGCAAAACTACAACAAATATTTCACTGCAACTATATTAATTGATGAAAATGTTGGGAATAATCTAATTCTGGATCTAAGTCCCACACACTCAGTAGAAATGACAAGTTAAATATCATATAAAATAAAAAAAAAAACTTAAACCTAATACCTCATGATTTTGGATCGGATTAAAAATAATGTCAATTTCTTATATTTGTTGACTTAGGATATATATATATAATCTTACAAAAAAACAGAATCAATAGTGATATCAGAGTCCAGGTTAATTATTCTAATATCTTGCAGCTCATGTTAAAGATTATAATGAAGGTTATATGATCTTACCAACAGGCTCAGGAAGAGGAAGATGCCTTCGAAGGCCATCAATGCCAGCAGCAAGTATGGCAGCTAAGCCCAAGTATGGATTGGCAGAACCATCAAATGATTTCATCTCAAAGTTGGTGACTAGACCGTCGAGAGTTCCAGGTGGAGATGAAGCTCGCAATGGAGCCTCCTTATTTTCGTTTCCCCAGAAGAGGTACGCACCACTCCATGTATTAGGTTGCAATCGATCATAACTGCGACAAACTCAGATAGCAAAGAAACATTGCATCATAATTCCAAAACGTGGCATTTCAAATTTAATATAACGCTTGTTAGATAGGGAAAAAAAAATCCTATCTTACTCGTAACAACTTAAACTTTATCAACACTGGCAATAATATAATGTCATACAATAACATCAGTTTCGGTCAAAACACACAGAATAAGATCAACCTGTTAGGGAGTGGTGCTATAAATGCCAAGATTGAAGGAAGATGTTGTAGAATTCCTGCCATAAATTCTCTTCCCAAAGTTGATATTCCATTCTTAGATGATGTACCAGATCCCATAAATACATTTTGGCCATTCCTCCACAAGCTAAGATGAACATGCGACCCAGAACCCAAATCATCTAATGCGTACCTTAAACAATATCACGAGAAAACTGCTGTTACACCAAGAAAAGAATTTTTAACCGTTTCATTAGATAGTTCATCAGCTGCAATTATGTTTTATTAACTAGTCTATACATACCTCTCTACAGCACTACAGCATTGATTATTAATAATTTTATGTTAAAAGAATTGATTGCCACTTACTTTGGAATAAAAGTTGCTAGCAAGCCATGCTTTCTTGCAATTGCCCTAACAACTTCACGGGTGAAAATTAAGTTGTCTGCTGCTTTGGTGCAAATGGTATACTTCAAAACCACCTCAAATTGACCTTTTCCAGCTTCACCGTGTATCTAGGATATTACAAGAAAAGGTTAACCTTAAAAAGTGTGCTGCAGCTGGAAAAGAAGTATCAGACAATGTCTTATATTATATATCACTTATAATTGATCATGTCGCAATTCCATTTACCTGTTCTACTGCAATTCCCAAGGAATGAAGAGAATCAACAACTTCATGAAGAACGGGAGAAGCAGCATCAAATCCTGATGCGGAGCAGTATGGACTCGAGTCAAATGGTACCCATTCCTCTTTACCTTCCCTGAATTTTTTTTTTCTCCACATTTTTAACAAATTGCCTGTAAATTGCACTATTAAGATCACAGAGATAACATTACATAACATACCTTTTTAGCATCTTTAAGAGAATAAATTCATTCTCAAATCCTGCATTCATTTCCTGGAAGTGGAAGCAGAGCAAAAGTTAAATATCATATACTTCTCAACAGATAGGACAAACTTAACTTCGTACCAAGTCAAATTCATCTTTCAGAATTTTAGAAGCTCTTCTTAAGACATCTCTTGGACAATATTCCCAAGCTTCACCAGGTTTAACACACATATCAGCTAAAACCATTTCATCTTTTTTATTCCTATTCAAAAGAGAGATGCATTAGTTAACAAAACTGTATCTGTCTTCTGCAGAATATATTTCTGGAAAAAAAAAAAAAAAAAAAATTAAAAAAAATATTTAAGAAAAAAAAAAAAAAAAAAAACTTAAGATGATTTCCATTCCAGAAGACACTTGATTCCTGCAATTGCTATTTACTTAATTAATAAACAAGGCAACTATTAAATACAAAATTTACTTAATAGAAAGAAGAAAAGAAAAGAAATAAGATACTTACATAATAAGATAAACAAAACATGAGCAGTAAAAAAATTATTGATATAAAATGAAACGAGAAAAAGACACAAGTAAAAGAAAAAATGGGATAATAATCCAAAAATATCTGGTCAGAAAGTTTCAATGACATGAGATAACAAAATGCCAGTTGCCAATTGAGAGAGGAAAATTGGAAGGTTCACTGTTTTGAGTTCTTCATTCAATTCATAAGGACTGAAAACGGTTACAATCTCATAAACATGTATAGCTTACATTGGTGGGGAGGGACTTTAAATGGAAACAAACAAGATATTTTCCTTTCAGCTTTTCCCTCGTTAATTAATTGGAGAATATTATATATTTGATAACTTGAGAATCAATTGAAAAGGAAGTTTAATTTATGAAAAAGCTCATATATGATGAGTTTATTTTTATTTGAGAAGTTCATGTGTATATTATATATGTATATGTGACCTTGAGTGTTACCCCCACATAAACATGACTTTTAATCCAAAACCTTAAGACAATATGAATATCCGGTAAAGAAAACAGTTTTTACCACGGAATTCTCCTTAGAGTAGACAAATCAGGCACTAATCTTGTTTCACCAACCGCAGTTAGACCAGATCCCTCTGCAGGTCCATCCATATGAGAAGAGAATCCCATAACCGCAAATGCTAAACCAACCCCATTCTTAACAACCACATCATTGAAACGCTTTTTAGGAACAGCCTGAAATAAAACACAACTCCAACTCAAGATGTAATTTCAAGAAAAGAATTCATAAACCAGCTGAACGGAACTTTTCCGGGCCTGTACAGCCAGAAGTTCAAGTGCCTAAAGACATAAAATTGTAATCACAGTATGTGCACAAGGAATGAGAGATGCAGCATTAGAACTTCCAAGAAAGTGATGCAGTATTCTGTATTTCAAGTTTTAGAACAAAAGTGGAAAAGACAGCAAAATGTTAAAAACAATGTGATTTCTAATTATATTTGCATTTGGAGATAATGTCTCGGTCAATTCGGTTGGGAGGGGGCATTTTCATTTTATTTTTTCACTTGAGACATAAAACTGAACTCAGTCAACTTGTTTCTAACAATTTCTCTAGCATCCAACATTATTTCTGGCTTCTCTGCTCACGGTGTCAACAATAATGCAACTGAAACGTTATGTCTTAATGCAAAACGATAGCAGGTATCCTTTTCTAGGGTAGATTTCATCTTTTTCTCTCGGCCACAATAATACGATATCCAAGAAAAAACATGAAACTAACTATATACAATATGATTGTTGTGAGAACCATGCAATTTAGATTGATTCCAAATGTAAACAGAATAAAGAATGGACCTACCATTTGAAAACTCAAAGTAAACATTTTTCTATAATTTCCAAACAAAGAACAACGAAGTAAAAGAAAAGCCCTTGAGGGTGACTCACACGACATCTGTGCTGTCCTGCACCATCAACCCACATGACACGAACAAGTGAGACATCAATGTCTAAGTCACCACTCAAGTTTTGGGACAAATTACTGTGTGAATAGATAACACTGTTTACTGAACTAATCTTGTAGAAGTGAATTGCATTTCTTGCAAAGATGTCCTTTGTAGCTTCCACGGCCTCAGGAACTGAGAGATCGCCATCAATGCATGCATCACGTAGAACAGAGAAAACAACTTCCCGAGACTTCTTTGCACCTGTAAAAGCAAAACTGATAGCTTTAAGCAGTAATATTTACACCATGACTTAAAAATTTTCAAAATCAGAAAAGCCACAAAGAGATAATGTTGCTGTCATTTTTCATAGACAAGAAATTCAAGCATTAGTTCATGACATCAATTTGTGTATCACATTCTAATTCTTAGGGCTCAAAAGAAGTTACGAGCTAAAAAATATTCAAAAGGCTTGTAAGTTGAAATTATCATAATATCTGAAATATGATATATTCATCAACAGACTTATTTGTACATCTTTGAAGTTAGCACATTACATGCACCTTGGGAGTTTCAAGCATTAGTGTATCTTAGGTAAAGGTTACGTAAAAACATATAGGAACAATTTAATTTATACAAGTTAGAAAACAACTCCAACTAATTATGATATATTCACCAATAGTCATATGTGTGCGCCTTTGAAGTTAGCACATTACATGCACATTGGGAGTTTCCAGCATTAACATTGTTAAGAAGCGGACTTTAAGCCTAGCTCAACCTTATAAAACTGGCTTTTAAGGTGAGATTTGCATCCACTTATATACCGTAAATTGGTCTTACCTTTACTCGATGTAAGACTTCATGGCATATTAAGAAGTGGACTTTAAGTCTAATTCATCCTTAACATTAGCGTTGTTAAAATGGACTTCGGTTTGCACCCATTTATATACAGTAAATTAACCTTATCTTAAGTTCATGTGGGAATGCATACCATGTTAAGAAGTGGCCTTATTACTACTTATGTCCCATATGTGCTTCAATTAGCAGACCTATTTACCAAAAGTCTTCCGTAGAACGATTTCATGATCTGATAATGTTAGAGATATCATATATCTTCTGATTTTAATTCTATTGATGGAGATATAATATATTTTATTTTCCTTTATTATTATCAAATATTATGTATTATGATGATATCTTAGGTTTTACTTTTGCCTTTATATCATGGGATATTATACTCTATATATAGAACAATTTTCTAGTAGACCAATATGAAAAGTAAGAAAGCTCTTATGCATATTTTTCCTTTTCATGGGTGGGGGGTGGAGAAGGCGGCACAAGGGTGTGGGGAAGAGTTATTAATAGAATACTAAGTGTATTGTTAGATGTTGTTAGAAGATTCTAGAGATCACTTTGTAATTAATACTTAAGGGTTAGAATTCTATATATACAAAGGTTAATGTATATTGTTTCAAATCAATTTATTGAATAAAATTTTCTCTCATTCAGAAGAATCCTTTTCAAATGAAGGATAATAGTTAGTTATGACAGGGAATGTTTGTGTGAAAAGAAGTAATTCCTTTGTATTTTGGTGCTTGCATTTTGAGTGGATAATTGTTGAATAATACAAAAAGGGTTAGATCCTGAAGGGATATAATGGAAAGTTGACTAAGTATGTTGGAAAGATGAGCCAGTGAACAAGGAAAGGTTGTTGTAGAATTGAAAGTAGATCTGTCTATTATGAAAGACAGCCACCAAAAATCAAAGAAGTCAAAGAAGTTGGGGAGAATTCAGTCAACAATGACGAAAAGAAAGAAAGATATCTGCCTGGCAGATTTGTCGAGCAGGGAGACAAATCGCGGAGGTCATGGGCTATACAGGTGGAATTGCCCACATTCGAAGGAAAGTAATGAGAGGAGCTGGAAAGTATATTATAGGAAGAAGCTTAAAAATAAAAGCAGCTAGTCGTTAGATAGGGACTAAGACTTTCTGAGAAAGTCTATGTATATTTTCCTTGGGTTTGGCCAGCCTAGGTGTGGAATTCAAGAGTCAGGCTCTTGACTGTATATAAGCAGCAAAGGAAACTGCATATATTTTGGGACAAATAGAGTAAGATACTTAAGTACCACAACAAAGCATTTAAGTATAATATTTATATTAAGTGTAATAGTAAATATTAACCAACCTAAGTAAAATGTTTCAGGAAATGCATAGCCATCAGTACTGAACATCACCTGCATTGCAAAGTTTATTCTCGTGAGACATCAAATGTCGCTGCCAGAAAGTCATTATTTTGTGATTTACATGTTTCATTGGATAACCCAAAGTTCAAGAAGATTCTAATTTCATTATAAAATTCTTATTCCTTTGCAGTTTACACATAACGTTCATTTTACTTTGTTATATTTTTACCTTATTTAGTGGAGCCAATTCTAATAGCTCTTTCATCGAAGAAATCATCCCATGCACACTAAGCTTTGGAATTGCCAGCCCAAAATCAAGGTAGACCTGATAGAGAAGATTGTGTTACATGCCAGTTATCCAGTAATTCAAATATACTAATACCAAGGCATTGAGTTGTAAAACGTTTGCCTGTGAGTAAACAGAGGCTAGATATGATGCTTCCCTTGAGAATGGATAGGATGCATGCAACAAAACAATCCGAGACTTTGAATATCTCTTGTCCTCAAGAACTGCACGTAGATGAAGAGGATTGGACAGTCGCAGATCCAAATCTTTATCCCCAAACCTATCGAACAAAAGAACAAATTAGTATACTAAAGCTGCGAATCATGGTGATGTATGCCCTGACGGCTGTAAATAGGAAAAGAAAACATACCTTTGACATTTAGGAGAAGTGTGGTTGATCCTAAAAGTGGACAAGGCGCAAACTAATTTCACCTAACTAACATCAGTGATGTTTTGAGACCAAAATGTACCATAGTCACACCTCTTTGTTGTTCGAGTTCGAGTAACATTACTAATTGGAATATAAGGATGACTTAGTGGTAAAGTTGGAAGGAGAGGTAAGAGAAGGTTGCGATTTCAACTCCCTCCAGTAACAGTTTGGAGATATAAGATTGGTTTGGTGACTTTGAACGGGAGGGTGGAAGAGGTTGTGGATTCAACTTTCTCCACTTATAAATACTAACAACTAACATTGCCTCCAAAATACTTGGATATCATTCTATGTAAAAATATCAAACAATTTAAAACTATTCATTACCCCGTGTGTATCTGCATTGGCAAGTCATAAGATTGAGCAACTTCCAAACTTCGTAAGAAGATGTAGTCAATAAGATTTTTGTTTGCAATACGGAGAGGCTTCCCAGCTGAAAGTAAAGAAAGGTGAGAAAGAATATCCTGAAACAGATTATATTAAAATAAAACTGCACACTATACTCACCAATCAATGTTTGCCTCAGTCCTTCCTCGGCATCGTTATTAGTAACATTAGTGTTGATTTCTAAACCACTGCGGTATGCAGCTATGCTTTTCAATCCAAAGATCTCACCAGCAACTGTAACAGCAATGCTAAGGAATAGAGCTAAAATATTATGTTCTAATACAGCTAAAACAGCATTACATGCATGTGTGTGGAGACAGATTCAGTGACTTTTTTTCTGGGAAAAGTCATGTATGGTCATTCAACACATGAAGATTAAGAGAAGTTACGTGACTCGACTTTTCCCGGAAAGAAATCACTAAATCCGTCCCGTGTGCAGAGAGATAGAGAGAAAAAACATATAAAGGATATGATTTCAACTTTGAGACAAATGCTGTAGTAAATGAATCCACAGTCCAAGAAGATCCATCAGGCAAGTCCTTCAACATCAGATTTATATGTAAGATAACATAACAAGAAGGTGACCTAGAGGCAGAACATAAATAAGACCGTAAATAGAAGGATGCAATTAAACAGGAGTTTGCAAACAATAACATTAAACGAATACCAGAATGGGATTGTTTTTGCCCAAGAAATACTGTAATGAAAATTCACCTAAGATACCTAATAATCATGATTTTGTGCTGGTATCTCACCTCATCGAGGATTTCCTCGGCCAATCGTTCAATTCTTAAGATTCTACCTACAAAAGGTATAAAATTCTTGTGCCATTCTACGTCATGCTTTTTGTCGAATGTTAAGCCATCATCAATAAGTATGGCAGTGATTCTTGCAGCTTTAAAGCATGATGAGGTGATGGATTGCAATCCAGATACTCTCCGGTATTCTTCAACACCTTGCAAGGATATCTCAGATCCATACAGCTTCGCAATATCTCTTAAATTTCTCTGTTATATTAACATCACAAAATAGACTGTTACAATAAGATACACCAGTGTATTCCAGTATTGCAAAATCTGCAACAAACACGCAGTTGACTACCTAGTCAAGAGTCACAGATGACACACCCATCAGTTCAGACTAGTTGACTTTTTTTATTGTTAGAAGCATGAGTCGATGTCGCTCAAAGTTTGCGACACATAGCAATGAAATATGATTTCAAAAGCAAAAACAAATGTTGTTCGAACACAGGAATAGAAAGTTGATGAAGCAAAGTTAGAGAGTAAATTGTGCAGGCGAAGTTACCTTGAAAGAAAGAGAGTTGGGTGAGAAACTTAGCGCTTCACCGTTGGCCTCAGAAAAGGCGTGGATGAAGGAAAAGTTGGAGTCAAGAGAAACTATATTGTGAGCATGAGCGTCCACTAGTTCCACCTCCTCCACTGCTTTTCTCAACTCACTGGTATCCATTTTCTGTCTCTTTTTCGTAACAATCGTCAATGTCAACACTACTTCTCAGTTCAGAACTGGCTGGTTAGAGTCATACAGAACTATACAAAAACATTGTGTTCGGTTCGGGACTTTGGGGAGAGAGATATACTCAAAGGTATGTATATAATTTTTTTCCTTGGAAATTTTTGTCGTATACTTCTTTTAAAGTTATTATTATTATAAACATATTTTTTTAAAATATATTATTTTGATGTAATAAGAATATGAATGCACGTGACCATATATGTGTCCAAGGTAGAAAACCGTACAAAGTCTTGAAATAAAAATTATTCAACATAGAAAATATAATAAATATATAAATTGAAATTTAAACAACCTTAAAAAAGTACGCTTGATTAGTTTACGTTTCGAAAAACATATTTATAAACCATATGTTGTGAATCAATTTGGGTGGGTCACGTAATTGTATTTGATATGTATCTTTATATGTTAGTTTAGATATTATCAATGAAGTATCTATCATAATAAATTATAATAAAATCTTCAAATAATAATAAATTTTAGTGATAAAAAATTATTCGTTATTATAGTGATCAAATTTAGGTATCAATTTATAACTTAAATATTATTGTCAATTAAAATAGTTCAAAAAATTATAATTGATTTCTGAATTGGTAACTAAAATATTTTCTATTATAAATTGATCACTAACATTCGTTACCAATATTTTAATTTATATTCACCAAGGTTTTAATTTATATTCACACAAAAATAATCATGTATTTATTATGTTGTTAAGAATCATTGTACACTTCTCAATAATATCACTTATTTTATTATGTATCGTATCCTATTATTTTCAAAATAAACGTATCGACGTATCAGATATGTGTCGTATCCGATACATATACCGTATATGTGTATCATAGACCATATGCAAAATAATACTAGAAACATTTCCTTTCAATTAGAGCTATTAAAATGGGTTGGAACCCATGAGTCAACCTGGCTCACCACAGATTCGGGTCGGGTTGGGTTGAAATTTTTTTACAAATTTCAATACGGATTGATTTTTGACTCGACTCATATAGAGTTCGGCTCACCCAAGTTGAACCCGTGATAAGTTGTCTTGTTGGCTCACCAACCCGCAAATAAAGGGTCACACAAGTGTTTTCCGTTAAGGTGGGCTTTGCATTTGGGTCATGCTAAGTTGTTGTTTTTAACCAACACATAGATAATTTGTATTTTTGTGATTTTGGTTTGTATTTGGATTGTATTAAAGTTTATTTATATTCTAATTAGAATTATAATTTTGTTTTGACTGAAAAAAAAATAAAAAAAAAATTGTATTATTTTAATTAAGTGAGCCAGTGAGTCAATCCATTTAACCCACTATAAGGCCCACTTTTTCGTGCTGTCCTTCTTCTTTAGGCTGCCCCTAACCTTTGGGCCTGAGGGCTGGCCCAATAAGGGAAAAACTGACCTAAAGCTGTCCAAAACCCTAATTCTGGCACTTTTGCGTAAAACAGATTTCCACACACCCTTGAGCTACTATTGCCGTCTCCGCTAGGGTTTGGCCCTCGTTCCGTTCGAGTTAGTTCAACCCCGTTGCTCCTGCACGTAAGTTTGTTCCATGACCTTAAACCCTCTCTAAGTTATTTTTGTGTTCTATGTTGGGGTTCACCGTAGTAAACCTAATCTCCCTTCTGTGCCACTATCTCCAGCTCTTCAATCTGCTTGTGGGGCTGCTGCAGTGGTGGGCTTAGGTGTCAAAGTTATCTTGCTAGCTCATTCCAGGTAAGGGAAGCTAGACCTCACCACATTTTCGGTAGAATCTGCTTGTTTGATGAGTCTATGATGATTGAACGGTCTGTGTGTGAATTTAATCGGTTGAAATTGTATGTTGGACTGTGTGGGTGCGTATGGGTGGCTGTCACTCGAAAGAACAATGGCGGGCACTGGTTTTCTCGCCCAAGCGAGCTTGCCTCGCCTAGGCGAGATTAGCAGAGGCTCGCCTAGGACCTGCTGCTCGATCTCTCGCTTAGACGAGAGGTTTTTATTTTTGAGCGAGGAGTGGTCTCGCCTAGGCAATAAGGGACTTGCCTGAGCGAGACCTCGCAAAGTCCGCTTTCCCCTTTCGCGATCTCGCTTAGGCGAGAAGGATTTCGCCTGAGCGAGAGGACCCCCCTTGCCTGAGCGGGACCTGTTAGCCTGAGCGAGACTGTGGGGTGAGTTTGGTACTATTGTTGAATGGTGCATTGATGTGTGATTGCCTATTTGATCTAAATGCTTTACTACGTGGGTTGAGGGATGATGCCATGATTGATATATGAGGTTGCGGTGGGAATGGTATGTTGTTGTGTTATATGAATTGGAAAGCCTGAGTTGCATGATGGGGTTGTTATACATGATGTTAGTATTATGGGGACTTCTGATTGGTTGGTGAAACATGTTCAATGTGTGAGTAGGGCGTAATTCCATGACTCTTGTAATGAGAGCTCATGGTGGTGCCTCATCTAATGGACATAATTCCGTGGACCCTTCTAAAGAGGAGTTCACGGTAGTGCCTCAAGATAAGGACGTAATTCCACGCGAGTATCGTGGTGGTGCCTCAAGGCCAGAACGTAATTCCACGTAGACCACATGGTGGTGCCTCTGGTAAGGGTGTAATTTCGCGAAGGCCTCGTGGTGATGCCTCACTGCTAGGACTTAATTTCACTGTCTTGTGGTGGTGCCTCATTATGCGTATCCGGATAGTCAAGTCTTGTAGTTTTGAAAGGGTTTAGTGTATTATGTGAGAGTTTTCCGTCAATTATGCTTGATTATATGATTGAATATGATTATTATGATGTATGAATTTTGTGCACTAGCTTACCCTTTCGCTTGTTTGTATGGTTGTGTGGGTGGTTTTCCTCCTTTGCAATGATGATCAATTCTATTGATGTGAGCAGATGCGAGAACCCGTGGCAGTGGTAATGGCAATGAGGATGATACGGCTTGATGGTTATGGACGGGTATGGGGCTCACTAGGGAGCCCTTAGCTGAAGAAGTTTTATTGTCTAGATTTATCTTTCTGTACGAGAGCTTGTGTTTTGTTGATTTATTTTAATTAGGTGAGGCAGTGTAGTGCCTCCTCTCTTTCGTATGAACATGGTTAGGGTATTGTGTGCCTCCTTACCTTTTTCCCGCACTCTCTGGATATTATTTTATATGTGGCATTTTGTTTAAATTGATATTATCCATTTAATTGGGACGTTACACCCACCAACCCGTGGTGGACCAAGTCGAGTTCAAATTTTTTTGACTCGCTAATAAGTGAATCAGGTTGGGTTAGCTCACTAAATGATTAACTCGGGATGGATCGAATCAGATCAAGTCAGATTACCCGTTTTGATAACTCAACTTTCAATTATAATTGATAATAAAAGGTATAAAGATAATAATTAAAATGTATAAAAAGTCTATGATTATAAAATGTGTGAATAAAATTAAATGATAAAGCTAGTAAAAATTGAAAACCTATGAAGTGAAATACATAGGAAACAAATTGATAGAATACTTATTAGTTATGAAACGTTCTACAATATAATATATATATTTACAAAATATTTATGGGCCAGATTCCTATCGATATGTACAGAGTATCCTATGTACAGTTATTTAATGCAGCATATTATATATATATATATATAGACATGTCAAAGTGAGTCAATCTGGCTCACACAAGTTAGCTCACTATGAGCCGGATTGAAAATGAGTGAATCCAATTCGGCTCACTTTATGATGAGTCAAAAATTTTGTAACCCGGCTTAACCCACCATGGGTTGGTGGAGTAAGTGGATTGGCTCGCCAACCCACCTAAAAAAAATCTTTTTTTTTAGTATTCAAATATTTAAATAAATTTTTAAGTAACCCATGAGATGACAATCATATTAAAATCAAGAATCAATGTTTTGATCATGTTCACCACCAATATATGAAAAATTATTTCCAAGAAAGTATCCCTATAGTCTAAGAAAGCATGGCTAATATTACAAATTTTCTGTCATGCTATTCAACAAAATATAAATAAAAAAACTATACATATTTTTATGCTAATTTAGAAAAAATTGTTTATAAGACAGTTACTTGAGTAATTTACTATAAAGATTATAGTTAAATATTAAAGTATCAACATATATAACTTGACAATCAAATTAATTAAACATTCAAACTATTTAAATATAATTAAGCAACATTCTAGCATTTAAAAATATGAAATTGTGAACAAATATATTAGGAGTAGTAAATAATTATTATAAAAATTTAAAAAAATATTTAAAAAATATTTTTAAAAAAATTGTAAAAAAATGTTGGTGGGTTAAGTGGGCCAACCCACCTTCAACCCGGCTCGAACCCGTTTAACCAGTGGGTTAAGTGAGCCAGGTTGAGTTCAACCCACTTTTGAAAAAGTTGATTTTTTCTCAACCCAACCCGACTCGAACCCGTGGTGAGCCGGGTTGACTCACGGGTTGAAACCCATTTTGACATATATAT
>Ga0214542_1006071_pt1 | contig 22368 bp, 19 predicted proteins | sample CNSS1metaG_FD_160096 | JGI IMG/M metagenome (GOLD analysis project Ga0214542, IMG submission 160096) | Root nodule microbial communities from cowpea collected in UCLA plant growth center, Los Angeles, California, USA - CNSS1 | ecosystem: Host-associated > Plants > Roots > Nodule | place: USA...
CGACGACGGCCATTCGGCGCGCCACGAGCGCTGTGCTTCGGTGTCGTGGACCGGTCAGCAGCGCGATGTCCTGCGGATGAGCGATTTCAATCGCTTGAGCAGGGGATGGTGCCCAGGAAAGGATTGCGAAAGCAACCGGCCGTCCTATTGATTTACTTGAGCTTTTTCTAGCGCACCTGGGTGCTGTTTACCATCCCTGTTACACAGTGCCTGGCACTCTTTATACGAGAGCTTCCGGCTCAGGACAATTTTCGCTGGTCGAATCGCGTGCGACTAAATTATGGATTTCTTCCCCTCATATTTAGAGCGTTTGACCGGGTTCCCAGCATGAGTACCCCCAAGACGATGCAGAAAAATGTTATCGGGGCGTGGCTGCTTCACCACGACCAAAAGCTCACGCATAGCAAGACCACTGCTTTTGAGAGCATTGCACTCGCAGGCCGATCAGCGCGCCTTTTGTCCGTAATCACCCGGGAAGCCGATTGGTCCGTTTCAAGCGAGCGCGTAAGTGAGCTTGCAAATGGCATCGGCATCAGGAAGCTCGAACTACCCGGCCTATTAGGAGAACTGGAACGCCAAGGCCTGATCCAACAGGGAAACTCCGGCGTCTCCGTATTGGGCGTCTCGCAGGTACGCCTCCTGGACCATGCGGCTGACATTTTCGAAAGCCAGACCCCGGGTGGCCTTGAACGGGCGACCATCGACTTGGCCGAGCGCGGTAGCCATTCTCCAATCAGGCGCATGGATTGTGAGGAGGAGCTTTCAGATACTTACCGGCTCTCTTCTGCCGAGACTGAGGATCTTTTCACTCAGTCCGAACAGATTGGATTTGTCGATTATGAAAGCGCGGGCGCAGACCGCTTGTACTTCAATGGTTCGTTGTTCAAACGCGACCAAGCTCAAAAGGCAAAGCGTGTTCTAGACTCATTGAGCGCTACTGAGCAGCAACGACTGCTTGAGGCCGACGCTCTTCTCAACAAAGCGGGATGCGTTCAGGCGAGCGAATTGCGTACTCTGCTGGGCGAGACGCTATGGAGTAAAATGCATCAAATCGCGTACTATGAGGTGAGCGTGGTTGCCAACGAGAAAGGACAGACCGAATTTGTATCGAAGCCGGAGGCATTAGCGAAATACATTCCGAACGGCCTCGCTGATATGCTCGACGACGCCAAGGCGCTTGCGAGTAGCCTCACTTATGGCATCGTGAAAAGCGGCGACGCGCGAGGCCGCATCAAGGACCCCAGCACGCTTATCAATGTGCTCGTGAACAGAGGCTATGTGGAGGGGTGGGCGTCTGCCATTCGGCAGGATTACCAAGTTCTGGAACGTCGCGGCGTTGTACAGGTTACAAGCTCCTCTAGAGGGAATAGGCTAACCTTGCTCAAGACCGAAGTTGGCGAGATGGCGAAGGATCTCGTTCTTCGCGGTGACGCTTCGCGGACCGCCGCCGAGATGCTAATCGGTACGCAAGCAACTGCTTTTTATGGCCCGGAGGCGTCGCGATATCAGGAGCGAAAAAAAGAAATCCCTGAAACCAAAGCGGCCACATCGCGAGCCCTCAACATTCTTCGAAAGACCAACTAATGGCTGCAAACCCCAGCGTGATCGACAAAGGCGCAAAGGCCGAAGAGGCTCTGCGAGAGTACTTCAGGAGTATGGGGTCGTTTGCGCTGCGAGGCGTGCCAGTCCGTGAAGCCGACGAAGACGTCACAGATATCGATCTGTGGATTTATACTCGGCCGAGCGCCCATTCCCGCCATATCTCAATCGTGGACATCAAGAATAAGCGAAAGGGTAAAGCATTCGAAAGAGCGATCTGGGTGAAGGGTCTTCAGGCAGCCGTTAGAGCGAATGAAGCTATCATTGCCTCGCAGGGCGCCAAGGATGCCGTCCAACGCTTCTCCGGTAGATTAAATGTGCGAGTCATATCGGGCTCAGTATTTGACGCAATTATTAAGCGTTACTCGGACGGTACCGATCGTCTCTCTTACGAAATCGTTGATCAAGAGTGGAAGAAGGTCGCCGTTGGGCCCAGCACCCTGAAGGCCCACCTTGATGCAGCGCGTGGTGCGCTTTCGAGGGGGATTTCATTTGTGTCCCTCAATCACTGGCTCGACGAAGCCGCGGCGTTATTGACCTTAACGGTGGAGCGCGAGCGGACGCCGGGTCCAATAATTCGAGCCGCCTATCTTTGTGCGGCACTCGTTGCAATCGGTGCGGATTATCTAGGGAGGGAGCACTCCCTGTCTGAACCCGCCGTCAGGCTGGAATACTTCCAATCCGGACTCCGATTTGGACGGCCCGACTCTGGTGTAACAAAGAGCTATCTTGATTTTGCCGAAAGTATCGTCACCGAATTCTTCGATCCAACAGGCGCCGCAGCCGCTCAGGTTCGCTCTGGCTTTGAGAACGCAGCGAAGAACATGCCAATCGAGGGCCTCGCGGAATTCTTTTCGCGGCCCAATGCTGGAGCGGAGCTATTCAAGGCAGCACTCGCTCTGGAGGCCGCCTGCTTTGCAAATCAGGTAGTCAAACCATCCGAACTGCAAAGTACCGAAGCCAAGACCATCTTGGGGCTTATCAGCGACTACGCCGGCCTTAAACGCATTGATGTGCTCGGTACGGCGGCTTCAGCCGCGAAGCATCAACCCGAAACGCCCGATGAGCCGAAGACAGGACTTCTTTTATAGCGGCTAGGCCGTCTGATGGCTGCACCATTGAGGATGAGGATCAAGCGGTGTAAGCTCCCGTTGCCCTATAGGTGAACAGTCGGGCATTCCCGAACCGATTGGCATTTTGCGGCCGACGCGCCTTGGCAAAGATGTCGATCATTTTTCAGTGCGGTTAGCGCACCCATGGTCACATCCAGCAACTGAAGCATGGGCTCGCGCTCTGAATTCGCGCAAACTACGTCTTGAATGCACTCAGGATGTGCCCCGTAACGATGCTGTCCGTCGATCAGCAGCACCGTAGAAAACCCTTTCAGCTCCTCGGCACATGGGCCGTCGTCCGGCCTAATCACCATCTTATACTCAGTGCCATAATGCCGGACCGCTCGATGTAGGAGCAGCTGATAGAACATCTTGCTTACGGTGCCGATGCGCTTGCGTGGACCATCATGATCATACGCTGAGTCAGCAAATCTAATGTGAAAGTGTGCCAACCTTTCGTTCAGGAGGCTTGCGAGGCACTTGCGATGCTCAAGATTCCAAGTCTTCGTTGTATTCCATTTTACCTCGCTTTCCCGAAAACCGCCTTCAGGCGCCGGGATGGCGGCAATACGCGCCAACACGGCAGGGAGATTAGCGCGGGGTAAAGCAAGACCAGCCACAGCCATCTTATCCTCTTGCGCCATGAACGAGCTTTCATCGCAAAAGTAGATCAGCTCTTTCGCTAAGGGGACGGACCGGGCGGCAAAAGATTCATCAAACGCCTGACTCAGTTTACGGGCAGGCCGGCCAACTCAGAGCACATCCTCCCTGCCGATCAGTTTTCCTGATAACCGCGTCATCCCGGGCTACGGGTTCGGCGGCTCTTCATCGAACAAATCGTGTTGCCTCGGATCGCGACGCTCGCGGTTTTCGGAGGAGGCTGCCGGCCGTCCAGCAAGCTCAGCCTCTGCCAAGAAGTATCCGTCAGCAAAAATCCTAAGCATCTCGACCTTTGTGCTATCATCGATACGGGGAATGTCGCGAGCATCTATGACGCGAAGTTCACGCTCGCGCTCACGCCCCCTCACTCTCGGTACGCTAAAATCCAAAATTTGGAACCTCGCGCTTGCCAGATCAGGATCATCTGCCAAAAGCTCATCAACTAGCGTCACGAAGAGCGACAGACGGTCCTTGGCAAGTGGATTTTGCCGCCAGAAGCTGAACCAGGGAAAGGTGAGCTGCCCTCCCACTCCATACAAAAGCGGCGGATCAAAAGGCACTTTGAGCCCACGCCCGATGGAGTAATGGCGCCGGTCTATGGTCTGCACAAAATCCGGCGAGACAGAAGTGAAGTGATCCCGGAGCAGCGGGAGCACACCAAGCAAGTTCTGCCGGACATCAGCCCGCTTCACAGCCCGCCTGATGCCTTCAACAATCTCTTCTAAGGCTGGTTAAACACCAACATATCGCGAGCAGCGAAGAACAACGAATTGTAGTTGAACGTTGGTGGGCTGTTTACGAGCGTTACTAGCTTTTTGCAGGTACGTTCAGGCGTGCTTTGCCAATTCCGCGCGAGATGCTGAACGGATGGCACTTTCAGTTTTGCCACGTTGACCTCTCATTGCAAAATATATGGCGCTACGCGCTTAGAGTAGAACCGAAGGATTTCCTCATCTGCGATCTTCATGCCCGGGTTCACCGAACCTGCGTGATTCCAAACAGTATACCATGGACCGTCCTTGGCGTGAGTCAGCTCAACAAGGTCGCCGGGTCGAAGGCGCGAATAAAACGCTACAATTTTTGTGAGTACATCTCCGGTCGATCTGTCAAACGAGTAACGCACGACTTGACTCTCGCCCGTCCGCGCGTCGATTCGCGTGGCTCGGCTACGAATCGGTGAGCGATCAAATCCTTTGAATTCTCTGTATAGATAAGGAAGTACCGGACCGAATTCCCATGCCTCAAATCTCTGGGCGATCAGAGGGGCCTTTAGTTCGATCAAAGACCAGACATGGCAGAAGTACACGATCTTCTGGAGCGAGAGGTTGGTTACCTCCACGCCCTGTTTCTCGCACTCGTCTAAAACGAAGTTCGCGATTGCGCGACCGTCGTGAACCATATCGGAGCGCTCCGCAGTTCCCAATCGGTTCTACCTAACCACAGCGCCTGCGACAAGCGCAGCAGAACGGACCGAGCGTCGAGGCTGCCAGTCCTTCCATCAAAGTCCCATTCTTAACGTCGACCCGGGCCGATATCGTTCAGAGAATGGCATCTCAGAGGTGACCTCGCGACGGCGAAGCCCCCTTCACGCGACAGCGCTGCGGGAATTGGATTCTTGGCACTGACGCCGGTCAACGCGTGTCAGTTTTCGTCAGCTTGCTCTTCGTACTCTTTGATGATGCTATCGTTCAAATGGGCAAGGTGTTCAATGCTGCGTATCGCAATCACACTCTCATACGAGATGAAAGTGCAGGTACTCGAGAGCGGACGCCCATTCAGCAAAGAAAACACCGGTCGGCGCATCTCTCGAAAGAACTTGTCTCTGCGCTCGGTTGGCGCGACGATGTGCAGTTGAATAGCTAGGTTTGGTTGTAGTGCCAGCAGGTCCGCCATACGAAGCAAGCCCGAATAGACCGACGTGGTGTGCTCAACTTCAAATGCCCGCACTATCGCTCGACCACGCAACCAGATCACGTCGATTTGCTCGATCGTGCTGAGCGTTGCCTCCTCATTGTTGAGAGGCAGCTCGTCGAGCAGTGCTAGTTGATCTGCTTCAGACATAAATTCCCGAAGGCGCCCGCGATCGCTGCGCGGAAGCCAAATCTTGAAGCCCATCTTCGCACCTATTTCGGCTAGCTTCGCCTGAACTTGATAAGAAGGTCGAAGATCGGCGGGCTGCTCCCCGAGAGGATCGTTAATTGCAATCTCGTCGTCTTCGTCATCCTCGCTAGGAACGATAACCGTGACCTCTCCGTCTGCCGTTCTAACCTTTTGGGCACCTGACCATTGCGGCTTAAGCACCGGACTATAGAAATCAATAATGTCAGACGGATATCTGATCGCGAGCGCCTCCCGAAGCTTCAAGAGTTCCTTATCCAACTGAACATCAGACCATTCTCTTGTTTCTCGCGCAGAGATTACCCCAAATCCCTGAAGGATTTTTCGCCGATCATTGTTAGACGATATGCGCTCAACAAGTTCGGGGAACGCAAAGAAGCGCAACATATGCCTGTATTGACGGCTGCCCTTGCGGGGAACCGTGTCGATCCACGTGATGAAATCGTCGTAGCCAGCAAAAATTCTATTGCGTTCAGTAGGCAAGCGCCCTTTCAGGTCCTTTGTGAGTGCAATGAGAAACTCCAGCTCATTCGGTCGATAGTTATTAAAGCCCGGCCCTCCCGATCCTATGCCCTTCAATATGTCCTCGCTTAGGAGTGGTTGGGACTCGTTTAGGCTCGTTCCCGCGAGAGCCCACATTTCCCTAATTTGCTGGCGTTTGGTGGGTGCCTTCATGTTGGAGGGAAACAGCAGGAGCGCCCACAACATTTCGGCCATCAATCGACGCGCTCCAACTGTTGCAGGAGTCATTTGTCCCTTAAGCTTCGTTAGAAAATCATCATTACCCATATCGGGATGATCAACGAAGGCATGCACAACGTCTTCGACATTAGCGACTGTCCATATTGCGTCAGTGGAAAATAGAGAGCCATCTCCGATCAGGCATGTATCTATCCATTGCCGGGCGGCAACGAGTGTTGGTCCGATGTCTCGATTGTGAACCTGTCTAGCCATGTCTCTCTCCGAACTACTTATCAGGCCGCGCCAATCGTCAAAAATAGTGACGTATCCGACCTAAATGTTTCTTCTTAAGCTGCCGGACGGACACTGCTCCGGGCTCGTTTCCCTTCAGGGTTTTTTCGCTCTCTTCCTCTGCATCTTAACGTCGGCACACGAGCATGCTCTAACGTCTCCGAACAACCCCTTCCGGCTCGCTCCGCCTTGAAAAAATGAACGCCCACACCGCGTTTACCTTCTCGCTCCAAATTGACTCCGGGAACGGCTCCTCCGGCAGATCGTTCAGGGTGAAGCGAATGGTACTTTGAACAGCGGCCCGCGTCTGCTGCTTGACCTGCCAATCCTCGATGGCGAGTTGATCTTGTAGTTTCTCCAGGAGATCACGTGCCACTTTCTTGACGGCTATTTCCTGGGTCTTTGTCAGCTTCGGTTCCGGCTTGGTCAGCAGATCGAAGATCGCAAGCTCATCTTCGGTGAGGTTCTCCCGCGCGGCCCGGCGCTGCTCCTCATCCATCGCAGCAATGAGCGCCTTTAGCGCTTCAAAGAACGCCTGCACGTCCAGCTGTCCTAAATTGTATTGCTCGACCAACTTCTCCAGCTTTTCGACAAACTGCACGCGGAGCGGATTTTGTACCGCCATCTTGCGGGCCGTCTTCTCGACTTCTTCCCGTAGCGCTTCAGTCGCCGTGCGAGGCTGTTTGGCGAAAAGCCTCGCAAGCTTCTCGAAATCGATTGCTGAGAGATCGACTCGTCCACCCGCCGCGTCGCCCTCGATGATCGGGGCAGTGATCGCAACGCCCTCGATCTTTTCATCCAGCAACGCTTCGATCTTTTCCGCAACCACCGAGATGTCCACCGGGCCTAACTTGCCGCGAATCGCTTCGGCGAGGACATGCAGCGCCGCCACCGGCTTCAGGTAGGGTGCCGCCCGCTCGTCTGGCAGCAGCGCCTTGTAGGCCCGCTCGACCGCGCTCACCACGCGGAAGAAACTGCGCCTGCGATCGTCCGGTGCGATGAGCATTTCCACCGCCTGCCCGATGAGCGCCAGCCGCTGAAGCTTCTCAGCCTTGTAGATGGCATCCACATCCACTCCAACGGCGGAGCTAAACTCGCGGGCGCTCTTCAGCGCAACCTCCAATGCATCTACTAGCGCCTGTTTGTCCTTGATCGGCGAGTCCCCGCCGCTGCCTGTGGCGGCGTAGATCGCCAGCGCTTTTTGTAGGCTCTGGAACACGCCCACATAATCCACGATGACACCGGCGTTCTTGCCCGGAGCGCGACGATTTGCTCGCGCGATAGTTTGCATAAGCGTGTGGTTCTTCATCGGCTTATCGAGATAGACCGTGCTGCATGTCGGCACGTCGAAACCTGTGATCCACATCGCACAGACGAATACAAGCCGCAGCGGATCGTTCGCGTCCTTGAACTTCGCTTCAAGGTCTTCCCTTTGCATCCGCTCGCGGTGCGCCAGGATGTCGAGGCCTTTCTGCTTGAGATCGTCGATCTCGTTCTGCGACTGGCTTACAACAACCGCCATGTCCACGGACTGCATCCAGATCAGGCGCTCATTGAGCGCTGGCCGCTCCAGATCGGACGCATTTGCGAGTTGCGCCTCGCGGGCCTTCAACTCGTCCACCCATGCGGCTCTCACCTTGTCGTGCATCCGAACGGCCGTGGCCTTATCGATAGCAACGAACATGCCCTTTCCCAGATAGCCTCTCGCCGCAAAGTGACGCACTAAATCTTTGGCGATCTCGTCAAGACGATCATTGCGGGTAATTAGATGATACTGCGTGGCGAAGGTTCGCTTGAGCTTTTTCTCCTGCTCTTCATCCAACGCAGCCTCGTCCAAAAGATCGTCCAGCTCGTCCTTCAACTCATCCGCCGCAAGCTGCAACTCAGGCTTCCGCGCTTCGTAGTAGAGCGGCACGGTCGCGCCATCCGCGATGGATTGGGCGAAGTTGTAAACGGAGATATAGTCACCGAAAACTTCCTTCGTCCGCTGCTCCTGTCCGGCGATTAACGGCGTTCCGGTAAACCCAATGAAGGCTGCATTGGGCAACGCTTGGCGCATGTTAGCTGCGAGCTGATCATACTGACTGCGATGCGCTTCATCAGTGATGACGATAATGTCGCCGCGCTCCGAAAGCACCGGCATTGGTTCGCGATCAGCGGTCGAGAACTTGTGGATCAGGGTGAAGATATAGCGCTCTTGGCCGCTGAGAAGCTCGCGCAGGTGAGTGCGGCTCTGCGCCTGACAGTCTTTAACATTCTTGGTCAGCGCTCCCGTGGTCGCAAAGTTTTCGGCTATCTGACCATCCAGCTCCTGACGGTCAGTGACAATCACGAAGGTCCAGTTGCCACCAAACCGCCTCAGCACTTTCTCTGCGAACATTACCATTGACAGGCTTTTGCCGCTGCCCTGTGTGTGCCAGAACACGCCGAGCCGCCCCTGGTTCTCGCTGATCTCCTTCACAGCCGCGATGGCTCGATTGACACCCAGCACTTGATGGTATTTGCCGGCGACCTTCCGCAGGCCACCCTTGGCGTCATCGAACAACAAGAAATTCTCGACCAGATCGAGGAAGCGCGTCGGCTCGCAGGTGCCACGGAGCATCGTCTCCAGCGCCACGCTTTCCGGGCCCCCTTCCTCCAGACGCTTCCACGGCGCGAATGCTTCGAAAGCTGCATGACTCGGCCCCATCAGGGCTTCGAGGCCGTTCGAGAGAATGACGAAGCCGTTAAAATCGAACAGGCCAGGGATGGTGTCGCGGTAGTCCCGCAGGTTCGCCTCGAACGCTTCTTGCACCGGCTTGGTGATGTCTTTCCATTCGATCAGCAACAAGGGAATTCCGTTGACGAAACCGACGGCATCAGGCCGGCGCGAATAGAGTGGGCTCTCGATCCAGACCTGCGAGGCCATCAGAAAATCGTTCGCCGCTGGATTCACCCAGTCGATAAAGAAAGCACGTTCGTCCTTCAGCGAACCGTCCGGCTGCTTAACTTGCACAACAATGCCATCACGCATTAGCTGATAGACTGCGCGGTTGGCCGCAATAGGCAACATCACGGAGCGATTCGTGGTGAGCTCCGCCTCAGCCTGTCGCAATGCTTCGTCAGGAAGGAACGGATTAAGTTTGCGGAGCGCTGCGCTAAGCCTCGCAGGCAACACTAGCTCGCGAAACGACATGCGGCCGGTGGGATTGTCCGAGCCCGGCTCCTCGTCCATCAAATCGGCACGACTCCAGCCCAGTTCCTCCAGCAGATCAAGCCCCGGCGTTTCGACCAGTTCATCCTCACTGGTGATGACGCTGGACAGAGATTTGCCGGAGCCTGCTGGCGTCATTAGGCAACCGCCTCTAGTTCACGCACGGCGCTAGAGATGGAAAGCTCGCCAGAAACTAGGCGGGGAAGCAGGATGTCGCGCGACTCAGCTAAGGCGTAATTCTGCTTCGCAAGTTTGAAAGCTAACGAGCGTATGGGGCGTGCATGTAGCCCAAACTCTGACTGAAGGTTCGCAGGAGGCATGATGAGCACCTGATCTGCAATGCGTCCCCGATTGAGTTCAGTTTGTCCTGTCGCTCCGGCTCCAAGCCGCTCAAACATGGGCTCCATTCTAAGAAGCGCCAAACCAAAAAAGTCTCTATTCAATTGAGCGCCGGCCCGAACAATCGTTACGTGGGAATCGACAGTAATGCCAGGGGGCACTTCTTCAGCCTGAGCGACGCGGCCCAACGTTCCAACACCGGTCGAGTTAACTAGCACGTCACCTGCTAGAACCACCTTGTCTTCCGGCACCGCCTTGCTTTGGGTTCGAGCTTCCGTGAGAGAGAGACGCTGGTTTCGAATGCACTTCTGATTGATCACCAGCGAGGACGCATTCGCATCATAGGTCGGCGTGATTCCACGCGAAAGAAAGCTGGTAAGATCGCCAATTCGGCTAACCTGCCAACCCTCCGGCATCGGACCGTCCGGCGTCTCGATTCGCGAACAACTTTCATGTCCCGGAAAGCGGAAGCGGACGAACCATTCATCGAATAACCGTCGCGCGATTTCTTCCAACACGGTGATCCGTCGTCGATTCACCTCGATTAGGTCGTCATAGGCTCCGAGAATCGATGCGATGCGCTTTTGAATAGGTAGGCTGGGAACCGCGATTTTTCGTTGGCGGATGATCGATCCGCTGAGATTTCTCTGTGCGCCTCCATGCGCAATCTTGATCCACGCGTCGCGGTAATACCGTATCGCGTAGAACAGAAATTGAGCATCGCAGATGTCCGGATTGGGGATCATGGCGCAGCAAGCCTGATTGCAACTCACCGGCGATCGAACTAATCCCAAACTTCCAATGGTTCGTCCATCGCCGTACATCGCCATCAGAACTGTGTCCCTCGGCAACACTTTTGCCGAAGAATCGCGAATGGCCTCCTCAGTAATCCACTCCTCAATAGCGGACGGATCGATGACAGAGTCTTTGAGCTCGCCAGTCTTGACCCAGGGAACGGTCCCTCCTCGATAGAAGTCCGGATTGTTTCGACGCGGCGTTCCACCACTTGTTACCCGCGTGCAGCACTGCTCGATAGTTAGCTCTGACCAAGCGGGCACTTACGCCTCCAGCAATTGATCAACGTTCCGCGCGACTTCGGCCTGCAATTGAGCCGCTTCCGCATTGAGCTTCTCCAGCTCCTCGTGTAGTTCCTCAAGCCTTTCCTTGAAGTCTTCCTCATCTTGCGGCTGCCCCGGTGCAACGCCGACATAGAGGCTCGGACTCAGGCTCCAATCCTGGGCCTCGACCTCATCGAGCGTGGCAACCTTACAGAGACCAAGAACATCCCGATATTTGCGTCCACGAAACACTTCCGACATGCGCGGCCCGCTGCCCGCCTCGGTTTCGATCTTCTCGCCGCGCCACAGACGAACGACGTTTCCGATAAACTCGATATGGTCCGGGTCAAAGGTGCGGTGCGCCCGGTCAAGCTGGCGATAGATATGACGAGCATCGACAAACAGAATCTTATCGCCGCGTTTCCCTTTCGCTTTGGCTTTGTCGAGAAACCACAGAACCGCCGGCACTCCTACGGTAAGAAACATTTTATGGCCCACTGCGACGATGCAGTCCACCGCGCCAGTCTTGATCAGCTTCTTCCTGATGTCGCGTTCGCTTCCGCCCGCTCCCTCTGCACCGCTGGCCATGACAAATCCTGCGCGACCCCTCTCGTTTAGCGCCGCGTAGAACAGATTTATCCAGATGTAGTTAGCGTTGTTCACGGTGGGCAGGCTGAAAGGAAAACGTGCATCCACCTTACCTGCATCGTTCACAAGCTTAGCCTGGTCCACCTCCGGCTGATTGAACGGCGGGTTGGCCATAACGAAATCGAACCGGCCGAGCAGACGGTGCGGATCTTCGTAATAGCTATTGGCCACTCGAACCTCACCGGACAATCCATGTACAGCAAGGTTCATTCGGCATAGCTTCAGCGTGTCGGACATCTTTTCGACACCGTAGATGCTGATCTCCTTGGACGGCTCCTTATGATGACGGACGACGAACTCCGCTGAATGGGTAAACATGCCACCAGACCCGCAAGCAGGGTCGAGGATAGCGCCGTGAAAAGGCTCGATAATTTCAACGATGAGTTTGACAATTGATGCCGGCGTGAAGAACTCACCGCCCTTCTGCATGTAGTTGGAGGCGAACTGGCCCATAAAGTATTCAAAGATAAGGCCATAGGCATCACCTTCGATCTTTAACGGAGCCAACAAACGTAGGAGTTCCTGTAAGACATCGTTTGGCAAGCCGCCGTAGCCCTGGGGCAATACGCCCGCAAGGTCGGGATTGTGATCCGCGATGGCCTTCATGGCCGCGTTTAGCTCGGCCCCAAGATCCGCCGTGCCTGGCAAAGCAAGAAGACGCGAGAAGCGGGCGTTATCTGGAAGGAATACTGCGCCTCGCGCCTGATAGTCCTCCGGAGCAGGCTTCAAACGTCCCTTATATTGCGGAGCCAATGCAGCATGAACCTGCTCAAACTTGGCTTCCATTTGCCGCAGCGCGATGAGCGCAAGCACGGGTTGAGCGTACTGGTCGGGGCGAAGATCAGTGTTGGTCCATAACTGGTCCGCTGCCTTGAATAGGCGCGATGAGAAATCCTGTAAGTCGGTTGCCACTGTTCCCCCAAAGTCGTCCGAAGCACGTCCCGAGAGTACTCAATCAGCAGGCTGCATGCCAAGAAGATCGATGCCTGCGGTTGACCCCCCGGACGGATTTTTTTGAGGGTCACACATGCGAGACGTGACCTCGTGGCGGCTGCTTCCAGATTCCCCCCGTACCGCAGGCGCCCGAACTAGAAGGACGCTCCATCCCTTCGACCTCTCGATAACGCGGCCGGCCCCCGTCCTCTAACACCATCGCGCATCAAGCCATCGCGCAACTGGCGGAGCTGTGACATCTGCCAGCTGAGTCGATTTGACTCGGGGCACGCTCGTTGCGGAACGGATTCAGGTCTCTAACAATGGTGTCAACGGACGTTGGCTAAGTTGCTAATGGGCAGAGAGAGCGTGAAACTATGAAGGTGAAGCAACGGTTTGTCGCTTATTACCGAGTGTCTACCCGCAAGCAGGGTGGGTCAGGTCTAGGCCTGGAGGCACAGAGGACCGCTGTAGGAAACTATCTCGACGATCGCACAGCGAAGGTGGTGGCTGAGTTCACCGAGGTCGAGAGTGGGAAGCGCAGTGACAGACCGGCCCTGGACCAAGCACTCACCGCGGCTCGGGTGCACCAAGCAGCCTTGGTGGTCGCCAAGGTAGATCGGCTCACCCGTTCGGTAGGCTTCCTGTCGAGACTCTTAGAGGCGGGGGTTGATGTGAGGTTCGCGGACCTACCCACCATTGAGGGACCAACGGGACGCTTCATGCTCCAACAGATGGCAGCCGTTGCGGAGCTAGAGGCGGGCCTAATCTCCTCCCGTACCAGAGCTGCGCTCCAAGCTGCGAAGGCACGAGGGCAGCAGCTCGGAGGAAACCGTGGTGCCACCTTGTCTAGCAAGGCGAGAGCCAAGGGTCGGGACACACAAGCTGCGCTCGCTCAACGGCGTGCCAATGACCTCGCACCTCTGTTGGATGAACTTCGCTGTGCAGGCAACAGAGCACCCACCGATATAGCTAGGGCATTGACAGCACGGGGAGTACCTACAGCACGTGGGAGCACCACTTGGTCAGCCAGTCAGGTCATGCGCATCGAGTCGCGACTCGGCAAGAAGTATTGAAGTCTCGCATTTAGCAGCTCTCGTATTGTTGTTTGCCGAAGTGGCCCCATATTTGCGTCGTAGATACTTGGTGCATCACAATGGAATTGAAAAAACTCACTATCGCCGAAGCGCTCGCAGTCCTTACCGAATGGTCGGAGAAGGCGATGCATAGCAAAGGCAGTTCAGACGCTCCCGACTTAGAGCCTCTGCGCTATCTTCTTGATATACGCCGCCGCTCCATTCTAGGCGTTGATTCGGAGGTTACGACGCATAACGGGCAGGCATTGGTGGGCTTTCGGCTCGCCCAGTCGGAACGCATCAGCGATCAGAAGACTCGTTATGTGCTGCCCGTCCACTTCGCGATGATGCGGGCGTTCGAGCTCATACCGGGCATCCGGTTGAAACTGGATGGAGATTCGCACGAGGGACAAAGAGCGAAACGCAACATCCGGAGGCAGGAAGAAAAGCTGATCTATCCGATGAACATCTACTTGCCGGCCGCCTTGGCTCAAAAGTTGGGGATCAAAGGGCGATCCCGCTTGGACCGTGTCCTATTCAATGCGCCACCGGACGCGAGGCTTCACTCCAAACGAACCGGACACCACCGAATGTTTATTCCTTCTGAATCGGTGTTGCTTGAGTACCGTGGCGAACCGCTGCAGACCCAGGAGACTTGGCTTAGGCTGGCGAAGTTAGCTCTCACTGACGGGCAGCATGATGGTTTGCGCGGCCTCCCGACCGTTTTGCAATCGCTCTTTGTTACTGCGGAAAGGTGGCACCGCGAGGAACTAGACGGTCGTCTAGATGATGATCCGCGGTGGGATCATGCCACGGCCGGCTGAAGCGTTGCGGCGACGGGCTCTCGTCAAGCGCCGAATAGCACTGGAGGCCCACAGAGCTGCAACACATTGCATCATTCCCGGCTGTGGTCGATTAACAATGAAGGCTGCCCGGGAGGGGCTGGCTCCCCATCACTGCCGCAAACATGTGGAACACCGGGCGCGGCACGGTAGCTATTGGCTCAAGACATACACAGCGGCTGAATTGAAGCCATATCTTACTGCCGCAAACGCTTACATCCGCCTTCTGGCAGCAACGGATAAGTTCATCGCCGCAGCGATAGCGGACCTCCGAACGACATTGGACGAAGCTGGACCGGTGGAGATCGCAACTAGGCTGAAGGGCATGTCGGCTACCAAACGGGCGAAGATTGCGCTGGCGAGGTTACGTGTCGCGCAGGTGGAGCCCGAACGCATTCTCTGCATCGTCTTGGCGGTTACCGCTGTTGCGGAATCCAATGGACACCGGCCACGGGAGTTTCGGACGGTTCAATTTGCAAAAGCCGTGCATCGACTGGCGAGCGGCACAGGATGGGCGTCCTCAAAAAAGCGGGCCTATCCTAAATCGACCGGGCAGGTTTTGCGCATTATGGGTCGCTTGCTGGAGAAGCCTTGCGAGTTTGTCTTGGAGCGGCACCTCCCGGGCGTCTTGGCCTATCGGCAGCGCTTCGGCCGCCAACCGAAGCTGTCTTAGGCTCTTCCTGGAAATTTCGCGCAACGATCTCGCTTGCGAGACATCAGGTGGCTTTCGACGGTGCGTGCATGTTCAATGTTTTAGCGGATCACTTTAAACACCTAACCCTATGCCTTCACAATCGCAGCCCATGATGTTCGATCCCCAGCTTCGCGCGAAAAGTGCGGAGCTTCAGGCGTCGGTTCGAAGGTTGGCAGACACGTTGCTGGCCCACGAGGCCGCGAGAGGCTCCCGTAAGCGAGCGCGAAAGGATGCGGATACGAAGAAATTCTATGTGGCCGTAGAGGCACTGGCCTGCAATTTGATCCTGCTAGAGGCTACTGGGAGCAACTCCAAACTTGCTGTGCCCAGGTCACATGCTGTTATCTGGCGAGGGAACGCGAAGTCAGACCCAGTTTTTGGTCAACACTTTCTCGACGCCATTGATCTCATGTCCGCAATGGGTCTCATCGCGGAGGGGCGGCGCGGCTATAGGATCTCTGCTAGGTCGAAAATGCCGTCGCTTGTCAAACCGCGGGGGCGCCTTGCAGACCATCTTCCCCTGTGTCCACCTGCATGGCGCGAAATCCACCAGATTGACGAATCAGTGGTGGTCATTCTGAAGGAAGGAAAAGACGAGGACGGGAACGCCGCGGCTATCAGTTATCGCGAGACTGCTCAGTCTAAAAAGTTTGCGAACCAAGTCCGAACCATAAATAGATTTTTGCGCGAGGCTGACATTGAGATCACGGGGCAAGACGAGTCCGGTCCCTCTTTGGGAAAGGACGGGCATATCATCGCGCCCTATCGTCGATCGCTGAGGCGCATCTTCAACAACGGCACATGGCAACACGGAGGCCGCCTCGCGGGCGCCGCCTTTTGGCTCTCGATGGAGCGGTCAGAACGCAAGCGCATCCGTATCGAGGGCCAACGCGTGGCGGAGGTCGACTATGGACAACTGTTCCCGCGCCTCGCTTATGTGCGGGCCGGAGCGCCTCAGCCGGATGGCGACCTCTATGATCTTTTCGGTAACCGCACCGGCCGCGATGGCTGCAAGAAGCTGATGAACGCGCTACTGTTCTCGCGGGGGCCGCTGAAGAATTGGCCCGAGGACACGCACCGACACTTTCCGGATGGCATCAATCTCCGAACGGCAATCGAGATGCTCGCCGCAAAGCACGCGCCTATCGCTCACCTGTTTGGGAAGGGTCTTGGCTTCCAACTGATGCGCATCGAAAGCGACATGCTCATCGAGGTTCTCACTGAATTATCGGCTGCTAGGATCATCGCCCTGCCCCTTCACGACGCCGTGCTCGTCGCGAAATCGCACGCGGGGGTGACGCGGGAGACGATGGAAGCCGTATTTCGGCGCTGGAGCGGCTCGCCCTGCGCGATTGTCTCGGTCAAATTTTATACGTGATTACAACAATTTAAATCTTACGCCTCCGCTAATGGAGGGGGGAAGTTAGGGGGAGGTTAGAGAGTTAGAACTTGAAGGCCTATCTTGGGGTCCCGCTAAGGGGGTTTGAAGTTGGGAGGGTGACACCACCCCTCCTAAATGGCCACCCTTGAGGGCTTGCCACCAAAGCCGAGCCTGCAGCCTCAAGGTCAATCCAGTAGGGCCGCCTCTAAGTTCGGGCGAATGAGTCCCCAAGTCCCTCGTTGGACGTTGCTAGTCCCAACTCGGAGACTCGCCCGGCTGCCAGCTAATGTATGACGGCCAATCATCAGGCAGAGCTCCGGCAAAAGTGCTTTGCGTGGGATAATCTCCATAGACAGCCCGCAGTTCGTTACAACTGCAGAACTTGTCGACGATCGCCTCCTTGGCGTTGTGCGGCGTCTGTCTCGCTTGGACCTCGGCGTGTATGAAGAGCTCAATCGTCTCGTGAACCATCACCTGGTTAAAGCTCAAGCGTGAATTGGCAATCTTCGGATCCTTGATTGATATGAACGGTCCGGGATGCCCAGGCAGACCGGTGGGATGATACGAACCTCCCGCGCCATACTTCGTGACGTGAACTTTGAGGATATGCGGTGGATGACTTGTTGTTCTGGCAAAGAAGGCTTTGAACAGATCTTGCGCTTGCACGGCCCATTTGTCGCGGAGTTCGTCCATCGAGCTGCCCGGCTCGACGTCGCTTGCAATTGCCTCGCGCATTTGGTCGTCGGTGATGAATGTTCCTTTGTCCGTCTTGCTCATCAAAGAGGGCGGGACCCGGAAGTTGTATGTGCCGCTCCGTTTGCCAAATTGACGTATCTGCCAACGCAAATATATGAACTCATCATCGAGGTTGCTGTCGATCTTGTACGAAGTTGGTCTCGTATGCACAGCTCTCTCCTAGTCGGCGTTCCAGTCGTTTCTCTATAGGGCGATCATGACGCTAATTTCCATCGGCTGCGGCAAGTGGCCGGCCGCGAGCGCTGACAGACCCTACACCCTTGCGGCTGTGCTCAAAGTGATCACCATGACACCGGACGTGATTCAGGACTGCCCCTTCCCCTTTCTCTGAGGAACGAGCAAGCGGTCAGGGGTCGTTTTGAGGGCCTTCGCCAGGCGGGCAAGAACGATGATGGTGCAGTTGCGGGTGCCCCTCTCGACCTGGCTGACGTAGGTGCGATCTAGCCCCGCCTCTAAGGCCAAATCCTCTTGGGACAGCCCTAGCCCTTTGCGGGCCTTCTTCACGGCTTCCGCCAGCACTTCAACGATGCCCGTCTCGTCTTCCATCCACGGGAGCAGGCCGTCGTGATGACTTTCGGTCTACGGACTATGAGTCCCATTTTCCTTTGAGATATGATGACTATCGTCTACAATTATTGTTGCCCACTGATGAGGAATGCAGGAATGGCCAGCACTGAGAGCACTGCTCCAAAGCTATCTGAGGACGACCCCATCAAGGTTCTCTTCGATATGGCCAGCTACTGGGCCACCATCTGGAGCTTCATTGCGCTCTGCCTTTGGCTCGAACATCAGGTTCTCAAGCGGTTGGACATCGAGTCGGGCAGCATCCAAGTTGCCATCCTCTTGGTCAGCACACCGGCCATATTCTTGGCGACGGTCCCTCGCATTCAGAAGAACTCCAAAGCGCGGCTGATTTTGGAGCGTGCCCGTTACGTCGTGGTCTTGGTCGTTGCGGCCCTGCTCGGAGCCTATCTTCACGCGAACCACAAAGACGACTCGTATGAGAATGCCCTGCGGGAGGGCGCCGTGCTAGCCTGCTCAAAGATGGAGGCCTGCAAAGCGTTGGCAACCGAATATGCCAACATGCGCTAGGGCTAAATCAATATCGGCTTGCGGGTGCAAACCGGTCGGTCTCTGCTCAACGCGAGGAAGGCCGCTTGTGACCCCAAACTGACGCGGTCGGTCCAAGTCTCAATTCCTGATCATTGCCCACACAGGCTAAACCGATGCCCGCATTATTTTGGGGCTCGGCAGCAAACTAATTCATTGCGTTCGCAAACAAAAAGCCTTGATTCGCAGCATCGCGAAGTGGAACTCCCAAAGTCGCGGCTGCGAAACCTTTTTCGACAGCGACCATGCGGGCTTGAAACACCAGGGAGGAGTTCGAGCGATTGTTGGAGTCAACCATGAATTGCGCGAGCGGGGCAGTAAAAGAGTATTGCTGAAACTGCAGCTTGCCCATGCAGTAGCCTGCGATGTAATCGGCAAAAAGGCCTGTAACGCGGGACCTATTTTGCGAATCTATCCGTTCAACGAATCCATTTTGGAATTGAAAGATATACCCACATTCATGAGAGCAAATGAAGGCAACGATGGGTCCGCCTCCAAACTCTTTAAGTGCCCGCTTCAAAAGCGGGATACCAAGCAGCACGGTGCCACGTGTACCGGGCACCAGCGACTCCCGAATTGCTAACGAAGTATCATCTTCGATGAAACGAAAGCCGGGGTTGATCCCTAAGATCGACGTAATTTTCATTAGTACGATGATGACAGCCTGATCGAGGGCTTCATTGCCTGATCGAGCTAGTGTGGCTCCCGAATAAGGCCGGTCGTCCGGAAGCATGGCAAACGCCGCATCGGTCTTCGCAAGAAGAGCGCCGATGGCAGCGCCGCGGCACAATGCCCGTCTGCTGATAGTCACGACGGCCTCGGCAAATTCGCGCAGATAAACTCGATCAATTTACGATGCTGCATTTTCCGCCTCTGCAGACGATTGTTATAGCTTTCTCTTCAGCTCCGCACTTTCCCAAGCCATGATAGCATTCTTGCAGCGTATCTTTTGCCGACGAGCAGAACGCGGGATATTTTCCGCATAGCGTCTCGACCGACACTTCTGGTCTCGATGTGAGCAAGACCAGAGAGCCCCAAAATTTGGAAACGGTGAGCGAAACAGCGGCCAAAGGCGGGCTGAGAATTAAAAGCAGCAATAGCCACCGCAAGGGCAACCATGTGATTGCGCGTATCGCCTTAGGCATATCCACGCTCTTGTCGGCTTTCTTCGGTTTCTCCCCCCGAAGAAATGGAATCCAGAACGTTTTGCAGAAGTCTTCTGTGAGGAAATCACTGTGGCGAAAACCGCGGTGCCAGCGAGACTCTACGGGAGGGCGATTGAATCCCGTAGATCCAACGGAGCCGTAGCCCCAGCCAGCGCTCTCAGCTAGAGCGGGCCAAAAATCCCGTGTGCCAATGTGGTTGAGGAGCGGGTGGCGAAACTTATCGAGCACACGATTGAAAGGAAAGTCGTCCCGCACCACGCTTCCGCAAAAGATCACTCGTTCCCAGTCGTATTCAGGGTAGTCGAGGATGATCCTACTCGCGACGTAAGTACCAAAGCTATGGGAAATGACAGACATTTTCGCTGGTTCGACACCAGTGGCAAGCTTATATGCTCGCCTCGCCGTCTTAATGTCCTCTGCCACACGCTCGATTGCTTTCTTTCTTGATCGGATGAAGGGCGAGAGAAATCGATGAAGCCCATACTTTCCATAGCTCGTGGGCGCGACTGTGAAGCCAGCGTCTTCTAAGGTTGGCTTAATCTCTCCCATCCATCTCGCACGAGTGCTGATTCCGTGGATCAGGATCACGAGGTGATCCTCCACGTTTACCGGCGCCTGCTCTGCAGCTGTCTGCCCGACTGCCATCCTGAGACGCTACAACGCCAAGGTGCGCTTTGCTAGAGAGACCAGACGTCCTATCGGGTTGTCTCGACCCGCCGCCACCAAATCCCTCCGACTGAGGCCAGCGTAGGAGCAGGCCGCCGAAGGGCGGATAAAGGCGTGTCAGGATATAGCCCCTAGCTAGGTGACATTGCAGGCCTCCGAGGGCCTTCCAACCAGTGGTGGTTGCCTATGCGACGTCGATGGCCGGAAAGCGAGCGATGCCATTGGCCTTTGCCTTGATGGTGACGTCTCCGTAGCCCTCCGAGACATTGCGCGGCGCGTGCCCCTGAATGGCATCCAGCACGCGCATCTCAACGCCCTGATCAATACCGACAGTCTTGAAGCGATGCCGCCAGCCGTGGCTTGGATCAACGTTCTTATCCTTCACGACCTCACGCACGAATGCATTGACCTTGTTACGCGCCGTCTTCACCGCATTGCGCACCCCTAGCTCACCGGCCTTAGGGTCAATGAACAGATAGCCGCCCTTCGACTTTTCAAAGAAAGTCAGGAAGCCTTCCTCGATGAGTTGCCGATGGAGCACGACATCCCGCGCTTCATCCGTCTTCACCGGCCCCGCCTCGGGCGTCACGTGCAGTACCCAGAGCTTGCCTTCGCGCCGGAGGTCCTCCTTGCGAATCTGGATCATCTCGCCCACGCGGCCGCCCGTGAAGGCGCACAACCACGGCACCCACCGCTTGGCCGCCGCCAGCTTCGGGGCTTCCCGGCCGGGCAAGAACTCGCGGGCGTGCTTCAGGATGGCGATGGCCTCCGAATCATAGAACCCCTTAGACCGGAGCTTGCGCGACTTGCCGACCTTGATGGTGATCCCTTCGGCCGGATTGCTGGGCAGCCGACGATTGACCACCGCCCATCCAAACACCGTCTTCATGCCCGCGAGGTCGCTATCTTTCACGGTCTTCGGACTCACGCCGCTTTGCACGCGATAGTCCTTGAAGCGAACGATGTCCTCCGGCGTCACCCGGCTCGCGGTGTTGTGCTTCAGGAATGTCACGAGACGCGCCATCGAGTTGCGATAGCTCTCATAGGTACTCTGCTTCCGGCCGGCCCGCTTGGCTTCCTTCCACCAGTCCTCGACCAGCCCCGTGAGAGAATTCTTGGAAGCGCCCCGCTTTGGCTTTTCCTTCGTCGCATCTGCCGGGGACTGCCACTCGGGAAAGCGAGCGGCCTTGGGGTCCAGCGAATAGTCTCCACCGGCGTTCCGTTGGCGGCTAGCGAAGGCGTCACGCAGGGCCATCCAAAGGGCAGTGAGCAAGAGGGCGCGTGATTCGGTGTCCACGCGGCGGATTCCCTTGGTGAGCAAGAGGCGGTCCACGATCGGCCCGAGCGCCTTCTCTAGTTTCTTGGCCTCACCGTCTCCGCCGATCCTCTCCCACATCTCCGTTACGGCCGCCCAGTGAGCTTCCTGCTCCTCGTGGCTCTCCGTCTCGGGCGCCCAGCCGACTCCCGGCGTGTGGACCATGGCGACACTCCGGGCGCGGCCCTCGCTGTCTGCCCAAACGCGATAGAGTTCGCCAGCCAAGGCTGTCGCTTGTCGGTGGGTGAGGTGCACCGGGGCATCATTGCGGAACGCTTCCCAGAGGGTCGCCAGATGCGCTGCAACGAGCGCCTGACGCCTCTTGGCTTCGCTGGGCTCTGTGGTGCGAAGGGAGAACCGGACAGCCTGAGCGCCCGCGCTAAGCGTCACGAAAACGAAGCTGTCCCCCAGCGGAATTGCCAGTTCAACACCGACAACTTTGCGCCGGACATCAGCGGGAATGCGCTGCACGAAAACAGGAAAGCGAGACCCATCCCGGCGCATCGGCCGAACAACCCTGAACAGCAATGTTACACCCCATTGTTACACAGTCGGGGCCAACGCAACACTCTGAAAGGGCTTATCTATCTGGATTTGTTTGCGATCCAGAATCGTATGGTGCCCAGGAAAGGACTCGAACCTTCACGGCCGTTAAGCCACTGGCACCTGAAGCCAGCGCGTCTACCAATTCCACCACCTGGGCATGCCGTTTGGGGCACGGAGGCGGTTA
>Ga0214542_1006076_pt1 | contig 22350 bp, 17 predicted proteins | sample CNSS1metaG_FD_160096 | JGI IMG/M metagenome (GOLD analysis project Ga0214542, IMG submission 160096) | Root nodule microbial communities from cowpea collected in UCLA plant growth center, Los Angeles, California, USA - CNSS1 | ecosystem: Host-associated > Plants > Roots > Nodule | place: USA...
ATGAGTTTTGGCGCGCTATCTTAATAAATTGAAGTTATCCCGCGTTGGGATTTTTATCGAGATGGCTATTAATGCAATTATTTATTTTAATATTTATTTTTAAGTAATATTCCCTAGGGATGTTACAACGTCCGCCTAGAGGCGGTACCTTTAATTAAAGTTACAAAAGAGATGTGTTTATTTTATAATATTTATTTTTCCCAAAAATAAATTGAACAAATATATTTTTTGAGTGAAAAGGACCCAACAAAGGTTAACCTTGATCTTATGTATTCTTATTAAAAATGTGAAATATGGGTTACGTAGTTCTTTATAAAATGCGTTTTATGTGACGCGAGTAGTCGAGTAGATACCAAAATTCTTTATATAGTTAATATTTAGAAAAAAGGTGTCATGCGACGCGGTCTAATAGACACCAAAAGTCTTTATATATTTTTATTTAGAAATATTTTTTAATACTTTGAAAATAAATGTCATGCGACACGAGCGATTAGGTAGGCACCAAGAACCTTTTTATATATTTTTTATTTTGAAAAAGGATGTCATGCGACACGAGCAAATAGACACCAAAAAGTAAAAACAAAGAAAATTATTTTTTAAATTTTATTTATCCTTATTGTTATCATTTTTGAAAACTATTTTGATTTTTATTTCACTTTAAAATTTTTATTATTTTAGAAAAAGTGAGACATACAAAAAGTTTGATGGGTAAAAATAAAATTGAAAATATTACATAATGAAAATTTGGAGAAAGTAAAATTTAATTTTGAGAAAATGGTAAAATTTAAAAATAAAAACATAGAAGTGTATAAGTAAGTATGTGGGTGTAGAAAGAAAAACTTAAACACTTAGAACTGAGATGTATGAAGAGAATTGCGTGGTGCAGAAAGTAAAACGCATCCGAAAACAAAGATAGAGGAGTGAGGTGTGTGCTTAGTGAAATAGTTATGGTTAAATTATGTCTTTGGTCCCCATTTTCATAGTAAAATATCTATTTGGTCCCTATATTTTTTTTAATCTTAATTTGGTCTTTGTTTTGAAAATTTTGATGCAATCAAGTCCTTTCTGTTACTGGTGTAGTAACATCGTTAAAAAGGTGTCACATGTCAGTTCTTGGATTTTTCGATTTTTTTTTAAAAGTTAAAAATTTGCACGTGTTAAGCTGACGTTGTGACACATGGTGGTGATAGTGTGGTGTGGCAATGACAGTGTCATGTGTCACTATTATGCCAGGGTCATTTCTTATTTCTCAATTTGGTCCTTATATTTTAATGTTTTCTAAATTTAGTTCCAATTTTTGTAAAAATTTTGCAATTTCGTCCCTTTTCAAATTGAAACAAAAATTATTTTTTATATAAATGTTATAAAAATGTTTTTATTAAATTTGATATTTTTATTAAATATTTTTAACAAAACTAAGTTTATTTTAAATTTTTGTTTCACATTCAACTTTACTTAAAATTGTTTTCAAATTTCAAATTTATTTGTTATAAACTAGTTAAAATTATTTTTAAAATACAAGGACCAAATTGAGAATGAAGAAATGACACTTAATATAATAGTGACACATGGCACTGTCATTGTCACATCACATTGTCACTACCATGTGGCACAATGTCAACTTGACACCTGACAAATTTTTAATTTGTTTTAAAATAAAAAAACAAAAATAAATAAATTCAATAATTCAGGAGTTGACACGTGACACTCTCTTTAACGTTGTTACTACATTACTAACGAAAATGATTTGATTGCATCAAATTTTACAAAATAGAAACCCAGATGAAAAATAGAGGGATCAAATTAATATTTTGCTACGAAATTAAGAAAAAAATATAATTTAACCGATAGATATTAAATGAAATGAGTATCCTAACACTTAAAAAACAAATATTTCCCCAAACTTCATCTTCTACCTCACGCTGCCACTAATCACAAAAATTAGGAGTGGGCATGGATTGGAATTTTAATAATCCAATCCACATCCATTTCAGATCCAAATAATTGGATTGAATTTTTGACCCAAATTCATTTTTTTCAGCCAAACTAGTTTGGATTTTTTTTAAGTCCAGATCCAAATATTTGGATCAAGATTTAAATCCAGTCCAAATATTTGGATCAAGTTCAAAATCTAGAATCTATTTTTCATAAAAGAAATTTAAATTGAATTTTATAAAACTTATGTCTTTAAGGCCAACACAACTCAGCCTGTCCAGGTCATCCAACTCGCTTGGCCCATTAGGGTCTCGGGCTTGTTCAGTCCTTACAGGTCATCGGGCACGACCCGTCCAAATCATCAACCCCAGCCCAGCATATCCAATCTGGGTTTTTGGGCCTGCTTGGTCGGTTCGGGCATCGGGCCTGCCCGATCTGTACGGGTCGTCTAGTACAGTCCGGCCGATCGTCGGGTCGACTCAGCTTGTCCGGGTAGTCAAGATGACTCAACTTGTTCAGGTCATTGGGCCCACTCGACCCATCAAGGTCATCGGGCCTACCCACTCTATACAGGTCGTCGGGCACGACCCGTCCGAGTTGTCTGGCCTACCCATCCCAATCCATCTGAGTCTTCAGACCCGCTTGGCACGTTCGGGTAATCGGGCCTGCCTGGCCCGTTCGGGTCTTAAGGCCCACCTGGCCCGTTCGAGTCATCAGGTCTGCTTGGCCTATTTCAGTCATCGGGTCCGCCTGGCCCATTCGGGTCTTTGGGCTCACCTGGCCCGTTCGAGTCATTTGGATCACCTGACTTTTTTAGGTCATTGGGCTCGACCGACTTGTTTGGTTTGTTGGGCTCGCCTAGCCCATTCATGTCTTTAGACTCGCCTAACTCGTTCTGGTCGTCAGACCTAGCCGACCCTTCAAGGTCTTCGAGCCTATCCGGTCCGTATAAGTCGTCAAGCAAGGCCCGTCCGAGTCTGAATTTAGCCTAGTCCATCTCAATCTTTAACCTAACCCAATTAAAAATTTAAATTAAAAATTTGGATTGGATTTGTTGGATTATCCATATTTGAAATCTCTATTTATAGAATGGATATCCAATCTATAAAATATATAAAGTTAAAATAATTCATTGGTTCATGTTTTTGTTCGAAAATCTCAATTAGGTCATAAGATTTTTTCTAGTCTCAATTAGGTCCATATTTTTTAAAATTCGTAACAATTAGGTCATTCCATTAGTATGATGGTAACAATGTTAAAGATGTGCCACGTGTCAGTTCCTCATTTTTTTTTATTTTTTTATTTTTTTTAAAAAATTATTTTATTAATTTTTTTAAAAAAATTATTCATGTCATGTGTCACGTCAATATTGTGCAAGTCAGTAAGGTAACACGTGTCAAGTCATTGTCTGAATCTCAATTTGGTCCATATATTTGTTATTTTGATTATATTTCACTTTATTTTTTTTTAATTTTCAATTTCACCCTCTCCAAATTAAGACCAAATTTAACTTTTATAAAAAATTTATAACGATATTTTTATTAAACATTCTAATAACATTAAGTTTATTTAAATTTTTATTTTACATTAAACTTTACTTATATTTTGTTTTAAAAAATTTAAATTTTTTTTAACTTGTTACAAAATAATTTTAAATAATTTATATACAAATGTTAGAGTTGGTTTAAAAATAACAATTTTATAAATTTAAATATAAAATTTTAAAATAATTTTGTAAAAAGTTAAAATAAATATATTTAAAATTTTAAAATAAATGGACTGAAATGTAACCAAAATAATAAATATATGGACCAAATTGAGATTCAGACAATGATTTGACACGTGACACCTTGACTGACTTGACACGTGGCACAATACTGATATGACATGTGGCATGAATAATTTTCAAAAAATAAAAAATAAAAAATTCAAAAAAAAATTCAAAAGAAAATTCAAAAAAATGAGGTGCTGACTTTATTAAACATTCTAATAACATTAAGTTTATTTAAATTTTTATTTTACATTAAACTTTACTTATATTTTGTTTTAAAAAATTTAAATTTTTTTTAACTTGTTACAAAATAATTTTAAATAATTTATATACAAATGTTAGAGTTGGTTTAAAAATAACAATTTTATAAATTTAAATATAAAATTTTAAAATAATTTTGTAAAAAGTTAAAATAAATATATTTAAAATTTTAAAATAAATGGACTGAAATGTAACCAAAATAATAAATATATGGACCAAATTGAGATTCAGACAATGATTTGACACGTGACACCTTGACTGACTTGACACGTGGCACAATACTGATATGACATGTGGCATGAATAATTTTCAAAAAATAAAAAATAAAAAATTCAAAAAAAAATTCAAAAGAAAATTCAAAAAAATGAGGTGCTGACACATGACACATCTTTAACATTGTTACCACCATACTAACGGAATTGCCCTAATTATTACGCATTTTAAAAAATATGGACTTAATTAAAACTAAAAAAGTCTTAGGACCTAATTGAGATTTTTAAACACAAATGTGGACTAATGAAGTATTTTAACCAATATATAAATATAGATCAGATTAAAATCCAAATCTTTTAAAATAAATTTTAAATAAATTAAAATTTTAATAAAATGGATTTTAAATGGACTACATGGATCAAGGATAAAAATTTAGATTTTGGGTTCGTCTCTGACAAACGTTGCTCACGTTCATTATCAAACTGCTGGCGACGGGTCAGCGACAACTCCGACCACCATCGTGGTGCCATCACCAATGGCGGCATTAACCACCATTGTTGCTCGTCGTACTAACACCACTGGCGACGCTATTCTCTGCCTCACGTCCTTCAATTAGGCGAAGCACCACGACATGGCCCCATGCTCGCATCTCCTCCGCTTAGCCAACACCAGTACCACCATTCTTACTGTCGGTACCTTTGCTGTCAACGCCACTCTTCTTCACCATCACACCGCAGGCTGACGTACACAAGACCACAAGGCTGCCATCGACGTTGACACGAACGGCGCTGGACCACCACTTATGGCGGCGCTTGGAAACTACTTCGCCTCCTTTTTCCAGTTTCGTACTAGGGTCTCACGTATTCTCCTCTCAAACACACAATCAGAGGGAAAAACCATCAATCAGAAACACCACAGTCTCACCGGAGACAAAAACATCATCGCTGCAAATGGTCGGGTTCGAAAACCAAAATGCCACCTCCTGTACCCTGTTCACCAGTGATCTTCCCTAATTCTTCTCCATTTCAATTTCCTTCTTCAATTCTTCTCAACCATTATGTTTAAGTGTTTAGTTGGTTCATTATTATTTCACGTTAATCAGATGAAGAATTACATTTTTTTCATAAGTTCGTACCATACACAATCATAGTAAATTTTTTCAGAATAGAAACTGTGTACCTTGTTTATGCTCCAATCTTGCCTTTGTTGTCTCTGATATCCTCTTAGTTCTTCGTTTTTAATTACTCCTGATTTAGAATAACTCTCTTGGTTCTTCATTTTTCAATTACTCCTGATTTAGAATAACTCTATTGCGATTCTGAATTCAACAGCATATGGTAAGGTGAAGATGAATCTTCGTGATGGTTAATAGATTAGTTAAAAAATGTTCGGCCCAAAAATTCTCTGTTAAATATCGTAATGTCCCAATTGTACCTCTTTTTTCTTTTTTTAGGCTTAAATACCCTTATGGTCCTCATTTTCTTAGTGTTTATTGTGGATGATCCTCATTTTTACCGAATGTTTAAAATTGTCATCATTTTTACCGAATGTTTAAAATGATACTTATCTTTACCGAATGTTTAAAATAGTCCTCATTTTTGCAATTCGTGTTTTATTTGGTCCTTTTCTGTAATGTCGTTTAAATCATTAACGAATCATTGTACATGTGGCACGGTTTGTATTAGGGTGTGTTACGTGTAATGTACATATGACTAATTAACGTTAATTTTTCAATTTAGGAGAAATTTTGCAATTAGGGAAATTTCTTCATCTTCGTCTTTCTTGAGCTCGGATTTGCGAGGAAGCAGCTAATACTTGTCATTTCATCATTGGATTGCAGTTGCGCTTTTCATTTCAATTTTCCAGTTAATCATCATCAACGAGGTAAGTTGGTTTAGGGTTTTATGGGTTGTGTTTGCTCGTGGGTTAGGGTTTTCATAATTCTATTTTGGGGTTTGTTTGTCTTTCGATTGTTGTGATGTTCTGTATGGTTTCTAAATTACTTCCATGATTTTGTGTAGTTTGTGTCTGTAGGTGGGGTTCAGTGGGGTATTATTTTAGTTGGTTTGTTTGTCGGTTGTTGGTGTTGGTGTAATGGTCCCCATTATTTTATTTGTAATTGATTGTAGCAGTGGTCCCCCATTGCGTTAAAGTAGGCTTAATAATACATCTTTTTTATTTGTTTAATTTAATTTACTTTAGGGCAATGAGTGATGATAGGTTCGATGTTGTTGTCCACCACAGTGGTGAAGTAGAGGCCCATGAAGAGGCTGCTGAAGTAGAGATTGGGGATGCCAGTGGTCTGAATAGTGATGTTGAAGTGGAAGGTGAAATTGAAGTGGAAGGTGGCATTCATGCAGGTTCTACTCCAAGTCTAGATTTAGTGGTTGAGCCATATGCGACACAATTGTCAACAATATGAGTGAAGCTTTTAATAGTGTTAAAGTGGATGCAAACCCATAATCACCATGCTCGAGGAAATCAAAGTTTATTTAATGGAAAGGTGAGCCACCAAGAGAAAAAAGGTTACAACTTTTGAAGGAAACATCTGCCCCAAGGTCCTTGACAAACTACATAAGGAAAATGAGTTAACCAAATATTGGATCCCAAGGTTAGGTTTTTGTCTTTTTTTAACACAATTAACTTATTCGTGTACTGATATGTGCAATGATATTTGCAGCTAGTCAGGAGAAATGCTATTTGAAGTGAGGCACATATCCATGGTTGGAGATAAGTACATAGTGAATGTGGATGCTCAACATTGCAGCTATAGGAAATGGCTTCTGACTGCTATCCCTTGCTGCCATCCTATTGCAGCAATGAATTTCATCAATGTCAATGCTGAGGACTTCATACCAATATGCTTCAGGAGATCCATTTACGAAGAAATATATCAATCCATTATCTTTCCAGTCAATGGTGAAGTCTTATGGGAAAGAACTCCCTACCCTGACGTCCATCCACCACATAAGAGGATCTTACCAGGAAGACCCAAGAAAAAAAGAAGGTTGGAAGAGTGGGAGTTGAGAAAGGATAACACACAAATCAGCAAAGGAGGTCATAGAAAAAAAAATGTAGCATATGCCGCCAGATTGGACATAACATGAACAATTGCCCAGATAAGTCTGTGGATGAGCAGACTGCAACACCTGCTGAGACCGCACCAAATGCCCAAACTGTTGAGAATGCACCAACTGCTGAAATTACTGAAAATGCATCAACTACTGAAACTCAAACAACTCAACCACCAAGGGATGAAGTGGAAAGTCAAGCAGCACCACTACCAACACCAGAAGAACCATCTCAGCAGTTTAGGATGAAATTACAGATTAGGAGGAGGCCATGATAACAGTTACAAATGTCTTAGTTATTTTTTGGAATTTCTGATGTAGAATTCATTATTGATGTACTGCATTTTGACTTTCCTTAAACTTCGTTCAAGTTCACTTTTGCCAAGCATTGATGTAGTGCATTTTGATGAGGATGAATTAATGTTATGAATTTAACTTCTTCCAGACTTAGATCAATTTGATTTTTCCCAAGCTTAGATCAATATCATTTACTTCAATGCTCAGATTAAGATGTCATTCTGAACATGTTGGGACTAATATCAACATAATCAAACTAATTCACTTCTTCATTTAACAATAGTACAAAACATATTAGACTTTAAAAGATTACACACAATAACAGTACGAATAATCCAATAACAACACAAGTGAACCCTATTACTAATTGTAGCCTCTTCTCAGTAACCTTCAATGACTTCTCTAAATCATTATTCTGCCTCATTTGTGTCATGATGATGACATCCTTTTCATCAACACCACCATTTGAAAAAGTTACAGCCCACATTATTGGAACCACCACTCTGTAAATCAATAAACCAAAAATTAAAACTAATTTATTATTAACACAAAAATAAAAGTAGATTGTACCCAAAATTTTCTACCAATATTCTTTGGAGTTCTTGTCATCCTCAAAGATGTCATCTCTCCGCAGCTACAAATCGGGGTTAATCCATTTCTCGTTGAACTACCAATAGTGCACGAAGTGATACAACACGGTTGTCTCCAACGATTACAACCAGAGGTAAAGGAAGAAGATTGGGACCGTAACATACCTATATAATGGGATTGCAGGAAGAAGAATATTGCAGCAACACCTTTTGGGAATGGAGGAACAAGATTGTCAAAAAAACTCACCAACTGTCCAAACATTCCTTACCAAAACCCTAGCTCACTTATTTATCCCCAAATATCTAATTACCACACTTGTACAGTACACGTAACACATTCTAATACAAATCGTGCCACATGTACAATGCTCCGTTAATGATTTAAATGACGTTACAGAAAATGACCAAATAAAACACGAATTGCGAAAATGATGACTATTTTAAACATTCGGTAAAAATGAGGACCATTTTAAACATTCTGTCAAAATGAGGATCATCCGCAATAAACACTACGAAAATGAGGAACAAAAAGGTATTTAAGCCTTTTTTTTACCGACTCGAAGTTTTTACCAAGTTATATGGTTATTGGAAAATGATACTTTAACCAAATTTTTATTTCAAAAACTATCAATTTAGATTAAAAGAAATATTACTTTATTACTTTTTTTTGATTAAAAAATAGGTTTAATCATGTTTTTGGTCTTCATTTTCATAATAAAATCTTAATTTGGTCTCTTTATTTTTTTTTTCATCTCAATTTGGTCTCTATTTTTTTTTCATCTCAATTTGGTCCCTGTTTTGGGAAATTTGATCTCAATTTAGTCTTTTCCGGCAGTGGTATAGTAACAACGTAGAATGGGGTGCCACGTGTCAGTTCCTGAATTTTTTATTTTTAAAAATAAAAATTTGCCACGTGTCAAGCTGTCATCGTGTCACGTGGCAATGACAAAGTGATGTGGCAGTGATAATGCCACATGTCAATATTATGCCAAATGTAATTCCTCATTCTCAATTTGGTCCTTGTATTCTAATTTTTGTCTCAATCTAGTCCCTATTTTTGTAAAAATAGTGCAATTTCGTCCCTCTCCAAATTGAAACAAAAATTAATTTTTATATAAATGTTATACAAATATTTTTATTAAATTTGATATTTTTATTCAAATCGACATTTTTATTATATATTGTTAACATAACTAAGTTTATTTAAATTTGTGTTTCACATTCAACTTTGTTTAAAATTGTTTTCAAATTTTAAATTTATATGTTTTTTATTGTTACATGAACTAGTTAAAATTATTTTTAAATTTTTATAATTGTTATTTTTACACCAATTCAAACATTTGTGTGCAAATTATTGAACTTTAAAATTTTAAAAATATACAATTATTTGAAATATAAATTCAAATAAAAAACAATATTAAAGTACGATGTAAGAAAATATCAATATAATTTATGATTTTTTTTCTATTAACAACTTTCAAACAATTTTAAATAAAGTTCAATGTAAAATATTAATTAAATAAACTTAATTTTGTTAAAAATATTTACTTGAAATATCACTTTTGATAGAAATATTTGTGTACATTTATATAGAAATTAAATTTGATTTCAATTTGTAGAGGGATAAAATTATTCAATAATTACAAAAAATTGGACTAAATTGAGACAAAAATTAAAATAAAGGGACCGAATTGAGAAAGTGGAAATGACACCTAACATATAAGTGACACATGTCATTGTCACTGCCACATCACTCTGTCACTACCACATGGCACGATGACAACTTGACACGTGGTAATTTTTTTTAAATAAAAAAAAGTCAAAAAATCCAGGAACTGACATGTGGCACCCCCTTTAACGGTGTTGCTATACCACTAACAGAAGGGACCAAATTGAGACGAAAAAAAATAGAGGGACCAAATTGAGATTTTGCTACGAAAATGGGACCAAAGGCATGATTAAACCTAAAAAACAAAAAATTAATCAATTTTAATTTTTTAATGAAAACTTTGCTAAGTTGTTAATTTTCTTTTTGTCAAAAGTGTTATAAATTAATGGTTGTGCATTGATATTACAAGGAAAAATGACTTATATTGAATTTTAAATATTGATACAATTAGATATAATGGGTCTTGGTGATATCATCAAAGAAATAAATAAAACATCTGAGCAAATAATTTGCTCCTACAACAACAATACTGTGAAAAGAGAGATTTCACAAATATTCTGAATTTATTTCATGCATCTGTATGGCTGAACAAAACAATGAAGCTTTTGATGAAAAATCATGAGGTCCACCCAATTGGTTTTGCTTCATTCCCAAAAGTGAATGCAACAATATTTCTTATTTATATTTTTATGGTCATAGTCGTGGCCTTGGTTGTGGTTGTGGTCATGCTAAGGATCATGATTGTGGACATGATCATAAAGAAAATTTCAAAAAGACATTTTATCATCAAGAGTGGAATAATAGTGCGAGGAAGGAAAAACAAAAAGGTGAAAATAATGGCAAATAAAATGAAAGTATATGTTATCATTACGGTGGTAAAGGTCGTTTGAGTTGTACTTGTCATACACCAAAGCATATTAAAAATAATGAAAAGAACATAGAAACACATTTTGCTTATGAAAATAATGATTTTGATTATGGCCATACGGATGCTACTCATCTTGATATTGTTATTTTCTTTGTTAAACCTAATGGAAGTATTGATCACCTCATTGGTGGAAAGTGTTAAAAAATAGATTTTCTCATATTAGTTTTTAATTTTAAGACAATGCTTTATATTTGTTTCATGTTTTATGTTGCTTATATATAAGTTTTTTTTATCAATAAAATTCTCTAAATGTTTTATTCTTCTTCTCATCTTACATAGTAATATCTAATATTGATATTTATGTTTATATGAAGAATGAATGTTGGCGCTAGCATCAATGATGAGGATATGTGTCTTATTGATAGTGCAATAACTCATATAATTCTTAAGAGTAATAAAATTTTCTCCTGTTTGGTAATACGAGACATCAATGTTAATATTATTTATAGTATTACAAATATATTTGAAGGCTTTAGAAGAGTTATTATACTTCTATCAAGTAGTTGAATAGAAACTTTTTAAGTTTGAAGGATATTTGTCTAAATGGATATCATATTGAGACAAACAATGAAATATCTTTATATCTCTATGATTGAGTTGAAAAAAAAAATGTGTATTAGAAAAATTATCAACCTTCTCTTATGGTTTGTACTACACATATATTAGTACAATTAAAATGCATATCATGGTAAACAAGAAGTTTACGAATCAAATTGAATGCCTTATTTGGCATGATCAGTTGGATGATTTATACTACGCATATATTAATACAATTAAAATGCATGTCATGGTAAACTAAAAGTTTACGAATCAAAATGAATTCCTTGTTGACATGATCAATTGCGTCATCTTGGATCTATTATGATGCAAAAAAAAAAGGTTGAAAAATGCATGTGGACACCCACTTAATAGTCAAAAAACTTATTCAGACCAATGACTTCTCATGTACTATACGTTCACAAAGAAAAGTTGATAATAAGACCATCGTCAAAAAAAATTTAAATGTCAATCTCATTTTCAGAACGAATACATGGTGATATTTGTGGTCCAATACATCCACCATGTTGATCATTTAAATATTTCATGGTTTTAATTGATGCATCAACTAGATGGCAACATATTTGTTTATTATCAACTAGCCATCAAGCATTTGCAAAGTTATTAACACAGTTAAGAACTCACTTCCCAGATTATCTAATTAAGAAAATCTATTTTGATAATACTAGTGAAATTACATCTTATGCTTTTCATGAGTATTGTATATCAATTGGAATTAAAGTTAAACATCCAGTGGCACACGTTCATACTCAAAGTAGACTTGCGGAATCATTACTAAAACGTCTTAAATTGGTTCCAAGGTCATTACTTATGAGAGCTAATCTTCCAATGGCTACTTGGGGATATGAAATTTTGCTTGTTGCATTATTGATTCACATCAAGCCAACATAATATCAAAAATTCTCTATTATGTAGTTGTTTTTGGTCAGTAACCTAATATTTCTCATTTAAGAATTTTTTGGTGTGGTGCATATGTTCTCTACCAAAAGGGGCTATGATGGGTCCTCAGAGACGATTGAGAATATATGTTGGATATGATTCTCCCTCAATAATAAAATATCTTGAACTACCAACAAGAGACTTATTTACAATTTGACTTTTCGACTGTCAATTTGGTGAATAAGTTTTTCCAACATTAGGGTGAGAAAGAAAACAATTGGAAAAAGATTTTGGTTGGAATGAATTATCATTATCTTATCTTGATCCTCGTGCAAAAGAATCTAAACTGGAAGTTCAAAGGATAATTCATTTACAAAATTAGTCAATCAATTACCAGATGTTCTTACTAATAGAAAGAGTAATCAAATCATATATACCAACTACTAATGCTCTAAGTATATTTGATATTAATTCATAGCACGCCTGAAACGTGGTAGGTCGGTTGGTTCCAAAGACACGCTTGAAGCGTGTTAAGCCTATTGGTTCCAAAGATAAAAACTCTTGAATGAGAAAATAAGCTAAAATGCTAGATGACCTAATCGAAAAGGTGAAAATCTCAAAAGATTCGTTTGACATAATTAATGATTTGGTTCCAGAAGAACGTCAAGTACCTGAAATTGTTGAAAATGATGAGATCTCAATAACTTATGTCATGAATCATATAATATGGAACCAAAATGAAGTCAACATCGATGAAACTTTTATATATAATATAGCGATGAATGCTATGAATGACAATGGTGGTCAATAACCAATGATTATTGAAGATTGTTGACAAAGAAATGATCGGCCAAAATGAAAATTTACAAAGAAGCATAATTAGATTTGCTTGCTAAACAAAAAGTTTTTGGAGTTATAGTTTGCACATCTAAGGGTGTGAAACTCGTTGGGTACATATGCATTTTTGTGCAAAACAAATTAAGAATGATGAAATTGTTAGATACAAAGCATAATTAGTTGCTTATGGTTTTTCATAAAACCTGATATTGATTTGTGAAAAGACGTATTCATTAGTATAGGATGCAAAAACATTGCAATATTTGATTATCCTAGTTGCACAAGGTCTGCATTTACATCTAATGGATGATGTTATAGCCTACGATTCTCTTGAGAATGATATTTATATGAATATCCCTGAAGGATTTTATTTGCCCAACAAGGCAAATTCTAAAGAGGGTTATTCAATAAAATTGAACAAGCCCTTTTATTGATTAAAATAATCAGGGTGTGTGTGGTATCACCATCTTATTGAGTACTTTTTAAAGGAAGGGTATACAAATGACCTTATTTTTTCTTGTATTAATATGAAAAGATCAAAAAATGAATTTGGCGTAATTGTTGTTTATATAGATGACATAAACATCGTTGAAATTCCTAACGAGATCACAAATGCAATTGATTCTTTAAAGAAAGAATTTGAGATGAAGGATCTTAGAAGGACAAAGTTTTGTTTTGAATTACAAATTGAGTATTTATACAAAAGTGTTTTTATACATCAAGAAGCTTATATAATGAAAGTGCTTAAAAGGTTCTATATGGAAAAATCATATTCATTATGCACTTCAATGGTGGTAAGGTCGTTAGATATTGATAAAACCCCTTTTTAGACCTCAAGGAAAGGATGAAGAACTTTTTGGTCCTTAAGTACCATATCTTAGTGCTATAGGAGCATTAATGTATTTTGCTAGTTATACTTGACCTGATACAATATTTGCTGTAAATTTGTGAGCAAGATATATTTCTTCATCTACAAGAAGACATTAGATTAGAGTAAAACATGTACTTTGTTACCTTAAGGGTACTATGAATATGAACTTATTTTATCCAAATAATTCAAAATCTGACCTAATGTGTTATGTATATGCTTGTTATTTTACATATCCTCACAATGTCACAATGGTTGATCACAAACAAGATATTTGTTCACATGTGGTAGCACAATGATTTCATGATGGTATACGAAACAATTTATAGCAGCAACATCGTCTAATCATACAGAATTATGAGGAAAGTTGTGAAGATGTTTGGTTAAGGTCTATAATTCAACATGTGCAAAAAACTTGTGGTTATCCCCGACAAAGATGGAATCAACAACCATATATGAAGACAATAGTGTATTGATGAATTGAAAGAATGATATAAGTATCTAAAAGATTCATTCGTGTAAAAATCTGGCAAGCCTATTTATAAAGTTTTTGCCAAGAAGAACGTTTGAGCAAATGATTCACAAGTTCGGACTCCGTCATCTTAATAATGTAAGTTTACATGAGGGGGAGAAATAAAATATGTGATGAACAATATTGTATTAAAGAATACATAATGTTATACTCTCTTTCCTTCACTAGGTTTTTATCCCAAAAGGTTTTCCTAGTAAGATTTTAACAAAACACATTCTCTTATTAATGGACACCTAATGGGGAGTGTTATGAATTAATGGTTGTCCATTAATTTAATAGAGTTACTCATATGATTGATATTTATATGATTCATTACTCTTTATGTAAATATTTGTATTAACTAATTGATTTGTTTCCTTTATGGGTTACATGTGTAAATATGACTCTTCCCATTAGTAATACAGAAAAGTTGTTCTTTATTCTCTCATTCTCTATTCTTCCTTCTATTCTTCTTTTTGTTATTAGCTTGATTTTATAACAAAAAGATAATTTTCCATCTTTATTATATCTTTTCTAAAATCCAAAAGGAATTTACCAAGCGGTTTATGAATCAAGGATAATTGTTCCCGCTTCTTATGATGCACGTCTCGTTGACCACCGGATGTCGTGAGTGAAAAAATTGTTTTGGGGTGGATAAAGGAAAACAGTGCGTGGAAAACGAAAAAACAATGGGCTATTGAACCCAAAAGTAAGAAAGGTGCAAAAATTAAAAAGGAGGGTGGAAAAAAGAAATTGGGTTACTGCCAACCCATTAAAACAAGAATAAAAAAGACCAAAAATAGAAAATACACAAACATAAATTATTTTTTAATTCTCCCAAATTTTTATATGGTTCACTTTTCTACATTTTTATTTTACTTATTTACTTATGAAATTGAACTAAAAATTTGTAGAAAAACATTTTACTTTCCTAAACGAAATATGGTGTAAACAGGTGCCTTCACCAGCGATGACAAACAGTACCCCTCCTAGCGGTGATGACTTCACTGCCATCTTCAAAGTCTCTCTTTATCTTCACTGATTCGCATATATAAGTTTTTGATTTATGAGCAATATATTTTGGTTTGTGAAAAATATTTTCTATTTTTAGAATGATTGATACTATGTATATGTGTGCCTTCATGCTTCACCATCTTCAATTTCATGTGGGTTGTCTTGTTGTGTACCTGTTTGAGTTAAATTTGGTAGTTTTTTTTTTTTTTTTTTTTTTTTTTTTTTGGCACATAATGCTTTGCAGCAATACTTCACTTTTTTTAAGATAATTTTACAAGTTCACTTTTCTTCCTAGAATGTGGGCCAGCCAACGACCTGCAAGCTGGACGAGGTGAGACAAAATTAAATGGATCGTGTAGGTTTATATTGTCATTCTTAATATTTTATTAGTATAATTACATTGCATTCGTATTTTTTAAATATTTCATTATTAAAGAAATTCACGATTCTTGTCAATTTTCTTTTGAAAACTTTTTTATAAGAAATAATTATAAATTTTGTAATGAATAATAATTTACTAGAAATTGTTACTAATGTTTTTTATTAAAATATTTTGCACGAAATATTTTTTACATAAATATTTGTAGAAAATAATTGTGAATTTTATAATTTTATAGGAAATGATTTACATAAATATTTGTAGGAAATAATTGTGAATTTTATAATTTTATAGAAAATGATTATCTATGAAGAAATTAACTACCAATTAAAACTCTTAGGAAAAATAACAAGATAAAATCTTTTCTTACAAAATTTTATAACAAATTTGTAAGAAAAATCCCATAAAATATAAAAAATGGTAATAGTGTTTGTATTGTATTATAAGTTAATAATATATGTAAATTGATTAATTAATATATTAGAAAAAAACCAATGAGAGTAGTAAGAAGTACCTCTATGTTACTCTATGTTAGTAGTATAGAAACTACAAATATAATAAAGAAACATAAAAGAGTGAAGGAAAAATAACCTATGACAGTTTTATACAAAATATTTCAAAATAGAATTTATGTCTAAAAATATCAATTAACAATTATCTTTTTTAAAAAAATTAGTTAATAATTATATTATAAAGAGTTAAATATGTTTTTGACCCTTTAATTTTTAGTGAAAATTGAAATTATTCCTTGTTCAAAATTTGGTCGAATTTAGTTTCTCATTTTTAAAGATATGTGAATTTAGTACTTTTAACCCATTTTTGTTAAGTTCATTTCACGTTTCAAACGTATTTCATATTAGCATTTGAGTTTTATACATAGTTGACACATTTCCGCTTCAATATTAGTTGAAAAAATTCAATGAAACGCGTTTTAAACGTTAAATAATCTTAACAAAATTTGATTAAAGAGATTAAATCCATGCATTTTTACATATGAGAGACTAAATTGGGTCAAAGTTTCCAAGATGTACTAATTCTAATTTTTACTAAAAGTTGAGAGAATAAAAACATATTTAACCCTATTATAAAGAGTAAAATGGAAATAAAAGTTGTGCACCCAAAAAAAGGTATCCTATTTATGTATAAGTATAGATATTATATTTCATTATAATTGTAAAATTTAATTATATTTTATTATAAACTGTAAATTTTAATTATAGTACAGATAAAGTTATAAAATTTAATTATATTTTATTATAAAAAAATATACATGCATTTTCACTAGTTTTGATTAAAGGTGTCAAAATGAACTAATCTGACTTACATGTGTTGACTCACTACGGGTTGATTTAAAAATAAGTGAACCAAACCCAACTCACTTTTTGGTGAGTTAGAAATTTTGCAATCCGATTTAATCCACTGTAGGTTAGTGGGTTAAGTGAGTTGACTTAGTAACCCATATAAAAATAAAAAAATATTTTTTAATCATTTTCAAATATTCAAATTTGTATGATGGAAACAATTTCGTACTTTTTCAGATATTGAAATTTGTAAGATCTCAAAGAAATCAAGAAATGCAAACAAATACAATGAAATTAGGGTTTCTTTTTCTAATTTAAAGATAAACAAAAATAGGTTTTTTAAAACAATAAGTGGATTGCAGTTAAGTGAGCCCAACCTAACTCAAATTCGCATAACTCGTGAGTTAAATGAGCCCAACCCGTTTTCTCCATAATCATAAAATTTTTAATTTCTCAGACTCAGCCATTGTAAGTCGGGTTGGCTCACAGGTTCTAACCCATTCTGATATTTCTAGTTTTGAAAAGGTTAAATTATGTCTTTGGTTCAAATTTTTGTTGGAAAATATTACTTTGGTCCATTTTTTATGTGTTTCAATTTATTCCCTATTTTGGGAAATTTAATGCAATCAGGCCCATTTCGTTAGAAATGTACTAATAACGTTAATTTTAATTTTTTTCTATTAACATTACTTTTTATTAACAAATTTAAATAAAATTCAATGTAAAATATGAATTTCATGTTAAATTATTTAATAAAAATATGAATTTTAATAATAATATTTGTATACTATTTATATAAAAATTAAATTTTGTTTTAATTTGGAGAGGGATGAAATTGCTAAATTTTTAAAATAAATTGAGACTAAATTAAGACAAAATAAAAATACAAGGACCAAATTGAGATTGAGGCAATGATCCTAGCGTGACAATGACACATGACATTATTATTGTCACATCAAATTGTTACTCCCATGTGGCACGACGTCAACGTGACATGTGACAAATTTTTAATTTAAAAAATTAAAAGAATTTCAAAAATCTAAAGAAAAATTTAAAAATAAATAAATTAAAAAATCACTAACTGATACATGACAGCTAGTTAACTTTGTTAATATAGTACTAATAGAGAAAACCTAATTGCATCCATTTTTTCAAAATAAGAATGATGAGCAGATAATATATAGATGTATTCATGCATTAGTTAGGCTATTTTTATTCATTTGTACATTATTTGGCCAATTTCATCATGCATTATCTGGTTTTGGATCATACATTTGGATTTGTGCATTGTGTGTGTAAACAGGTCTAGAAGGAGTAAGTAAGACACAAAACAGCATGTTCCACAAGTGCCTAGTGGAGTCTTCCACGACTTGTGAATTTAGCTTCAAGAATGCAAGTTTCAAAATAGCGTGTTCCACATGTGCCTGGTGGCTTTTTCCACGACTTGTGGATTTTGCTTCAAATTGGAGGATACAAAACAGTGTGTTCCACAGGTGCCTGGTGGGTCTTTCCACGACCTATGGAGTTTGCTTCAAAAGATCATGCGTAAAATAGCGTGTTCCACAGATGGCCTGTGGATTTTTCCACAACCTGTGGATTTTCCAACGAGAAATCTAAAGATTATGTGGACTAACAAAGATTTAAAAGGAAAAGAAAATATAAAGAGAAGAGATAGGGGAAAACGGTTAGAGGAGAGAGAAAATCACCCCAGCAAAGGAGAGAACGTGGAAAAGATAAAAGGAGGGCGTTCACAGAAAAAACTACTTCTTCTTCCTCTCTATTTCGTCAGTCGCTTTGTCTATCGTGTTTAGTTTTTCTTTTCATTATGCATAACTAATTTCCTTTTTTGTTGGAGGATTGATGTAAGACTTTGGATTATAGGTTCTACTATTTACATCTAATGTTTTGTTAATGTTCTTCATCTCAGTGCTCTGTTTATTGTTTTATCGTTTAATTTATGAGCAATTTCACAATTGGAAAATTGGGGATTGTTTGCGATTATAAACAAGACATGTTAGGTTATGTCACAATTGGGAAATTGGGCATATCTAATTAGTTTACAATAGAGATTATTATTGATTTTTCATGATTTTATTAAATTTTTGTAAACTGACCTAAGGAATTGGAGATTCGAATTCAATAAATAGATTTTACCTACTAAGGGATTAGGGGTAAAGCAACTCTCAGTAAACTCAAGTGGATGATTACATTGCTTGCATCGATTGAAAAGGAGTAAAATTCTATAGGAAAAAGTACGAATTCAATCCTCTAACAGTTCTTCTATTAATTAAAGTTTTTGTTATAAACTTTATGCTTGAAACTCTATTGATTCGCATTTGCTCAAAATTACGTAAATTAGGAATCTAGTATTCAACAAGTCAATCAAGAGGACCATATTTTATTACTACATTAACGATTGGTTTACTTGTCAAACGTTCATCAAAGAACCAAATTGAGACGCATAAAGAAAAAGACCAATTTTATATTTTCCAACAAGAAACAAACACATAATTTAACCTTTTTATAATTAAAGTGTGTAATAATTTAGCCTAATACTAGTAGATTGACCTATGCGTACGCATGGGTTATATTTTTTATTGTGTATATTAAAATAATTAAGTAGTGAAAATATTATATAATGACATGTCATGAAAATTAGGTTATATTTTTATAAATGTTATTATTAAAGTAATGAAGTAGTAAATCTAAGTGATGCGATAATAATTTTAGTTTTAAAATTGATATCACAATATATTGTAGTTAATTGATTTTACGAGATAATTATAATAGCTTATTACATGTGTATGTATGCACGTTTTTTTTTATTTCAAATATTTTTAGAATAATAATATAATTGTTATTATATTGATTTAACCATTAAAAATACTAGTAATAATATTCATATAAATTATAAATTATAATAGTTTTAAAAGAATACTCTATAATTATATATGAAGATATATATCAACACCAAAACAAATAAAAAGGACAAGTAATTAAAATATGATCCCATAGTAAATAAAATTAAGATATATGTCTAACTATAATAATAATAATAATAATAATAATAATAATAATAATAATAATAATAATACCATTATAATAATATCCCGTACTACTAATGAAACAAATAAGGTTAAATTACTCTTTTGGTCCTTGTATTTCTCAAGTAGTGTTAATTTGGTCCTCAAGTTTTTTTCTGTCTCAATTTGGTCATTGTTTTTTAAAAATTGTTCAATTTGGTCTTTACCGTTAGTTTGCCCAAATGGTATTAAAATCAATGCCACATGTAATTTTTTTGTTTTGTTTTGAATTGTTTGAATTTTACTGAATTTTTTTGAATTTTTTGAATTTTTTACACGTGTCACTTCACAGTTGTACCACATGTCAAAATGATTCAAATTGATCCCTATATTTGTTTTTAGTTTCAATTTAGTACCAATTTTTATAAAAATGAAGCAATATTGTCCCTCCTTAAATTGAGACTCAATTTACTTTTTGTATAAATCTTGTGATGATATTCTTACTAAAATTAACCTTTTTATTAAATATTTCTAGAAATGTTTTTAAACTAACTTTAAATTATGTACAAAACTTAAAACTTTGGTTTTGTTTTGAACTTGAAATTTTGTTCCTAAACTTATGTGTGATGTAACACCCTAGGTGGATATTACTAGATAAAGCAAATATCATATAATTTCTTTGGAATTAAAATAAAATATAAAGTTCCCAAGCGCGGAAAAATTTAAAATTTATACCGATGAAGTTCCAATACACTGAATCCTCCTTATTACAAATCCATAATAAAGAAAAATATTATAAAAACTTATTACAAAATGTTTAGAAATAAAACATAAAGTAATCTCGCATATTCTACCCCACTCCGTCTCTAGGCGTCAACATCCTCACCTGGATTTACATTTGCTCCCGCGTGACAAGTCACACGATCATCGCCAAACACAAACAAAAAGGGTGAGTTATGAAAGAAAAATAGTACAATCAATTAAATAATAAAAATTAACCCTCACCCAATCTATCTTAGCCAATTTTAGTTTATTGACTTCTTTATAACGTTTTACCCCAATCTTAACCTATGTGAGAAAGATCCATTCACAACCTTGGTCCCTAGGGATTATCATGCTTCCACGAACCTTCTCCCTCGTGGTCCAACTCTACGGACCTCCCCGCCCGTAGTCCAACTCTACGAACCTGCCCGCTCATAGTCCAACATGTGTTAACACCTACTATGAACATCCCCGCTCATAGCAGCCTCAAGTGTGAGCACGAAATATACGAACCTCCTCGCTCGTATCCCCACACAAGAGTACAACAAATACGGACCTCCTTGCCCGCATCAATCATGCATCTCAAATCTTCGTTACAAACCTTCCCACTCGTAACTAATCCAGCATATCCCCGACCAAGCCATCAAACCCATCCATGCAAATCTGTCTGCAATGGACTCTTGCCCCTACACTATGACCTAGTGCTGCCTAAGCGCCACCAGCAAAAATGTACTCCAGACCGCATGGCGATAAACCCATGCCGCTAGGCACCACATGTTAATGGCCCCTCTGTTTGTGACTTATTGCCTGGCGAAAGCATATCTACCGCCAGGCGCTACACCAGTAAAATGAATTCTACTGGTTTAGGCACTGCATAATTGATCTTAACACATTAAGCAATCATATCTACACACCTAGAATAACAAGTGCTTATTTTCACAATTCAACATACCTCCAAAATGGTACCAATAATTTAGTTTTTTTTAACCAGCAACAACCATATGAATTGGAAACAATAACAACAATCTAGATTTAAACAACAACAATATCAAATTTTTGATAATTCTAAAGAACCCATCAAAATCGTAATGCGAAAAATAAATCTACTTTACTCATTTGCGTCTCCTCGGCATTTACATCCACACACTATTGAATAAAACTTTTTCGCTACACCTAAATAAATTCATGCAGCATGTACCAATCACCGTAACTTCAATCCCAGCTCCAAACGTAATAACTCAACACCTAACCCCCTTATTAATTTCTAACATCAAAGCTAAAACAAATTCACCTATAAAATTGTATTCTACAATTCCCTCTGACACAAACACAACTACATAATCACAAAAGTAAAATTATATCATTATCTTTTATACATGAAACTTAATTCGTACGTATGCTACAATCCTCTCTGACACAAAACCACTACATAATCACCAAAGCAAAATATTTTAAACTTAAATTGTACGCTAACCTTTAATAT
>Ga0214542_1006078_pt1 | contig 22347 bp, 10 predicted proteins | sample CNSS1metaG_FD_160096 | JGI IMG/M metagenome (GOLD analysis project Ga0214542, IMG submission 160096) | Root nodule microbial communities from cowpea collected in UCLA plant growth center, Los Angeles, California, USA - CNSS1 | ecosystem: Host-associated > Plants > Roots > Nodule | place: USA...
TATATATATATATATATATATATCAATTTATACATATAAATAAAAAATAAGGTCCAAGCCTCCTTTAGCTTTAAGAAATATCTGTCATTACTTGTTTGTTGTGACATATATAATGTTATAAGAAATAATTCTTCCTCTAATTCATCATTTACAATATTTTTGAGAGGTTGAAATTTACAATTTTTTTTTACCAATCGATCATATTTGTGATATTCATCTGATCCCATTAATGCATATTTTTTATGTTAATAATCTTTTTCTTGCAATAGGGATAAGATGGAAAAACACGTGTGTTTTCGATTTGCTTATATTTCCTTCTTTTATAATTTTTGACTTTGAAAACACTTTTGCTAATATGAAGTAAAGTACCTTCTATCGTATGATCATCTTAATTAATCTCTGTTGCTCCTATGCTTGTAAGACAAAGATTTAGTGTTGGATGGAGAACATTTAATATGATAAAAAGTGTAGAGTCCCACAATGACTCCAAAAGAATTTGTAAGGACTCTTTTATTCTCAATTCTATATATAAAAGATATATGTCAAGAAGAAAAGTTGATGACGATGCTTACCAAAATGCTCTTAATGCTTTTTAGTTTTCAAGCAATCTTTTAGCCTTCATTTTTTCACGAGGAAGAACATTGTGTGTTCATAACAATCTCAAAGAGTATATTTTAATTTGTATTCATCTTAGGATGTTAACTCTCTTTTAGTGAGCAAAATTTGTGATCATCTAATTCACATCCTTTGTGTAAACAAAGTTACTTAGTCAAGTGGTTGAGTTTAAAGAATACTCGTGCTTAGTCAAGATTAACTATATGTCTCAAGAATATTTGTTGTTTAGGTAGAAGAGGTAGTGTGCAAAAAATAGTTGTTGTTTAATTACGAGTGACTAGGTTCAAAGAATACTAAATCTTTGTTAGAAGTGACTGCATTCCAAATAATACTTATGTTTTTTTCTAGAAGTGGTTGGGTCTAAATAATATTTGTTTTGTATTTTGTATCATTGGTTTTCATTAATGAAACTTTGATCATGTTGGTAAAAAACAATACATATTTCCAAATGAACCAATTTAAAAAGTAAATCTCTCTAATATCTTATATTTTTATATTGTATATATGAGTTAAATTTGTTTTTGGTACTTTTTAGTGAAAATTGAAATTCGTCCCTTGGAAATCTTGAACCTTAGTCTCTTATTTTTAAAAATACGTGAATTTTAGTCCTTTAAACCATTTTTTTAAGTTTATTTGACGTTTCAAATACGTTTCCAAGTTAACATTGAAGTGAATATGTGCCAAACGGGGTAAACAAACTAAGATACTATAATGAAATGTATTTGAAATGTTGAATAAACTTAATAAAATTTGGTTAAAAAGACTAAACTAACGCATTTACACAGTTGAGGAACTAAATTAGTTTAAGATTTCAAGAAAAGACTAATTCCAATTTTCACTAAAATTTGAAAGATCAAAAACATATTTAAACCTTAAATGTATCTCTCTCTCTCTCTCTCTCTCTCTCTATATATATATATATATATATATATATATATATATATATATATATATATATATATATATATATATGCATCTAATCAGAGAAAACGAGATTTAAGAAAGCAAGTTCTCAAAATAATTTTTGACAATAATATCTATTATATTGAAGTTGCATCTGACGAGTTTTGTCAAACATATCTCTTAAGAAAAACATCTTGATACTGTTTTTATCTGGCTTGAACACAATTCAACAATTCCGTCTTGTATATTTGATCTATTTTCTCATTTTTACCTTCAATTCTTCAAATAATTCAAAGTATCTATTTCACTAAAAGGAAGTGGTATGCCTCTTTAGCACTCAAATTTACAAAATATATGGATGATATAAGTGCATAATAAATAAAAGAATACATAATTCATAAATGCTAACATATTTATAAGATTTTAATAAGTTATTTTTATCAAATAGTTTTAATGCTTGGTGCCTCATCAAGCAAGTAACAGCATAATATTGCTTGTGCCATTGATTTGAAAATATACACTACTAAAAAAAAGTATTTTAGCAACTATCTATTTTGGTCGCTAAAAGGCTCAAAATCGGTCACAAATCCTTTAGCGACCGAAATAACGACCAAAAATATGTAGTTGTGAAAACCCTGGTGGCAAACCCATCAGCGACCGAATTGAAAAGTGATCGCTAAATAGCAACCAAAATTTCAGTCACTAATTCGTCACTAAAATTATTAGTCACCTTCTATTATGGAAACTAATTTAGCCACCAAAATTTCAGTAGCTAATTCGATCGCAAAATAAAACATTTTGCAACTCTTTTTTCGGTCACTAACATAAAAATATTTTATTAAATAAAAAAATATGATACCAAATTTGGTCGCAAAAGTCATAATATAGCGACTCATTTTTTGGTCGCTAATAGGTAAATCAGTAAAAATAAATAAAAACATTTAGCAACTAATATATTTTGGTCACTAAATCAATAACTACTTTTACATATAATTTTATTTGTTTTTATACAATGTTGTGATATATTTATAAACAATTTTTTAACCTGCTTATAAATACTACAACATTAATTATGTTAAATAACAATCAACTCAAATATATAATATAATAAAAAATAATATAAAAATTAAGTGTACATATCACATGATCCAACATAAAAACAAAAATGAAAATAATTCTAAATAAATATGTAAGTTTTGATGTCATGATACAATTAAAATTACAATTATCGATCAAGTGATATACCATCACTTGGTCTACTATATCATCTTCACTACCAACACGATCGAAAGGAGTCGATTTAACATTCTTCAAGTGAATGTAAGTTTCATCTATTCATCTCCTTGGCGCATCTTATTCGAGCATGCATTTACTTGGTTGATAATACTTTGATAGTAACTTAATCCCTCGGTAGGATTTTGCTCGTTGGTTCTTACTTTTACACTTCAACACACGAGTCAACTATTCACGCTACCAATATATACATAACTTGGAAAAGTAGAAGCACTCAAAAATTGTAATAAAAATTGGAAGGAGATAAAGTAAACTGCTAAACTAATGATAATATATATTATAAACATCTAAAGAGAAGGTTTAGATCGAGACAAAATACGCAATATCACTTTAATATTTACATCTTTCCATTATTGACCCCTTCATTTCATCTAGATATTAATGATAGGAAGTGAACAGCTAAACAAGTATATATTCATTTAATTCATTATTTCATGGAATAACTTCATGTACTCAACAGAAAAATCATACTAAAATACTTATATAAGGAATGACCATAAAACAAACCTCAAGACCAAGAAATCGTTCATAACCAATATAACATGAATATGGTGTCCCTGTCTTTAGTTTAATACTTCACCAATGCTTGCTTGATGTACTTGCCTGGTTCTTTGTCATGCTTATTGAATTCCTAAGAGAAATTGAGATAATGTTACTTAGGAAAATTAATAAGTTGAAAAGAAAACTTTCGTTACATTATTTGTTTTACAAAAGGAGAAAATTAATTAAATGAGAGAATTTATCAACATTCAGTATGCTAATTACCGTATTAAAAATGTGACAATTATTTGGTGACTAAAACAATATTATTTCGGTTGCTATTTTGGTGGCTAAAATATTGCATTTAGCGACCAAATATTTTCGGTCGCTATTTTAGTCGCTATACGAATAAATGTTACTATATATTGATTTGGTCGCTATTTCGGTCACTAATTTGCGACTACCACTATTCGGTCGCTATTTCGGTCACAATTTGCGACCAAATTTTTTCGATCACTAATTTCGGTAGCTAAATTACATTTTTTTTTGTAGTGATACTAAATAATCAACATTATGTCGGTGTAAAATAGTACATTTACTAAAAATTTTATTTTAATATTTTTATAGTAAATAATGAAATATAAATTAATATAATTCGTATATTTAGATAATTGATATTTATTGGTGAAATCAAACTTAATTACTATTTTTTTTATTTAGATATGAAATAAAAGGCATCTCCTCACATTTATTTTTTACTATTTATTTATTTTTATTTGTATTCCCTTACCATTTCTTTCATACACATATTACTTTCATACTATATCTTCTTTGTAAAAGTATCTTGATTTAACTTGATTATTATTTGTACAAACAAAAATGCATTTATGGTCTCAAAAGAAAATTTTTAAATTAACCCAACATTTTATGTCTAGGTGATTCTAATATATAAAGATATATGTACCATCTATTCAGTTATCCCAAAACAAATGAAAGAAAACTATGCAGCCTCATTATAACTCACCATCATCAGTTGCATTATCTTTACTCATGTACAATATATGATCATAGCATGTAGATACCACACCACAATAGAAAACATATGGTAAGTTAGTGAAAATTAAACTATGTTACTCAATAAGAAGTCCTATTTGCCCAACCAGAGGTTCTGCTCGTTCACCAAGCTCATCTACTCACTCAACAAGCCACCTCTAGAAGTTCTCATTAGAGAAGCTCACCTAATGAGAAATTGGTTGGCCTACTGAACCAACCATGGGAAGATAGGTCCACCTAAGGACTAATCCTCTTTGAGCTCTCAGGTTTCTCAAAAAATATTTTTCTTTAGAAAAGACTTTACTTGCTCATAGACTCAAACCCCTTGTAACCTTTTTCACAATGCTCACTTAGTGAATATTTACACACCAAATGAGTCTGCATAATTCAGTAAAATTTACAAATATACTAACGAGTCTGCATAATTCTATAGAACCATTTTTTATAAGTCATGCTCCTAATCAAATTATCTAGGCATTCCATTCTTTACTCATATGAAAACACAAAATATCATTCTAGCAATGTCTTAGACAAATCTAGCCAACACATAACAAATAAGAATTACTATAAGTGCAAAACTAGCTTCAAACAAATACTAAACCAGATTTCAACACAAAGAAACACTACATTTCACAATTATTCAACTCAACATCATCATGTAGCAATAATATTTAAATTTAAATTAGCTTTTCTTACCTGATGTAGAAAAAATCTCATGGCTCAAGGTTGTTCCTAGAGCTCTAGTTCTCATAGAATATTCTAACTACCTACAAAAACATCAGATCGCAAATCAAAGTATATCATAATGATCACAACTAAACATTAAGCTATTTTGAGTGACATACATGGATCCTATAACCACATGTATATCAAAATGCTAAATTAACCAAAAAATAGAGTAAAAAGAGAACTTAGCCTATTTAAATTCTGATTGGTAAAAAATGTAAATATCTCTATAATGAATCCACTAATGATCTTTGATCATAAAATAGACGAGACTGGCTTAGAAAATTAGAAAGAAGTAAAAAAATCTTAATTTTTTTTAAAGAGACGATGATTAAACTTGATTAAAAAATAATTATTTATAGTTAAACTTTTCATAAATAAAATAATTGAAAGTCATTTTTAAAAAATGTTAGTCTCAACACCAAAGTTAGATTTCACTTTACAATTTAAGATTCGTAGTTGAATTTTTGACACTGTTTTTGTATTTTTAAAATAATAATTTTAATATATTTTAAAAAATTAAACTTAATATATTTTGAAATATAATGTAAAATTAGTACTAAAAATATAAAAAAAAAAATATATAAAAAAAATATATATATATATATATATATATATATATATATATATATATATATAAAGTGATCACTTTATATTTTTTTCTTTTTTATAATAGTATTGAGTTCTGAGAGATAGAAATTTTACTAAAAAAACAGAAATAAACAGTGAAATGTAAAATAAATTGTAAGCAGCATTTTAGAAATATAATTGAAATTTATTAATTAATATTGTAAAAGTTATGATGAGTCTGAGAAGTGATTTAAATTTTTTGTTGTTAATGTTGCGACAGCTGTGGTAATTGGATTACAGCATTATTAGGATTACGATTGGTACGTGTGACTGAAAAACAGAAGGGCAGTGAGCGTCACAGTACTGTTCTTGCCTCTGTCCTCTCCCTCTACCTAAAGCCTGGTTTTCAGTTTTCACTTTTTCATTTTCATTTTTTCCATTGTCATCAACCATTCAGCCTATGGCCTATTTTTGTACTTCTTCTTTCTTTTTATCTAACCAATTCTTAGACTCATTGATTTTTATATTAGATTCCCACTATAGGAAAAAGGTTATTGTTATTTGAATCTACCACACTTATTCCGAATCACCAACTTCCTTTTACACCATACATAACTCTATTGTTATTCACACTCCGTTGTTCCATACTAGCCAGAAGACTTTAAAATAAGATACTTGTTTGTAATTTAACAATATATATGCTTTTTGTATTCACTAGTGATTTATCTCCTTTAGTCAAATATCATTATGCAAATAAGTTTTTTACTCCTTTCATACTCTTCTACCAATCAATTTTTGAAACCATTTCTATTGACTTCCTTTTTTCCGCACACTTTTGTCAATAAATTTCACACTCTTAAGTAGATTGTACTTATAAATATAATTTTAGTATTTAAACTTATTTTGTATTTAATTTGATAATTTCAAATTTTTATTTCCGTTTTAAATTTTTTTTACCTCTAATTTTAACAAAAACAAAAATTAAAAAATAATATTTTAAGTTGTGACTAATTATTTCTACTTTGACCCTTCTTTAAAGTTTTTTCACCTTTAATTTAAACAAAAAAAAATAGTTACATATAATTCTTAAATTATCAAAATTTAAATATTAAATTAAAAAAAATCTAGCAAGTACACTTTTAATATAAATATATGTACTTATAAACATAATTCTATTTCAATTAAAAAGAATATGCAGGTGCTACTTTTAGGAGCATTAATAATAATAATAATAATAATAATAATAACTAAATTCATAAAATTAAGATTTCATATTTGTGAAGTTGTACTTCCTTAATTTCTAATTAGAAATATTCATTTCCTTAATTTAGAAAGTAAATCACACCTCTATGATACATTTCTAATTAAAAATATTCATTTTCTTAATCTAGACAAGTAAATATCATACATTTGTCAGTTATGTTAGTTCTTTACTGATGCTTGAGAGTAAGTAAATTAATTTTTAAAAGTAAATTAGTTTTAAGACATGTTTATTAGTTCCATACTTATATTCACACAAAATCTTACCTTCAAAATTAAATTTATAAAAATATAAAACATGAGTTAATTTTACAAACTCAATCTACAAATTTCTACAAACTTAAATCCTAATCTGCACTTGTAACTAAATCTACTATCTGTAGTAAAACTCACATTTTCATATCGATAGGCTTCTTATATTTGTAGTGTTTTCAAAAGTATTCTTCACTTAAAATGCTGCACCTAAAAATTATAGGTACCCGACATAACACAACTGAACCTAAATTTAACAAGAAGTTTGAGTAACTAGATCAGAACATCATAACTTGCTAGAACCAACCAAGCTTTGAATATTAACAAGGTTACAACCTATGCATACATAGATATGAACAAAAAAAAACATAAACAAAAATGTGTAGTTAATTATAGTGCTAAAATTGCATTGAGCAACACATGTATGTTACAGCAGAAGAAACAAAAGCATAGTTTAACCAGAAAATAACAAATCTCATGCACGCCCATGTTCTGCACCTGGATTCAAAATGCAGAAAAGACAACTTGTCTGTATCTGATTGTATAAGTACACAATCTACCCTTCATTTGTCTTTCCATGATCTACATCATTTTTATACACACTCCCTTTCATATACGACATAACCTAATTTTTAATCCATGCCAACATCATGTATAATTACAAGAAAATTAACACCATAATTTAATCGGTTGTTCTCTTGCACACCTCCATATGGTCAATTAACATGGGTAAAGAAAGTTTGTGAGAATCTTCAACCTCGTGTGTCATAATATACATACAACTAAATAAATAAATATATTTATTTATTTATTTATATTTCATCCACTTGTAAATGTATGTAAGAGTGCATGATATAACCTAACTTGAACGAGTTGGAAGTACACGGGATAATCAAGAATTCACTTTGCATGTCTTTATTAGCATCTTTAGGGCTGGAAAGTGGTGGAATAATAGCATCATACTGAAATTATGACAAGTCATGATGATGACTCAATTTTGAAAAATTCTAACTCATCCTTGGTGTTTAATCTTACATAAAGGTGAATAATAAGGAACCTCGAACTTAGTGCAATAACCTTATTGATACACATACACATTTGGAAAACTAAATTTGTACCATCCAAACATGTTTCAGTTCTATTTTTTTATTATTGTTCTGTTTTGGTGGGATGAATACATTTTGAAAATCTATCCAAAGCATACCATATGATTAAAATAAAACATGTAAACAGAATGTACAAGTTTATCTTTTTTATTATAATAATAATAATATAATAATTTCAAGATATTATGTACGGAAAATATTTGATGCATGGTGAGATCTAACAATATAAAATATCTATGAAAAAATACTAATATAAAAAAATATTTCTTAGCATAAGATTTTTCGTGTGGAAAATTGTGATAGTAACAATTAGTCTATATTTATTTGTTATTACAACCAGTTACTATCATTTTTAGTGATAAATTCGTATCCTGATAAACTTATTATAAAGTATTTATAGTAATGATATTGAAATGCATATCTTTTAATAATAATATGTAATATTCAATTTTAGTACATACAAGGAAATCGTGAAGGTAAAAAAATGCGCGGGCATATACAACTTGACATGCCTATTTAATAACCCCATTAATGAATAGGTTATGACTCCCCAAAAGTAAATTCAAAATTTCTCCCATGACAATTATCTTGAAAGCATAGATAACTTGTGATTTTGTTTTGTAAAGCAATGCATGTGTTATCTCCCATAAAGGTTAAAATTTATTTATTTTCTTTTAAGATTGTTGCCTTATTGGTTAATAATTGTTTCAAATTCAATTATGGAATGAAATCAAGTCATATTTATGTCATATTATATCAGAATATATAAATATGTATATAATGAAATTGAAAATGGTGTTTTAGGATTGATAATGTGTTTAAAATAGCGATAAACAATTATTTTAATATTAAACAGTTACAGTATGAATAGAAGTTTTATAAACAAATTTTATTATTTAGAAACACAACATCTTTTTAACAAATTTCATTATTTAGAAACACAATATCTCTCTAAAAATTATTTTCTAGAGCTCTCTCTCTTCTCTCTAAAATTTCTGATCATATATTCATCTGTTTGAAGATCGTAGACCGCTAGGATGTTGTGGTGAGCTCTATACTTTTGTCCAAATTATTTCTTCATTTGACTAAGTTGATTTTCTGCTATTTCCCCTGCTCAGTTGTTTTTCTTTATGCATGTGAACGGTCCTAGTTTGCATGTGGTGTTTGAATCATCTTTATGGATCTTTGTTGATCAGTGGTTCTAACAGTGAGCCCTGATCGTGTTTATGTTCTTAGATTTAGAATGTGCATCTGGTTAGCTTGAAGAGAGTTTGGTACTCTTTGAGCTATTTGAAATATCTTATATATAAAGGAATCTAATTACACTACTTTTGAGTTATAGAAACATTGAAAACTATAAATTGTATGATTTCATTATATTTTTCCCGTGTGTTGAAATTTTTGATTGATATCTGATTTGTGGAATTTGAGATTAGGTTTAAATTTGTACCCTGAAATGTTGTTTGGGTTTGGTGTTCAAGGGAGATGTATTGATATTGACGTTTGGGGTATAATTGAGATTGGTATGTTTTTGGCAATTGGGATAACTATTGGGTTGTTGGACTAGTGAAATTGACATAATTATGCAGAACCATGTTCTGTAAAATTATGAAAACTTGTTTGGCGAGAATATATTCACTAGATGAAACCAAAGTCAGGGAGCCACTAAATTGGTGGTCGTTGGGCGAGAATATACTCGTTGGGGGAAACCAAAGTCAAGAACCCACTAACTTGATAGTCGTTGGGCGATGGTATACTTGTTGAGCGACTACAAAGTCAGACAGCTCACTTCCTGGTCGTTGGTCAAGACTATACTCGCTAGGTGGCTTTCATAGGAGTTTATCTTTATAAGCTCTAGGGATTTATTTGCTAAGCGAGCCATCTAGTCGTTGGGTGAATGGGGCCTATAGGCACTACTCGTTGAGTGAATGGATAACTTTGTTGAATGAATACATTAGAGTCTAGTAGTTATTTTCCTATGTTTGTTTTGGCAAGTTTATGCAAACGTTGAATATTTCTTTAGAAATGGTTTATGTGTGAGGTTTATTTGAGAATGGTTGGTATTAATCCAAGAAGGATCAGTATTGAATTGTGGTAGTGTATGCATTGATGTACGAATTCAGTTTGGAAGTTATCTTGACGCTCTAATAATCATTCAATTCTCAAGTAGAGACTGATGGGGTATGTGGTGAGAGGAGCTGGGGGTCATAGTCTAGGGGCTTTACCTTGGCCAAATCTGATAATGGACTTACCTTATGTGTGGTATCTAGATAATTGAGTCATATATGAGTTTTTGTATATAATAGGATTGTATTCCTTAATGATTGGTATGATTGACTAAGTATGATTAATAATTGTATTCTTTTGGATGAATAAACATTTTTGCATATTAGCTTACCCTTTTCTTTGTGTTGTTGTTTTGTCTTGTATTCTCTAATTGCAATGATCACCTGATTATGTGAGCATATGAGAATGCAGTAGTGGACCAGTCAAGGAAGAGGGAGATGCAATGTATAGCTTGCATTTGGGAAATCTTTTGTAAATAGATCTTTTGAAAAACTCTAGTTCTTCAGCTTAGTTATGTGCAGTGACAGACTATAGTAGGGGCAGAAGGGGCCATGGCCCCCCAAAAATTTTGATTTTTTTTGTTTAATTTAAGTATTTAAAATTTTTAAAGTTTTTTAAATTATGTATGCTAAAAATTTTGATTTGTTTTATAATTTATGCAATTAAAAATTTTGAAACTTTGTAAATTATGTATAGTATTTAAACTTTTCTAAATTATGTGTAGTATATCAAAAATCAAATCAAATAAAATTAAATTAAATCTTTTTTATTTGATTTATAAATCATAATATTTAATATTAATTGATAATATAATTTGAAATCAAATATAATAAAGAATAAAAAAAATATTAAGATATTTTTTATTTGTCTCCTGAGTTTATCACATATTGTTCTCATCTTTTACTTTTACTTGTTTATTTTTGTATTTTTAAAGAGAAAAATAATCGTTGTCTCTACTCTAATCTCTTATATGTTCTCTTCCCTTCTTCAAAAAAATACCTTTTTTTTGTCTTACTTGATAGTGAAATATTATTTTAATAGTTAAAATTATTTTTTATCTAACGAGCTTTTTGTAAATTCATTTTTAAGAATATAGAAGAAAAAAATATTGTACTATGTATTTTTTTCATAACCGATTTTTAATTGTAGCTTAATTATCATGAATTTTTATTTTAGTATTTACGTCTCAATTTTTTATTAGATTATGACAAATTATTCTTTAGTCTTAGTCTTTAAAAAAAATATTGGTAAAAAATAAAAGAAAAAATTATATTTTAAAAATGATAAAAAAGGATATTGTGTGAAGATGAAAACAAGACAAATTTAATTTTTTCACATATATTCTGAACCATGATACTACTCACTCAATTGTCCAATTATTTTTTTTTCTTAAAGTTCAAAAAATTATAGGTGAGCCATTACTATAATAGAAAAATTGTTTTTGCTAATGAAGATTATCAAAATAAGATTGTTGAATAAAGATGGAAGGTGAATTTTTTGCTGACAATTTTTTTATTTACATTGAAAAAGAAATAGCTGGAAATTTTAGTTCTGGTCCAATTATTGATGAGTTCAAAAATATAAAAGAGCAAATGACAATAATTATTAATTCTTTATATAGTTATGGTTATACTAAATTATGTATTCATTATCTTTGCCTTAGTAACAATAATTAAATATATACATTTTGATTGTATTATTTTGGCTCTTCCTAAAATATTAATCAAGATCTGCCACTGGTGGTGTGATAGTCTGTATTTCAGTATCAGTATATCTTATATGAATGACTATAATATAGTAGTTACGTGCCAAGCCAATATTTCTATGCTTAATAATTATCAGTTATACAATGTTTTGTTTAATAGTTATATGCTATTAAATGGGATGTTACAATATTTATGATGACAATATTTTTTTTTTCACTTTAATTTATATCTATATATATATATATATATATATATATATAAAATGTATTTTACAATAATTTTGGGAAAAGTTACAATGATATTTTAAATGATTTAGTGTTAAAGGTTTGATATTATCCGTTTACGCCTTTCTTCCACACAAATTATCCCAGTATGTCTATTAAAATCATTATCATACAACTAAATGATTTTAATAATACACGAGTTATCAAATTTAGTAAACAATTTACTGTAAAATATTATTAAATATTATATACAGCTTTTTATAAAGTATACTAATATTTCCTTTTTTATGTTAATAAAGTTAAGAAAACCTTTGTCAATGATAATTTATAACGAGATTCACATGTCTATTAATGACAAGTTTTATATTAGAAAAAAAAAATCAAATCTTAGTTGCGTAAAAGGCCAACTAAAATTTACCCAACCTATATTGATAATAATAATTTATTTTGTAGTAAGTGGTAATAACTTATAAATAGTTAACACTTCAACAATCAATATGTAATCCATACATATATCTTCCTAATAGATCAATTATGGAAACAACTGCTCCTCGTTAACAATTTTTTTTTTTTTTTAAAGACCTTCTAGATGGATTTTCTTAATATATTTTTTAGCCCCATATTTAAAAGCCATTGTTGTGACTCAAAAACATTTCCTTTCATATAGCTGTCTAAACTCTCTAGTTTGAATGCTTTAATTAGTCAATTAATCAGCAAAATAATATATTAGAGCTAATTATGGTACATGCATGCAACCTACTTGATTCCAAACTTAACCGTGCATTTAAAAAAAAATCTATGTTGTGTTGATACATTTTAATATTGTTCACAATATAAATACCAAAACACTGAAATCAGAATAAAAAGCAAATCAAATTAGAAAGTTTGTTGATTCTTGCAGGTTGTTAAATTATAAATACGAATAAGTTGCCCACATTGCCGACGGACAAGGCGACCGTATATTCCAAGTAACATGAATGTCATCAAAATAGTATTTACCTTGTATTATTGTTTTTGTTATCTTAGCCTATTTTGTATATATTGTCTTAGCTTTTTCTTTTCTATTTGGAAGTTCAAAACCTCTTTTGGGTCAATTGCCTCTCTTTTAAAGGGTGGGATATTGACATGTTTTTTTTTCCTTACTTTTTAACTATAATATATATCCCTATTTATTGGTAATTACTTTAATTCATCTTTACTTTTAGTGAATATCCGTTCACACATAATATCTAATTACTTGATAGAGTTGTAAGTAATCAACCATTAAGTAGTATGAGAATAACTTAAACTATTCTAGAAGAATATAATACTCAAAAGCTACATTGGTCAGTATCACATTTAATGGTGCATTCACTACCACAAAACAAATTTTTAAATGTATTATTTTGGATTTTTTAAGTCTGATTTTTAACAGAGTTAGATTTAGTATACCTAAATTTAAAGTTTATTTCTTGAACAACAAATTTAAATCTTAGTAGATTATTAAATAAAAAAAAGTAACGAATTTAAGTTTACTGTGACCATAACAAATTTAAATTTACATTTTTTTTTATTTTTTTTTGTTTTGGCATGAAATCAAAACCTTTAATAAAAAAATTTCCCATAATAAATTATATATTTCAAATTATTTTTTTAGTACATAATAAACCGTTCCAAATTAAAAACAAACAATAAGATGTCAAACTTAAAATTGGTAATCTAAAACTTAAAAAACCTAAACAAATTTCCTAATCAAAACCTAATTTATACATTGGATGAGATAACTTTCCCATTGATGTGTTATTTTGGCCATGACATCCATTGATATAGGCGATGGATCATCAAACACGTAAAACAAACAATGTTATTATGTAGTGGAGTACCTCAAACCGTAGAATTGTTGCACTAGTTATAAGTGTTTGTCGTTGTCTAGTTACATAAATTCCTGCCTGAATGATAGCTTTGATGATGATGTGAATCCCATTGCACAATGGCTGACCAAATATAATTTTTATATAAATGTTATAATGATGTTTTTATTAAAATTTAAATTTTTATTAAATACTTTTGGTTTAGGGTTACAATTAGTTTAAAGTTTTAGATCAATGATATCAGTCTTCATCTTTAAAATTCTCATTCTAATTTTAAACTAATTGTAACTTTATACAAAAAATATTTAATAAAAATGTGAATTTTAATAAAAACATTATAACATTTATATAAAAAATAAATTTGGTCTAATTTAGATAGGGACAAAATTTTTCCATTTAAAAAAATTGGGACTAAATAGAACAAAAATAACGAATATATGGACCAAATTGAATATAAAATATTAACTTTGGCACACTGCTGGATTAACACGTGGACATTTTTTTCAAAAATTTAAAAAAAAACTAAAATAATTATAAAAAAAAACTACGAAGTGACACATGATAATCACAGTTTATTATTGTTAATCATTTAAATGGAGTTAGGAAAAAAGATCAAATTGAACAAAAATGACAAAAAATAGAACTTGATTGAAGAAAAAAAAAGTACTAGGACTGAATTGACAAAACTAAACAAAAATAGGGAACAAATATGGTTGATTTTGATTATAGTGGATCTTTTACAACTTTTTTAAAAGAGAATTAATCCTAGTCTAAGAATTAGGGAGGACTCATATAAATATTGTATGTCCTTCTTGATTTATATATAATATAATATAAATATAGAATTGGATGTGAGAGTAAAATTAAAATTACACATTTGCTCCTTATTTTTGTTAAGTTTGTCAATTCAGTTTTAATATTTTTTTTGTTTAATCAGTTCTTAATTTTCGTCAATTTGGTTCAATTTGATCATTTTTGCTAGCACCGTTTAAATAATTAACAACTAATGAACATTGTCTGTCACGTGTCAATTGTGTTTTTTTGGTTTTTATTTTTTATTTTTTAATTATTTTTTATCTTTTTATATATATATTTTTAATTTTAAAAAAAATGTCCACGTGTCAAGTTAACATGATGCCACATGTCAGGGTTAGTGCCACATGTCAAAGTCAATATCCTGTATTCAATTTAGTCCCTATATTCATTATTTTTGTTCAATTCAATCCTAATTTTTGTTAAAGTGAAACAATTTTGTCCCTCTCTAAATTAAGACCAAATTTAATTTTTATATAAATGTTAGTTATATTATTATTAAAATTCATACTTTATTAAATATTACTTTATGTTATTTTTAACATCTTAAAATTTGAAACCAAGGGTATTAGTCCAAAGTCTTAAAGTTTTCATTCTAATTTTAAATCAATCGAAACCCTAAAAAAAAGTTTGATAAAATGTAAATTTTAATAAAAATATTAGTATAACATTCTAAATTTAGTCTCATTTTGGAAAGGGACAAAATTGTTCAATTTTAAATAAAATTGGAACTGAATTAAGGAAAAATAACGAAAATAGAATTCAAATTGAATACAAAATAGACTCTAACACGTGATACGATGTTGACTTAACATGTGACATACTTTTTAAAATTAAAAAAAAAAACTAAAAAATAATTAAAAAATAAAAAAATCACGAATTGACACGTGTTGAACACTAGTCACTAGCCGTTAATTATTTAACCAGTGTTAACAAAAATGATTAAATTTAACAAAATTGACAACAATTGAAACTTGATTAAACAAAGAAATAGTACTACATTGATAAAACTGAACAAAAATACAGACCAAATATATAATTTAACCAGCATCAAGCTACTTATATCATTCTCAGGGAATAAAAAGGTAATTATTTATTATTAGCACAATAGTTTTCTTCATAAAAATTATGACAAACCTTATATAGCTTAACACTAGAACATCTTAACATGAATAATTGGTAATAATTTAAGATCATTTATGTAAATATGTTCATATTAGGCATTACTACTCATTTGTCATCTCATGAAATTCTATTAAAATAAAAAGGAAAAGAAATTAATACAAATTATGCCTATTATTACATAAAAAATATTAAATCAGTTATATCGTTATCTATAAATAAAAACTAAATTAACTAACATATGGTAATAAATTTTAAAATATTTATCAAAATACAAATATCGACACCATATACCTTTAAATCTTCAAAATATTTCTCATATCTAATAAACTATGACAAACTAAATAAAAATACTCTCTGACTAAATCTTCTAAAAGTCCTCCGCCCTAAATCATAAATGGCTCCACAATCATATTAATTAAGTAATATATGTAGAATTACTGATTAGCTAATCTCGTATCCGACAACGCGCACCTTTGAGGTTATTTTTAAAATAAAAGAGGAAGAACGATAAACCTATATCTCTTGGAAACAGTTGAACTCATAAACTTTATTATCTGACCAGTCAGAAAGAGTAACTAATGTCACGACAAATTAAAAAAAAAAATGAATTTTTTAAGATAACTAAAATTATAAGAAATATGAGAGAGGAGTAATGATTTAAAATGTTACATTAAATATGTCACCGAATGCATCAAACTCGCCGCGCGTAGAATAATAATGACTTCATTGTTATTTTTTATTTATTTTATTTTATCTGATCTTCTTATCAATACAAAAGTTTAATCAAGTTCCTTAATTTTTAAAATAAAATAATACAAATTTTTAGGTTATAACAATGTAATCGTGTCATCATTTGAAGTGGATGGCAGGTTGATAAATGATGTTATGTGTAAATTAATATTTTCAAAGTTTAGTTAAGACTTTTCAATCAAATAAAAAGCGAATATATATTTATAATGTGTTATTACATTAAAATCCAAATATATGATACCTGATTTACTATACACAGTATGAGGAAAACACAGAAGTGTGTGTAAGGAAAAGTTGGCATAAGAATTAAAGGAGCATAGAAAAGGATGTTTGATGTTTATTACATTAGTGTAAGTTTGTCCTAGAACTTAAGAACATGATTTTGCAAGTACTGAAGCTGAAGCTGGCACAAATTTTTCATCCCAAGAAACTTTTGTTTGAAAAGAACAAAGAAGGAAAGAGATAGGAAAAAAAGTTTTATCTGTAAAAAATGAATGAAGGTGGGACCTACATAAAAGCTTGGCAAAACGACAACGCAGAGAGGACAGTGCGCAATGAATGCACCGTCATTCGATGTACCCCCACATAATGCAGCCAATGCTGAGAGTACATTTCCCACGTGTGCGTCAAGCCATGGACCACTTACACGTGTCCCAACTTTTTCTCACATTCCCTCTCCCAACACGCTGATCTGGCACCTCTTCCCACATAGGATTCCCCTCTCCCTCCGCAGGTGCAATGCATGCGCATCCTGCCCTCCCTCACACTTTTTTGTCCTTTACCAAAAACATAAATCTTTTCCAATATTTTTATTTCCTTCCAAAATTAAATTTGTTTTTCATTATTAGATTATAAATACACCTTCTTCTGTATATATTTTCTAGACGAAGATTTACGTTCTAAAAGGGATAATACTTGTAAATTAATGAAAAAAAAACGCGGTAAAAACGTTAGTAGCTTAGAATATGTGGTATTGGAAGGGTTTAAAGAGCACGCGTGGCGGGTGTGGGAAATGATAGAGGTTTTGTTGTTGGTGCATTTTCCTTGAACTAGTATTTAAGTTACGGTCAAACATGTTATTGAACTAGACTTGGAGAGTTGGAATGGTACAAAGTACGAATAGGACAGTTTGTGTGATGAAAAAGTATTGAAGTAACCAAATGGGTCACTACCACAGCAGACATTGAAATCTTTGAACGTATTTATGAATAAATGCTACTGAGAAAACAAAACCTTTTAATATTGGCAAAACGACACTTCCCCCAATTTCTCTCTTCTCTCTCGAACCACACCTTCTCCTTGCGTGCCCATCACATTCTTCCGGATATTTCCTTTTCAAAGATCGTCTCCAAGATATGGAAATGGGTTCTCTAGATTCTTCACACTCTTCGATTTCCTTCACTAATTACTACACAGTTATGGACACTATCCAAAATAAAACAAGTAACTTTTTTTGTGATGGATGGAAGTGTTTTTGCATGGTTTTGTTTGCCTCGGAGGAACCTAAAAGTAAACATGTGTGTTGGGGTTCATTCCTCGTGGTTTTTCTGCGCAAAGAGGAATATATAAATAGGGTTATGTTGGAATCCGATGTTGAGCTCTGTGGAACGAATCACTGGAGTAAACCTCGCGGAGGTTTCTTAATGGCTCCTAATTACGCGACAAAATATATGACAACTGACCACAATCGACACAACAACATCATTTTATTGTTTTTATTCATCATCAACATTTGTCTCTCACTCACCAATTCCTAGTAGTGTGTTGCAAGATATTCCAGTTCATAGCGGGTAATTGGATCGCAGTGTGTTACTGTTTGACGATTTGAATTGCCCAATTACTAATTACATATCTTCTAATTTTTGCTATTCACCAAACACTGTTTTCTTCAACTTTTTTTTCCGACAGATACTAGTAATTTTTAAAAAGTGAAACTGTTTTATTTGGTAGTAGATAGTAGTCAATGGGAGCTACTGGGCGTTGACGCAAACTCACTTTCCTTGAACTTCAACCATTCAATCATGGTCAAAAAAATAGATGCTACCTACATAAAAAAGTATATTTTAACAATGAACTTTTATGGTAAATCGTGATGTACAATAGTACAAGTACCTAACTAAACAAGAAACTAGAGCAATGGAACCAAACTATTATGGTAAATTTTTCTGCTCATTAATTAGGTATTTAAAAAATAGTGACAATGTATTTTTTAAACATGTTTTTTATTCTACAAAGTTGGTGGTTTTGGTAATTTTTTTTGATAACTTTTTCTTCCAATTTGTAGTTTTTGATGAAGGGTGATATTCTGGTTCTTAAAATTATAAGTTGGTATTAAATCAAAATCTTAAAAGAAAAAAGGAATTAATAATTGAATATGTAAAATTTGTGACAGTTAAGTCTTGTTATGTTCTGTAATCCTCAAACATCAATTTCACATTTCTAGAATACACATCCTCGAGCCCATGATAGTGTAGTAGCCCATAAAAGGACATAAGGATGGTTGGCAACCCATTTCTTTATTCGTTTTGGGCTTTTATTGTCTGCACTCTCATAATTTCTGACTGCACTTCCATAATTTTCTCTATGTAAAAGTGACTCTCAAACAATCTATTTCCGAAGTTTTTGGAATTTCCAAAACATGATATTCAGAAAAAAAAAAAAATCAGAACAGGATTTTTGTATAAAATTTTCAGAACAAGTTTTTTATAACAAAACAAAGTTTTCTAAAATAGAGTTTATGAAACAATCTTTTCATAATACATATTACCTTTTTAGAACGAGTTTTCTGAAACGAGTTCTTTCTCAAAACGAACTCGTTCTTCTTTTTCTTCCTCTGTAATGGAAAACAGAGTGCATCATATCAGAAGCGGCGACGTTAATAATGATGGTAATGGTGACATGGTGTAATGAGAGAGATATTCTAGTCCGTTATTTTCTTAATCATGGGTAGAGTTAGTAATAAGAGAGGTGTAAGAAGAACAATCCTTTTCTTTTTGTTACTACTCACATTTGCCCATAAAAAAATTTCATCATTCATTTTGGCAACTCTATTCGCAAATAGATGAGAATAATAGAATGGTGGTACACAAATTAAAATGCGTGTATAATTCATTTTGGCAGCTGAATTGTTATGGAGAGATTTCATAATAAATGCCTTTATATTATAAATTAAATAGTTTTCCTTACTTGGATCGAAGAATTCTAATTTAACTTTGCTCCCAATAGCTTTAGTTCTCATATGATGTTCTACCTTAAAAAAAATTCAAATCAATGATATAAACATACTCTAATAACCACAAACAGATAAATATTCCTCGTGAACTCTCTTGAGCCATATGTACACACTCAAATACCGCACCACACATTATAAGAAGATCTTAGTCACAAAAAATAATTAGTGATCAATTAGATACCAATTTATAAACTAAAAATATTGGTAACTAGAATAATTTTTAAATTGGACACTATAGTGAATTGGTCTCTAAATTAATCATTCACATTAGCTGTCAAGGTTTTAGCTACCAAAAGGATTGGTTTATAAATTTGTATTTAAATTGTATCATTACCACTAATATAAGAAAAATGAATATAATATTCAATATAAGAGTTAAATATGGTATTAGTCCTTAAACTTAAGCGTGAAATTAAAATTCATCTTTATCTCAAACTTTTATACATTTTAAACTCTAAACTTTCAAAATAAATGAATATAGTATTTCTAATCCACTAAAATATATACAGAGTATTAACCCTATTCCACTTCATCCATCAAATAATATGAATATAGACATCACCATTGGGCTTAACTGTACATGCATAAAAAACTATGAATATAAACTTTTACCGTAATACACCGAAATAATCATAATTATCCATGCATAGAAGATATTATATTATGTTATATCTATACATTATATATTATGTTATATCTATACATTATAACTATGTAACATATTGTAGAAACAGCATTTCAAAAGCCTTGTAATATTTATGTTAAATTCTGTCTTTGATAAAATATCAAGGAAAAGTATAGCAAAACTGTGATCTTTCTTGAGTTGCTATGATGAGTATTGACCAATTATTACTATAAATAATTGGGTTATATTAAAACAATAATAGAATGACTTTATATATTACAAACTAATTATTGGAATTATTTGCATACTACCTCAACAACTGTAAGTGTTATTTTCATGTTTTTTGCGAATGCTTGTGATTTTGATTATGTGGATTTGATTATCTTATCTCCCTCGATTCTGGTATACATATGTTTCATATGTTTGCTTCTCGGTCTTAGTTCCTTTTCTTTTGTCATCATATATATTCAAGTATGTTCCAGAATTCGATAATGAAATTGCAATATGTCCTATATGTTGTACTACTTTTTGTCTTTTTGCTGGCATTTAATAGTCTATTGAAGATTTAAGGGTGGGAAAAAAAATGTGTTTGGGCCAAACTACTCTAATTTTGTTACGCTCTTATTCATTAAATATCCGTTACTTTTTTTCTCAACGAAAACATGATAGGCATTCAGAATTAAATATCCCTTACTTTAAATTTTTTACTTTTTTTATTTCCAATCTAAATTGGCAGCTGACTCAGTTTTGCTTTCAAGTGTTTTGTTTTTGGGAATGAATGGACACGACTTGGAAGTGATATTAAAAAATAGTGCAATCTGAATTCCTGTAATATGAGTTTGGATCTGTAAGGCCCCATTTTTCCTGCCCCTAAGTGGGCCTAAGGGTTGGCCCAATGTATATAAACCCTGCTATGTTGCCCTAATCCCACCTCACATTCACTCTTTCAGAAACCAGCCGCCATCCCTCACTACCTCTCACGAAAAGCTCTGCTAGGGTTTACCCTAAGGTCCCCCTCCTTCAAGCTCAAACTCAGTCCTACTCACGTAAGTCGTCCCTTGACTCATGCTTCTGTTTTCATGGTCTATGTTGCTGTTATTGTCAGGGTTTAGTAATAACCCGCCTCCTTTCTTCTGTTTTACCGTCCGTTCCAGCTGCTGACCACCCTAAGGACAGTTTGGTTTCCTGTGTGCGTGTTGGAGTGTTCCGCTAACTTGATTTCCAGGTACGGGAAGTTAGGGTTTCAGTCTTTTGGTGTTGTCTTGGCTGTTCTTGAGTGAGTTACTGATTTCATGAATAAATCCTTCGTTTTGGTGTGATTAAATGCTTTGTATGCTTGGTTGGTTCGTTATACATGGCTGTTACAGTGGGGAACAGTGGCGAGACCTGTTAATCTCGCCCAAGCGAGTCAATCTCGCCTAGGCGAGATGAAACAGGGAGCTAGCCTAGGGCCTCTGCACGAAAAGTCGCCCAGGCGACTCGCTCAACTTTTGAGCGAGCAGGCAACTCGCCCAGGCGAGAGGGATCTCGCTTAAGCGAGATCCCGCGTTGCTCATGCTCCTGCTTTTGTGCTCTCGCCTAGGCGAGGGGGAGGCTCGCCTGAGCGAGCATGTCTCGCCTGAGCGAGACCCCTCAGCCTGAGCGAGATGCTGGGCGAGACAGTGCTGTGATTTGGATGTTTGATGTTTCCCGAGTGA
>Ga0214542_1006080_pt1 | contig 22344 bp, 9 predicted proteins | sample CNSS1metaG_FD_160096 | JGI IMG/M metagenome (GOLD analysis project Ga0214542, IMG submission 160096) | Root nodule microbial communities from cowpea collected in UCLA plant growth center, Los Angeles, California, USA - CNSS1 | ecosystem: Host-associated > Plants > Roots > Nodule | place: USA...
TTTGTAACTTTGAATATTTCAAAATCACACTATTAATTGACCAAAAATAAATTCCAGCTGCATTAACAAACGTTAGAATATCCAATAATATTTTATGCAACTAAAATCAATTTTTACGCCACTTTTATCAAACTTACTCAATAAATCCAATAATCACAAATCCTAATTAAATCAATCTTTAAGCACAGAAAATTCAATTAAATCCCCAAATTTAAATATTAAATGAGGGAAAAAATTTGAACTCATCAATGAGTCTTTGTGCGTTCACACACCTCAATAAAATGGGGTGGCGAGAGGAAAATGGGCATCTTCTAAATCATACTAGAGCCCTTCTTTTTCAAAATCATGTCCTGAAATTTTTTTGGGGGGAAGCTATTCTCACTACCACATACCTAATCAATCGTTTACCCTCAAAACTTCTAAATTTACAAAGTCCTATGCAGATCTTGTCCTCATTCTATCCCCACATAGAGTCCTCAAACAAACTTCAACCTAGAATATTTGGTGTGTAGCATTTGTCCATGTTCACAATAATGAAAGGGGAAAACTTGATCATAGAGCTAGCAAGTGTGTTTTTGTAGGTTACTCAAACACACAAAAGGGATATAGATGTTACCACCCTATATCTAGAAAATTTTATGTGTCTAGAGATGTTACCTTTCATGAACATGAAAGTTATTTTAGGGAATCTCATCTTCAGGGGGAGAGTATAACAAAGGAAGATGAACCATTAAGGGAAGATGAACCATTATGGGAAGATGAGCTTTTAATATTCTCAAGACCTGGAATTAATCCTTGTGTGGTGAACGTGGACAGACTTGAAAATAGTCCAACCCAACTTGAAATTGGAATACAACTAGAGATCGAAACTACTATCACCAAAACTCAACCTGAGATTGAACCTCAACAAATTGAAAGCCAATTTGAAATTGAGATTACAAATGGTAGAAAAATTGGGAAAAATCTGGTGCATTCAAGGAGAAAAACGAGGGCCATTCCAGTTTCTAGTCATGTTCAAGAATCCAATCCGGTACCACTATATGAGGTAACATCTACTAGTTACCCCCAGGTTATGATGAAATGGCAGTCTTAAGAATTGTATGCAAGCTAGAAAAGGCCTTATATGGATTAAAGCAATCTCCTAGAGCATGGTTCAGTAGATTTTCTAATGTGATGACTAGTTTGGGTTATAAACAAAGTCAGGGAGACCATACTCTTTTTTTCAAACACTCAGTTTCAAGGGAAGTAACTATTTTGATGGTTTATGTAGATGATATTATTGTAACCGATGATGACAAGAGAGAGCAGCAAAAGCTGAATGAATGTCTTGCAGCAGAATTTGAAATAAAGATACTAGGTAAACTCAAGTATTTTTTGGGAATTGAAGTAGCCTACTCTAAGAAAGGAATCTTCATTTCTCAACAAAAATATGTTACGGATTTGCTTAAGGAAACTGGCAGAACAACATGTAAACCAGCAAGCACTCCAATCGATCCGAATATGAAATTAGGAAGTATGGAGGAGGATGTGACTGTGGATAAAGGGATGTATCAAAAACTTGTAGGCAGGCTCATCTACTTATCCCATACCAGGCCAGACATTGTTGTCAGCCTAGTAAGTCAATTTATGCATAAACCAAAAGAGGCACATTTACATGTTCTCTTCAGAATTATTCAGTATCTAAAAGGCACCCCAGGTAGAGGAATTTTGTTCAGAGAAAACCAAAGCCTAAGTATTGAATCATACACTGATGCAGACTATGTTGGGTCAATTGTGGACCGGAGATCAACCACCAGATATTGCACATTTCTTGGTGGAAATTTGGTGACTTGGAGAAGTAAGAAGCAGAATGTCGTGGCAAGATCAAGTGCCGAAGAAAAATTTGAAGCCGTGGCTCAAGGAATATGTGAACTTCTATGGCTAAAGATTATCCTAGATGATATGAAGATAAGATGGAAGAAACTTATGAAATTATACAGTGACAATAAATCTACCATTAGTATAGCTCATAATCCAGTACAACATGATAGGACTAAACATGTTGAAGTGGATAGGCACTTTATTAAGAAAAAATTGGAAAGTGGGTTGATTTGTACTCCTTTTGTATCTACACAAGATCAACTTGCATATGTCCTTACTAAAGGTCTACACAATATCATGTTTGAAGGAATTGTATCCAAGTTGGGAATAGAAAATATTTATTCACTAGCTTGAGGGGGAGTGTAGATTTTTTACGATAGCCAACATTAATTGTAGATTTTTTATTTATTGTGTTTTAATTAGTTGAGATTTTGTTTTAATATTAGGAAGATTGTAATAAGAATAAAATCCCGTAGTTATAGGGATTTATTCTTTCTAAGAATATGATCCGTTACACATGTATATGTTTAAATAGGTCAGCTGATCTAATAATCATCAATAAGGAATAAACAATTATTCCTTTCTGTTTTCAAGAAATATGTATAAAGTTTTGTATGCATTAAAGTTTTCATTCTAATACATAGTAAATTAGTCAAGTTTTAGATTTGAAAATTCGAAGTGTAATACTCATGCATTAATTCTCTGTTCTAACATGAATAAACTTTTTGAACAAACTTTTTGATGTGCTTGTAAGAGAAAAAGAAAGGAAATTAGAATGAATAAATTTTTTTGGTAAAATTAACTTATGCATTCAAGTTAATTGAAAAGGTTGTTTTAAAAGTCTGCGTGCATAAGTTGATTTTAGTTACCTAGAGAAGGCTAATTTATCTTATTTTTATTTCTTACTAGTGTTTGTGAAGAGATTTATATTATGTGAATAAGGCCTTATTTTTTTTCTCTTGAATAGTATATACTTTGTTCTCTCATAAATTGAATTTCAAGATAATATCATTACTTTTTAAGTTTATATCAAAGCTTATATCGAATATGATGGATTCTAGTGTACCTGTTTTGCTGATTTCAAAATCATGGTGCAATTTAATTGATATTAAAATTGGTTAAAATGTCTTTTTCCTTCCATCTGAGGTAGTGTAAATCAGGAATAGTGAAACATATGACCAACTAATGAGTGCGTATTTTTTTCCTCATTTAGTGTTTAATTCTGGGTATTTAATTGAATTTGTGTGCTTAAAGAGTGATTTAATTGACAGTTCTGATAATTAGGTTGTTTGAGCTTGTGTGATAAAAATGTGTTAAAAAGTGATTTTTAGCTGCATAAATTATTTTTGGATATTTTAACGTTTGTTGATGTAGCTGAAGTTAAGATTAAGCTCATTCAAAGTGGGAAACTAAATTGATTGAAGTTACAAACCACCTTTAAATAAGGCTAAATTCAACAAGTTCTGGAAAAATTACTTTCGCACCCCATACTGTTGGTATCGCGGAGCGGAATATTTAAACTATGGTCAAAAACCAAGAGGGGGGTGAATTGGATTTTTATAAGTCTTAACAGGTTTTAAAATTTTTTTTCAAAATTTAAATGATTAACTTAAAATCACAGTTACTTTAAATGCAAGTGCAGATAAATAAAGAGTTTAAAGGAGAAAGATGCACACTAATATTTATATTGGTTCAAATCAAAAGACCCTACGTCCAGTTGTTAATCTCTTAAACAAAGAGATTAACTCAATCACTATAATAAACATATTAGAACATATTATATAAGAGTAAGGATTAGAAAACACCTCTCTTGAACAACCACAAGAGATGAACAAAACTCCCCCTGAATCACATAGAGGATGACCAGCTTTCCTAGCAACAGCACAACACTTAATCTTCTAAAAACTCACTTAGAAAAAGTTATCACTCACTCACCCTAGGTTTTTCAAAGCTTTCTTTAAGAATCTCACAGAGCAATCTGAATCTTAAAAAGGTAGTTTGAAGTTTGGAAACTGAGTTCTATTTAAAGAGATTTTCGCAGGTTGAGTTAAAAATGAAGAGTTTAGCTGAAACTGCCAAGGATAATCGATTACCATTTAAGGTAATCGATTATTCTAGTGGTTTTCGAAAACAAAGTTTTGCAGTGTTAATCGATTACCCAAAATGGTAATCGATTATCTCATGTACAAATGTGAACAAATATTTTTATAACTGCCAGTGGTAATCGATTACCAGAAATGGTAATCGATTATTTCAAGTCGTTTTTCAAGAGCCAAGTTATAACTGCCAGTGATAATCGATTACCATTCGTGGTAATCGATTATCTTAAGTGGGTTTTAAAAAATAGAATTTTTTGAGTTGGTAATCGATTACCATACTGATTTTTACGAAAAATGAGTTTCTCAGAGGAGTTGCGAGCTGGTTGTTGTTTCAACAATTTTGCACCTAACTAGAAAAAGTTTAAGTTTATTACAATAAGAATCTTTAAACATAAACTATATTTTCTTCAATATCTTCAAGTGTTTTCTTCATCATCTTTATCATCATCAAAATCTTTTAATCAATCTTTGTCAACAAATACATTACGTATACACTCCCCTCTTTCCAAACGGGCTATAAAAAACCTACTTCTACACCCCTAACTTTGTCTATTTTCACCCCTGTTTTCTCTCATAAACTAGATGCACTCAAATCATGCCATGTGGCAATCCCTATTTTTTAATCTGTCCAATTAAAACATTCCACATCGCATTAATCCTTGCACATGCATGTGAACCAATTAGGGCGTGCCACGTCATCATTTTCAACCCTAGCTTCTTCTCTTGGAAACCCTAACAGCCACCAGTCACGGCCACCACAACAACGTTCAGCCACCTCTGCGCTGCCATAAATCCCTGCACCTGTAATGCACTCACGCCAACCACCATGGAATCACCATTCTAGTCGGGAAGGAGATGAACAACCACCGCAAGAGTTGGGAACAAATCGCGAAACCATTGTGGCGCCGCCATGAGCGAACCAGTAGCACCACAAAACGAACCTGCACGAAGAGCACAACAACGAAGAAGCTTTATGCGAGCACACAGCGAAGCCATCCAGAGCAACGACATGCACCTGCAACCACCACACACACATGAAGTAAGCAGCGTTGTCGGAAAACGCAACGCAACAGCCACCGTGAAGCCTCCAAGCCAACCTTGCACCTCGTTGTCGCTGGAGAAGACGACCATCGCGCCACATGACGTTGGATCAACTACAAGCATATGTGAAACCTTAATTTGGGAGAGAGAAGGAGCTGCCACGTGTCATCCTGTCAATGGACAGTCAAATATTCAAGTAGTCAAATTCTGGTGATAATTTATCAGATATCTTTAAATAATTATTTTATTTAATTATATCATAAATTATTAACCAACTATATTTGTCAAATAGTCTATATATTTCCAAATATTTTTAAAATAACTATAAAGATAAATAATATTTATCTTTATTTTAAAATATATTTGAGAGGTTTTAGCAACCGAAAAGCCCAGTACAAGTCCTATATAAAGAGATCAAGGGAGAAGCAGAAAAAAGCTGGGGGACTTCGGAGTTTAGGAACCCTTAGGGGGGCCTAATTTCGTTTCCTTTTTCTCTCTCCATTCTTCTATTATTTTTATTTATTTTGCATTCCATGAAAGACTAAGGTTCAAGGGTTAGTTCCACTGTAATTTCTTAATTGGATTCTGAGGTTTGAATAAATTTGTTTGTTCTTTTGATTCTTGTTGAGATTTATTTTCATCTATGTCTTTTGGTTCTTAATTTAGTAAAAATAATGTTTTTTTTACATTGTAGCAAGTTAGCATGATGTTAAATCTACATAACATAACAATCATATGAGTCCAAGGGTTTTTAAATTTTAATTGAGAAGTTACTTTGATTATTTTTAGAAACTTTCATATGGTTGCATGAGTTTTTGCTAATAATTGAGAAGTTACTTTCATATTAACTTAGATTAGAATTAATCAAGAAGTTACTTTGGTTAATTATCTTTTTACTAGATATATGAGGTAAAAGAATGGACATGATTAGGATTAGTAATATTTAATTGAAAAGTTACTTTGGTTAAATTTACTATGATTAATCTATAAAGTTCTTGCTTTTGATTGAGAAGTTACTTTAGTTGAAAGTAAGAACACCATCAAATTAATTGAGAAGTTACATTGATTAATTTGAAGTCTTAAACAAGAAATCAATAACAATAATCTTTAGAAAACTAATGATGAATCCTATTTTGAAAAAGTAGTGGAATCGGCCTATTTTTCTATACTATTGTTTTTATTTTATCTTTTTATCTTTTCTATTTCTTTCTTGTTTATCTTAATACTTTTATATTTTTATTATTTTATTTGATTAACTCTTTTGTATAGATTTTATAAGAACTAATTTGTTAAAAATCAATTTCGTGTTGGTTGGGAGATGACTTAGGGTTACTTTACCCTTTCTATTTTCTTGACTACTATCTTAGCAATACTGAAGTTGCTATAGTTTAGTAGTATTAATTTGATCGCGTTAACGACAACGTTATCACCAACCTATAATCATGCATGAAGAAGATTTTTCCACTCAAACGTGTTAGTAGCTTCATGTTTTAATCTTTGTGGATGACTACATAGTTAGTGAGATACATATAGCTATTTATGTTATGTTCATTTTATTATATGTTGTTATTTGTCGTTAATTTGCTCATTAATGCTTGTTTTCAAAGAGGTCCATGTTATCTTTAACTTTTAAAGAAAAATTTTAATTTATAAAATATGTCTCAGTGTTTCATTTTATTTATTTATTTTTTAGGTTGGACCTCAAGATAATACTATAGAGTAAATGGAGCAAATAGTAGAATGATTGATTCAAGAAACCTCTAAATTTTGAGAGCAAATGTTATAATTTTTTTGTTATCTTTTAACTTTTAATTCAATTAATTTTAATGCTTACAACAATTTTGCTTTTAGTATACATTATACTACCTCTGTGACTTTTAACTCTTAGTTTTAATGCTTATAATTTTTTACGTTGAACTCTTATAAGTTTTATTCAATTATTATGTATATTACATGTTTTGTATTAATTATATGTGATATAAAAAAACTTTGTCATAATTTAAAGTCACAATTAATCTGTGACATAAATCAATAATAAAATAATATAAGAATTACATAAATTAATAATTATAATTTTAAAACTATCAATTTAAATGTACATTTACCTTCTAAATTAATTTTAAAATATTGTCAAAAGTGTTATGATGTATAATATTTATTTTTTACCACATTAAGAAAGTGTTCTCTAAAGCATAAACAACAATTAAAAATTATGGTCTTTACATATGACAACATTTCAAGATATGTTGTCTAAATAATAAGCAACATTTTAATGTGTTGTCTAAAATCAATAAGTAACATTTTGAAATGTGTAACCTATAAACAACAAGCAACATTTAAAATGTGTTGTCTATACACCATAAGCAACATTTCAAATGTGTTGCCTATAAACAATAAGCAACATTTAAATTTTGTTATCTATAAACAATAAGCAACATTTCAAATGTGTGGCTTATTCTAATAATATAAGGCAACAATTTTGTAAATTGTGTGGCCTTAATACAAAAAATTGTTGCCTATAACCTAAGCCCACGGCCATATCCTCCACACCTATAGATATGTTGTCAAAGTGTTGCCTAAAGTTTAGACCACACTTTTCAATTGTTGGTTAAAGTGAAAATGGTGTAGTAGTGATTTTATTCATAAGGAAGGGATATCTAGGTTCGAATTTGTGAAGAAAAAGTATAAGAAGGTGAAGTCTCAAATACAACACCGAAGTGAGAGATACACCAAACAAAATAAAAAGGGAAAAAGGGAAGTGATTTTTGAGGAAGGAGATTAGGTATGGCTTTAATTGAGCAAAGATAGATTTCCAAAACAAAGGAAGACCAAACTCAATTCTCGTGGTGATGGACCTTTTAGAATGCTTCAAAGAATTAACAATAATGCATATAGGCTATAATTACCATGTGAGTATGATGTGAGTGTTACTTTCAATGTTTGTGATCTAACCCCTTTTGTAAGAGATTTGGAGCCAAATGAAGATGAAGAACCTATGGATTTGAGGTCAAATCCTTCTCAATAAAGAGGGGATGATGGCAGACCTTTAGCTAAGGGTACAATCACAAGAAACATGGCTAAGCAAATTCAAGATAAGTTAACAACATCTAGTCAAGGTGAAGCTAAACTTCTTTTCACTTGGGTCATCATGGAGCATTTTTAGACCTTGTATTAAGGGTCATGTAGTGTAGGGTTTTAAAAACAATCTTACTTAAGTAGGGAGCATCATATGCGCCAAGCTTAAGCAACTCTTTGATGTTTAATTATGTTAATCAAGCTAGCTTAGGAAGAGCATCCCACATGTGCCACATGGCAAACTCTTTAATGGAGAGTTCTCTTACACAGGTAGTGGCCATGTGTCATTATCCTATTTGAGAGACTTTTCATAAAGTTTCTTTTCACATGGCAACACATTAGTGGTTTGTTTTTGTGAAAGTGAGGATTGCCACATGTCAAACTCTGCTTCACCAAGATAACATTTTTAGGGTTTTGGTGCATGTTAGGATTCTAGGGTTTTAACCATTTTCGAGACACCTTACTCTATAAATAGAGGTGTCTCCCCCATGTACTTCTCACTTTGAGAATGATAATGTTATGCTGCCAAAATTACTTTTGAGCCATACTTCTTCTCTTAATCACTTGCTAGAGCATCCCAAGAGGTCTCTCTAGCACCCCTTTCTCTAGAGTTGGCCTAACCTCTCTTAGAGCTCCACAAACAACCTTCATCCCACCATTAAATCACCAAAACCGAGAGCCATTTTCTCTCAACACCAAGCTTCCGCGAACCCATCATCCACCATAGTCACCATTTCAACCTTTGGCTCAACCAGCTTGAAAAGGAGGCTATCAATAAGTTAGTTGCTAAGTCTGAGTATTAGTTCATGCCGATCTTGTTGTAAACCAATATAGTATATATATAAAATATATATATATATATATATATATATATATATATATATATATATATATATATATATATATATATATATATAGTATTAAATCATATGGAGTACAATATTATGAAAGTCTTATAATCTATATTATGTATAATATACTAATTATTTATATTTACAACCCTTGAAAAGAAAATTACACAAACACCCCAAATCACCAAACACATGCCTCAAGGCACTAAAAGTTTTCAAATAATTTAACTTTTGTATATCATATATTGTGCTAATCACAAAACCACAATTACATACATAAAATAAACCATTTCCAACTTGAAAATACGAAAAACTATTCTAGCTTTATCCACTTAAAATATGAATGCATAAAAATACTCTACAAATATCCAAAACAAATTTTCACTTTATCCAAATAAGATAGCAATAGATAAAAAAAAAATTTAAGCCAACAAAACCATGTTAGTTAATAAAACTTCCTTGTAATAAAACCTCACCAAAAATAGCAAGTCACAATCGCTACAAGCTTGGTCTCGATAAAAGACCCATATAAATAAAAACATTATCCAACAACTGTTAAAATCTTTTTAACTATCAAAGTAAAATACAATTATATACTTTAATCCAAATAAAATTTACTAAACATTTTTCCATAAACAAAGTCTAGTTAATTCCCTTTACCTTGGCCACACTACTCAATTCAAAAATTATGGCTCCTTTGTAACCAACTATATTGTAAGGCCCACTTTTATTTAGTGTCCTAATGTTTAAGGGTTGCCATACTATTGGGCCTAAAGGCTGACCCATAAGGTGCCAAGGCCCCTAAAGCAGCCAAGGTCTTTCATTTGCAGCTCACTCTAAAAAATCAGTGCCCTAACTCTCACTTTCTTCTCTCCACAGTACCTTTGCTAGGGTTTGTCCCTCTGTCCCATTCAAGCAAGTTCGACTTCGTTCTCCTTTCATGTAAGTCAGTTCTTGAACCATAGTCTTCCCTTTCTAAGTTGTTTTTCATGGTTTTTGTTGGGGTTCACAATATTAAACTCATTTATCTTCTGTGCCACTGTTCTCAGCTCTCAAGTCTGCTTGTGGAGCTCCTGGGTCCGTTGGCTTAAAGTGTCGAGGTCTTGTACTAGCTCCTTCCAGGTAAGGGAAGCTAGGGTTTTCTGTTTCTTACTATTTTCTACTTGTTTTACCTCTGTTATGAGTTGGTATGGATTGGATTGCTGTTGTGTTTGATTTGGGATTATGTTAAAGCATGATTTGATTCGAAAGTTTGGTTGTTACATAGGAGAACAGTGGTGAGCACTAGTTTTCTCGCCCAAATGAGCGTGCCTCGCCTAGGCGAGACTAACAGAGGCTCGCTAAGGTCTTTTCTGCGAGTTGTCGCTTAGGCGACCAGTCTTCATTTTGAGCGAGGGATAGTCTCACTCAGGCGAGGAGGTCTCACCTAAGCAAGAAAGTGCAGAAGGCCATTGTTCCTGTTTGTCGAGCTCTTGCCTAGGCGAAAGGAGCTCGCTTGAGCGAGAGAACTTATCGCCTGAGCGAGACCCTTATGCCTGAGCGAGGAGCTGGGAGAGAATGAGTTCTTGTTCTATTTATTTCTCTACTCTTGGATGAATGTCACATGTTTAGTTGGATTACTGTATTAAAACATGTATAGAATGGTTCATAGACTTAATATGATGAGTTTGGTATGATTTTGGCATGGAATATGAATGAAGGTGGGTTATAAATGTTGGCATGAGTTTGGTATGCATGACTAATACACTCTTGGTTGGTGAAACATGATTTGTATGTGGTTAGGGCGTAATTCCACGATAGTTTCGTGGTGGTGCCTCTTTGGTTAGGACGTAATTCCATGAGCCTCTAGGTGAGACCTTATGGTGGTGCCTCAGTTGGTCAGGATGTAATTCCATGACCCTGTTAGTGGGAGTTCATGGTGGTGCCCTATCTATATATTTTAGTAAGGATTCAAGGTAAGGATTGTCTTAACACTCTAAAGAGTTAGTTAGTCTTACATAGAGCGTATTGACTCGAGTGGTGAGAGTAGCAAGAGGCCTGAAACACTTTAAGGGCTAACCTTGTAGAGGGGGGGGGAATGAAACATAGTAACATTTAGCTCGGTAGAGCAGTAAAGACCACCATAAGTGCAAGCATCCGCTGAATCTGACTAATTATATGTATCCGAATGAGTCGTGTCGTGAGTCTTAGTGTATTGGTTGCAAGTCATAACATGATTGGTTGACATGAGCATCTTGAACTATGAAATTGTATGTAACTGTATGATAAATCATTTTCTACTCCAGCTTACCCATTTTGCTTGTTGTATGTTCTGTGTGTGTGATTTTCTCTCTTTGCGATGATCATCAATTTATTGATGTGAGCAGATGCGAGAAATCCTCGTGGTCAACAGGGAAATGGTGATTTCGCTGCTTAGCCTCTGGGATGGCTTCCGCTTATTTGGGCTTTTCTTTTAAGGCTATGACCCATATTTTGCCTTATCCTAGAACTTTAATTGGAATATTTTAGATACCTTACTCTATTTTATTACTGGCATCACGGTGTGCCTTAGTTTCTTTCCTGGTTTCTTTTGGACAACTGTAAGGAGTAGTGGTTATACTCCATGACTGGCTTCTTATATTATTTTGTGTGACGTTACATTCATTTAAGGTTAATATTTAAATGGGATGTTACATATATCATCCAATATTATAATTCCAAGTCTAGATCGAAACTTGTATCTTTGTTCCATATATGGTTACCATTGCCAACACACCTAACTCTCTTTCTTCTAAACTACCTATTTTTCTAACAGAGTCTAATAAACTGCTTATCTAAACCCTAGCTTTAAAAATTGTCCTATATTATTTTAATCATAACTTATAACCAACTAGGCTATGATATCACGTTACACATTTTACCAACTTTATAATACATTTTTTTATATATTAAAACTTAAAAAGTGTAAAAAACATTCTACATGGGAATTAAACTTAAGATCCATTCTATTAAAGATCTAACCAAGTGAGCTTACCATATATCCTTATCCTGCCAATCCAAAAATAATTTAAATAAATAACATTATCCCATTAATTTATTTTATCAAATAAAAATATTTTCCTATGTCTTACAACATTATATGATTGTCCACAAACCTCATTCTCTTCATAAAAATCAACAATTTCAGTTTCCTACGCTTGTTTATAATATTTTAATAGTTGACTTACATCATTAGACATTTGTCCCACCCTTTCAGCCAAAATTTGAAGCACAACATTGATGTGTTGATGAAGTGTCCTTAACTGTACAATTTCAACATCAAATCTTTACTTTCCATGGAGGTTATTAACAATCTTAACTACATCCACACAATGTTTTATCAATTACATCCTCCGTCATTTCATATATTATTTGTCGGCTTTCATACCACTTTTGCTCAATATTTATGCATTGTTGATCAACGCATAACTTTTCATCCATGGCACCCAACTCCCTTTTATTCCAAACATTAATTCCATAATGTCCAAAAAGGATGGCCCAATGGTGTTTATTTAAGGTGAAGATGGATGTCCGACGTTAAATCTTAAAGAAAAGGAAGTTTTGATGATGATAAATTAATGAAGAAAAAGATTAATTCTTGAAGAATAGTTGGAATGCAAAAATCATCTTGAAGACTTGTAAAAAGTTGTGTTGAAATCTTAGAAATGTGATTTATGTATTAAATTAGTGTAATAAAATTCTAAATAGTGAGTGGGAGACAGTTGCAACTCACCTACATCCTTAACACCTCGATGAGTATTGAAATTCACATAAAAAATATTATTCCAATGTGATAATCGATTATCACTTATCATAATCGATTATAGATAAATTTTCTAGGTTGAGATCATCAATTATCTATGAAATAATCGATTATCATAAAAGAAAATTTGTTTTCTGAATCATTTTGGAAACATCGATTATCATAAGCAATAATTGATTATCCTAGCCTAATTTTTGTTGACATGAGAAGCCAAGGTGGTATGCTTCTTGAAGATTTGATGAAGATTTAATGAAGCCCTTTTGAACTTGCTTGAAGCCATTATCATTGGAATGAAGCCTACATTGATGAAGGAAAGGAGATTTAATGATATCCATGTTGATTAAGGCTGGAACGTGTGCTCTCCACATGATTACATCATTAAGAAAGTGTATTTGAAGTTTGTAATTCATATTGTAGACCTTGTAGCATTAATTAGATGTATTTGGTCTTAGCTGTGTCTTTTAATCTGTTGAATGATTTTTCAACAAGTTAAAATGTCTCTTTTAATCTGTTGAATGGTTTTTTAACAGGTTAAATGGTTGGTTGTAGTAGTCTTAAACTGCAACAAATTCAATTAGTTGATTTTTTTTTTTAATCGACTGATTTCACTTAAGTCAAGTGAAATCAACCGATTGATTTGGAAATCAACTTATTGAATTTCATAACAGTTTGACTATAAAAGTTGTGATTTTCGAAAGAGAGGTCTGTTGGTCATTTTTTAGCGCGAATTTGTTCTGGAAACTCTCTCCTTCGTGATCATACAGTTTGCAGCAGCTGAAGATTGATCTTAGATCAATTCTTGGAGCTTTTGGCTTCATTTGAAGCTTGGAGAAAGTGGTTTATGGTAGGCTGGGCTGTCCTACCACTAAGGTTTGATCTTTCTTAAGCATTGTGTGTGTGCCTGGTGGTTTTCCAGGTCTGCAAGAGGGTTCTTGCTGTGCTGGTGTGTCTCTTGAGTGATTCAAGAGTCTTTTGTGTGGTTTTTGCATATTTTGAAAGTGTAAGGGTGGATACTTTGTAAATCTTTTGAAATAGTGCAAAGTCAAGCTCAAGTTGCCTTGACAAACTGGATGTAGCTCAGGTTTGAGTGAACCATTATAAAAATCTCGTGGTCTCCTCTCTTCTTTAACCTTTCTCTCTTGCATACTCATTTTAAAGTTTCAAGAACTTGTGCTTTAATAATCTTTTTCATGTTCTTGCAAGTTTTCATGACATCTACAGCATTGAGCATGTTTGTATAATCATTGAGGACCTATCTTGATCATTCTTGTGCATTATTTCTAGTTTAACACTTGAATCTGCATTTCTGCATTTTTCCCAGTATTTTAGTCGACTGTTTTTCTGTTTCAATCGATTGATTATACCATAATAGAATCTGTTTAGTAAAATCAATCTGTTAACTTTGCTTTTGATCGACTAAAAGTATATTGTCCAACATCTTTTGTATCCGAACTTGGTAATTTAATTGATTCAATTAAAGGTGGTTTTCAGCTTGTAAAAGATAGCCTAAATTTTTTAACTAGCCAATTCAACCCTCTTTCTTGGCATTTCAACCATTTCAAAACTAACAATTTTGAAATGGGCCAAAGCACAATTTTCTTCTATAAATTAGGTAGAGCTCTATGTTTTAAAGAAATAGAAGTTATATTGTGAAAATTCACTTTATAACAAGTTTTGGTTTAGCCTAGTTTTCAGAATAGTGGCTTTTAAATTTCTCAGAATGTGTTCTTGAATGATAAGATGTGTCTATTGTTGTTAAGGTTTTGAAGCTTTGTTCATCCCTTAAAGTTTGTTAAGGGAAGTGTTCTTATCTTTTGTTGTTTTCAAGAGAAGTTTTTTTCATCCTTTGTTGTTATTCAAGGGAGGTTAGGTTTATCTCTTGCGATTATGAAGACATGTGTTTTCTCATCCTTTGTAGGTTTTGCAAACGAGGTCTCTTTTCATTATCTTAATTTTTTTTTGCACGTTTCATTATGTATTAGTGGTTGTAATATCAGTTTAAGATAGTAAATTTGTAATCACTCTCTTTAAGGTGATTAACCATTAGATGTAGGATACTTGTTGATCTGAACTAGTATAAAACTTTTATGTATGACTTTCCGTATTCCTTATTCTTTTTATTCGGCTGTTACTAAGAAAAATTTAATTTTTACATACTTTCCAAAAGATTAAATATTCTAATATTTTCTATTACAACTTAATAGAAACTTAAGATTTACTAAAAACAAGTTTTGAATGTATGAAAAGTTATAAAAATCAAAAGTTTAACTTCAAACCATCTCACCCCCTGTTGGTTTTGTTCAACCTCCTCTTTTATTCTACAAGTTGCCATCAAAGTTGGTTTTTGGTAGTTTTTCAAAACTAGATCTCAAAATGTTGGACAAAATCAAATCTTTGTTGAAGATGCTACTATAAACATATCACCTTTGTTTACAGGTAAAAATGATCCCTTTTGGAAAGTACACAAATATTCCTAGAGTCACTATGTACTTCTTGAATTCAAAAATGGTCATTGTATGCTCATTGATTTAGTGAAATTACTTTGCACATACACCAAATCAACATTTTACAAAAGCAAACCTAATTTAATCTTGAATGAAAGGGAAAATTGAACGAGATGAAGAGATAGAAGCACATTCGAATATTGTTTGGATGAATATAATTGGTGAAATGTAAAGAATCATGTAAAAGACGGATTGAATGACGAAAATACAAAAGAAAATTGAATGAACAATCTATTAACTCATTTTGCAGTTCTTAGACAATAAAATTAGCAAAAAGGCTTAAATATACATTTGGTCCCTATTTTCGTTGTATTTGTTAAATTTGGTCCATTTTTTCGTTTTGCATTCAATTAGATCCTCATTTTCTTGAATTTGGTCCTTTTGTGGTGTTTAAATAATTCATGTCAATGAACAGTCACGTGTCAACTTCTAGCTTTTTAATTTCTTTGATTTTTTTTTTTATTTTTTCTTTAATTTTTAAATTGACAAAAAAATTATCCACGTGTTAAGTCACAATTTGTCACATGTCAATGTTAGTGCATGTGTCAGTTTGTGGTTGTGTTATTTCCTTTTATTCAATTTAGTCCATATATTCGTTATTTTTGTTCAATTCAGTCTTTACATACGTTATTTTGGGTCAATTTAATCTTAGTTTTGGTTAAAATGGAACAATTTTGTTCCTTCCAAATTGAGACCAAATTTAATTTTTTATAAACATTATATATTTTTATTAATTATTTTTGAAATCCAATTATAAATTATTTGATTTAATTATAAATTGAATATAATTCTTATATTTAATTGTTAAATAGAATATATTTATTTAAAATATTGGAATATAATTATTAAGTGTTTTATAAAAATATACAAACATTTATAAAATTGATATTTAAATATAAAACATTAAATATTTTTCTTGTGTTTTAGATATTAAAATCTAAAATGTTTTATATTAGTGTACTTTTCTAAAATATTTCTAATATTTGTAATATTTTTAAATGTCAATTTTTAAAATATTAGTATTTTAGAATATAATTATATTACAAAAATAATTGTTTTTATTAGCGGTTATATTTGGCGTTTTCGGAGGTTTTAACCCCCACTAATTACTTTATTTGAGATTTGTAATTCTCATGGAAAAACTATTATAACTAACAAATTACGAGGTTTTTTAACAACTCCTAAAAAAACGCAACTTGTTTGGAGTTTTCGAAACCCCCGCTATTGCTTGGGATTTTTAAAACCCGACTACTGGCTAGGGTTTTCAAAACCCCTACTACTAGGGTTTTCGAAATCTCTACTACTGGATAGGGTGCTTGAAGTTTAAAAACTCCCGATATTGTCTGTTTGTTTGTTTCTTATTTTTTTAATAATACATGAATCATGAAATAAAAGAAAAATTATAAAAGATAAATATTTTAGATTTTTGTATTTATAATTTGTCCATATAACGTTTATAAAAGGAACAAAGAACAAAGTTTACAATTTTAATATTAAATGATGTAAATGACAAAACGTAAAAGTTAAAATTAACAAGTCATTACAATGTTATGTGTTTTAAAATTTGAAAAATTAACAAGTCGTTATGGTGTAAAAGAGATGCATAAGGTATTCTAGAAGCACTTTCTCCTTTGGCATTGTTTCATTCACTTCATCAAGTTTATTCTTGATACTTGCTTTCTCTACTAAGAGAGAGAATGCATATTTGATCCCCAATGTAGAAGTTGTTATCTTCATTTGGGAAATTCTTCTCAAACAATGAAAGTAGTACCTTCCTAGCCTCCTTTTCTACAAATTCCAGGGAAAATTTGATAGTTATGAGGTATGATTACTTAACGATAGTGTCTAAGGTTTTAGAATATAAGCACAATATAATTGTGTCCATATATCTCTCAATGTTCCCCCACCCAAAAAATAAAAAATGAAAAAAGTGTGAAGTTTATAGTAAGCATTGTAAAGAATTATCTTTACAACTGCTACTTAGATATTCATGCCATGGCTAGACATAAAATAACTAATATCTCGGACTATTCTTTACAAGTACAATTATTAGTCCAGACTATGAAAGTGACACGAAAACCAACCTAAAGGTTGGTCATGATGATCAAGAGTGCAAAAAGCTATGAATAGCAATTACAACATTAAGATAGAATATTTGAGAGAATGGGTAAGGCATGGAATATAAACTAGTGTCAACTATAAACCTTAGCAATCAGAAGCATATTTACAATACGAAGAAGAAACAACTTATTTTTGAAAGGATCAAGTAAAGCTCACATATGTCTATGTGAATACACTGACAAGTACATAAATTATAGAGGGAAGAAACCAATGTAAATCAATCAATTGTATCAATATATGTTTCGACAAAAACTCGGTGTTGTTACTAAAACAAAAAAAAAATAAAGTATTAAAAGATTGACGCTAGAAAATAGTTTCCCTGACCTTGGAAGTTAACCTTTACTTTATAGGTAAAGTAGTTATAAAAACAATAACCGACTGATTAAAATATCTCTCTCATACAAAATATCTTAATAAAATATCAATTAGTAACAAAATAAACTTAGGCTCAATTCTTGGACCTATAAACTTTAGGTCAACTTTGGGACATTTTATCCATCTTCATGAATTAGGTCGGGCCCCTAGACGACCAAGACGATACCCATAGGAGAAATCAAGCTTGTGGAATATCGTTGGTTGTTCACCTTCTATAGGTTCAGCAAGTAGTGTATAAACTATATGAAGAGGAGAAATTTCAACCTTTGCATCACTTCCATCTTGAACTTCTACCCTAAAATCCTCAAATGAAGCAATTTAAACAGATTAAGAAATCTCGAAACAAATCCTGCAATCAAGAGTGTATAAATATCCAAGTTATTCCATTGAACTCTCAATCAATAACCTAAACAATTCCATACTTATATAATTTGTACATCTAGATATACAAATATCAAAGTGTATAAATATCCAGAGTATTCTAGTTAATTAAGCAACTTATTGTTAATAACTTGCATTAGATTGCAGAAACACTAGTTAAAAGGAGAAATCCATTTCAAAATACTTAATGATGTCCCTACTCAGCTGCATCCTAACAATTGGGCTTATCTACAAGCATTTTTGGTGTTGTGTCGGTCTTTGTATCTCCAACCGTCACCTTAGTGCTTCCTGTACTTCTATGACACTCGGCCCAAGAGTCCAACTACCTGGTTGTCAATTATAAGCCGGTCAAGGATAAATAGATTGGAAGCCGTTTTTCAATCGTTTAAGCACTTTAAAGATGGTTTCTTTAAAGTGGTAGTAGAGGAGTCAAGGCGTTCCTACTTTTATAATGATGACAGAAGTACGAAGTTCCCCTTCAGCTAGACTGACAAACCTTGGCGGTATAAGGATATGAAGAGAGAGGAGTTGTTAGTAGCTGGTAGGGAGGTGGTGGAGACGTTGATGAAGTTTAACGATAAGATGCCCACTAAGGGTTTAGTTATAGTTTATTTATCCATGCACCCAATTGTTGATTTAGAAGGTATCTTTTTGTATTTTAACCGCTATGTTATTTTAAGGGAAATAACCGATGTTTCTTGCCACTGCAAGTCATATGGCTCAACTTGGGAAGAAGAACTTGAACTTATTTCAGGCCCTGTGCAAGGAGAAGGTTGCAAAAGCAAAAAATGCTGGGAATACTGAAGTTCCTAACTTACAGGATCCGCTAGTGGAGGTGCATGTCCATGCAGGGACGAAGAGGAACGCGGACGTGCTTGCCAAGACGGGTGCTGGGAAAGACATAAAGCGAGTAAGGGCCACACTGTTGGGGCTGGGATCTTCTTTTGGGGCAAAGAAGTCGGAGGCTGGTCTGATCGAGCTGCCGGAGACTACTATCCGACGTGACATTGAATTAATTTAGCGGAGTCCCTAGTCAACTCCATTGACAACATGGAGCCCAACGCCATGGTCAAGGCCATACTGGAGGTTAATAGTAAGGATTTGATCTTGGGGCGCAAAGTGGGCAGTTTACTTCAAAGAGAGATGAATGAGGGTGGTCGGTCAAAGGTGGAGGAGCTCCGAGAAGAGTTGAAGGTCGAGGCCGACAAGCACGCAGAGGAGAAAGCAGCTAGGGAAAAAGAAAAGGAGGAGTGATTAGTGGAAAGGAAGCGGTTGGGGTCGTGGAAGGTCAGATGTCTGGATTATGAGAAAAAACTGAATGAAAAGATTGTCGACATTGAGACCGATTATGACGAGCTGAAGGAGAAGCATGATGGGCTAGAAAGCGAACTTGAGGACTTGAATGGCCACATTATTCAAAAGCACATCAATAGGTTTCAGAAGGGTTTGCGGCAAGCGGCCTTCTTCCACAAGGATGTTGACGCGTCTAACGCCAAGTGTGACGTGAACAAGGATGTGGTGGACGGGCAGCTTGTGAGCGAGATGGAATACAATTCGGAGGAGGAAGCTAATAAGGTGGCAGCTTCAGTGGCTGCGAACCCTGATGAAACTGTGGTAGTGGAGGTGGACATGGAGCAGCCAGTTGCTTAGGATTTATGATTTGAATATTTGATTTGTTTTTAATCATAAGTTTGTAATAACTCGTACAATTTTTCCTTTCTTTTAATATGATGAATGCCTTTCGTATACTTATTGCGTTGTGTGATGTTGCTAACTCGAGTTATAGTTGCGTTGTTTGATGACTTTATTATTTTCTTGGAATTGTTATAGTTGTTTGATATGCATGGTCTAGGCCGCTTACTTTGGTGAGAGGTGGGAAATTTTAAGAAAATATTTTAATTGGGTGTTCAACCCAGGCCGCTTACTTTGGTAAGTGGTTGGTAACTTTAAGAAAATATTTTAACAATTGGGTGTTCGACCCAGGCTGCTTACTTTGGTAAGTGATGGGAAACTTTAAGAAAATATTTTAACAATTGGGTATTTGACCCAGGCCGCTTACTTTGGTAAGTGGTGGGGAATTTTAAGAAAATATTTTAATTAGGTGTTCAACCCAGGCCGCTTACTTTGGTAAGTGGTGGGGAACTTTAATAAAACATTATAACAATTGGTTATTCGACCTAGGTCGCTTACCTTGGTAAGTGATGGGGAACTTTAAGAAAATATTTTAACAATTAGGTGTTCGACCTAGGCGCTTACTTTGGTAAGTGGTGGGTAACTTTAAGAAAATATTTTAACAATTGGGTGTTCAACCTAGGTCGCTTACTTTGGTAAGTGGTGGGGAACTTTAAGAAAATATTTTAACAATTGGGTGTTCGACCCGGGCCGCTAACTTTGGTAAGTGGTGGGAAACTTAGAGAAAATGCTTTAACAATTTGGTGTGCAACCTAGGCTGCTTACTTTGGTAAGTGGTGGGGAACTTAGCGAAAATAATTAACAATTGGGTGTTTGAACCAGGACGCTTACTTTGGTAAGTGGTGGGAACTTAAGGAAATAAGTTACAAATGGGTGTTCGACCCAGGCCGCTTACTTTGGTAAGTGGTGGGGAACTTTAAGAAAATATTTTAATTGGGTGTTCGACCCAGGTCGCTTACTTTGGTAAGTGGTGGGGAACTTTAAGAAAATATTTTAACAATTGGATGTTCGACCTAGGCCGCTTACTTTGGTAAGTGGTGGGGAACTTAAGAAAATGCTTTAACAATTGGGTGTTTGACCCAGGCTGCTTACTTTGGTAAGTGGTGGGGAACTTAAAGAAATATTTATGAATCCACTGAATAGATGAAGAACCCTTTGTTGTATTCATAAAGTTGGGGTGCCTCGTTAAAAACACCCTAGCCAAAATGATGAAGGATTGACCCCAACCAAGGATGGAGGCAAATGCTTAAGAAGAATAAGCATGTTTAGAAAGGAAGTTCACTAATTCTTCATTCCTTTCATTTGTGTTTGGTATTTTTGATTCCCTAAGTTGACTTAGTTGAATCAACTTTAGGTGACTTGTTGACCTTTGATTAGGTTTGACTTGTTGACTATAGTTGACTTGACTTAAGCCTACATGCTAATCTATGTTTATTTGCTTTGTAGGTTAATTAGGAGTTGTTGGTATCGCATAGCGGAATGTTTGAGTGTGCGGACAAAACCAAGAGGGGGGTGAATTGGTTTTTAAGTAATAAAATTAATACTTTAAAAATTTTTCCAAAATTTATCAATTAGATCAATAAATAATTTCTTTAAACTCAACAATAGATGAAATAAAGAGATAGAGAACAAGATTGAACACAAGTATTTATACTGGTTCGGATCAAAAGACCCTACGTCCAGTTGTTAATCTCTCAAAAACGAGATTAACTAAATCACTAATAAGTAACAGATTTACAATCAGATATTAAGAGTGTAAGGAAAGAAAACACCTCTCTTGAATCACACAAGAGATGAACACCTTTCTCTGAATCACACAGAGAACCTTGACCTTAGCTTTCCTAGCAACAACAGTAGCACTCAATCTCCTAGAACACCTCTCAAGAAAAGTTATCGCTCTACTCACACTAGGTTTTTCAAAGCTTTTATTGAGAACACTCAGAGAACTCTCTTACAGTCACAACACTAGTACTCTAGCTTCTCAAAAAGGTAAGTGAGAAGTAACTCTGAGGTTCCTTAAATAGGGTTTCAAGAAATTAGATCAAAAACCTGAACAGTCGCGCCCAACTGACCAGGATAATCGATTATCACTTGTGATAATCGATTATTCCAGTGTGGCTTATGACAAAAAAAATTTTGAGCAGATAATCGATTATCAGAGGTGATAATCAATTATTCCAGTGCTTTCTTGAAAAAATTGGTTCAGCTCAGGATAATCGATTATTCTAAGTGATAATCGATTATCACTTTGATTTTTCGAGAAATACTAGAATTTTCTTGTACAATACTGATTCTAACTAATCTAATTACATTTTACAAGATAGCTTTAAACATAACAACATATGGTCTTCATATTGTCTTCCAGATGGCTTTCAGGCTTCTTTTATCATCATCAAAATCTTGCTTCAGCATTTAGACTTGTATTGCTTTTGCCAACAGGAGTAAGAAAGCAATGCTAGGTGGCGCATGGTGATTGGGGAGCATAAATGATGTGGAGGAGAGAGTAAAGCAAAGGCATAAAGCATAAAGTAAAAGGCATGAAGCAAGTGTACCTATGTACCTTT
>Ga0214542_1006081_pt1 | contig 22342 bp, 13 predicted proteins | sample CNSS1metaG_FD_160096 | JGI IMG/M metagenome (GOLD analysis project Ga0214542, IMG submission 160096) | Root nodule microbial communities from cowpea collected in UCLA plant growth center, Los Angeles, California, USA - CNSS1 | ecosystem: Host-associated > Plants > Roots > Nodule | place: USA...
CAAAGACTACAAATTGGATTGAATACACCTTTTCAAGATTGAGATCTCTTCATCTTGCCAAGTCAACAATGAATGTGTTTTGATAGAAATCTTCAAAAGGACCTTCCAAGATTTGCTCCAAGAAACTATTTCGCACTTCTCTTTCCTTCTTCTGATTTCCCAGTTCACACCCAGAAAATTGCAGAAACTGTTTTTATATCACAGATGCAAACAGCCACGAACCTAGTCGACTACATTAGTTGGCTAGTCGATTATCGGGGAAACAGATTAACAGATTCAGGATTTTACACACATAGTCGACTACATTAGTTGGCTAGTCGACTATCGAGGCAGCAGATTAACAGATTCAGGATTTTATACACATGTCATGTTAACCATTGTCATGCTATGTCATGTTAACCATTGTCATGCTATTATGGACATCATCAAAAACATTTCAAATACATTTAATCAACAACAATATGTAGATGTGTGATTGATGAGTATGTTTTTGGTAGTGCTTGATGAGCCATGTTGAATGTATAAATCTAGATATGTTAGCTCAAAGGTATGCTGTTATAAGTGTGTGAAAAAGGCCATTATTGATGATATCACTATGATTGAGTGTGGCATGATCATGACGGGTTTTGGGCAAGTATGGGAACATGATAATCATACTTTAAATGTAATGGAATTGCGGGGGCATGCAAAATTATGTTACTAAGTGTTGATACAAACTGAAGCTTGATATACTAAATTGGTAAAAAGAGGTGTTATTATAGGTACTAATCAAGATGAGTATATGCTTTGTATGAATAAATGAGAATGTGGCTGGTATCTTGTAATGTACAATAACATGTGGTTCTTGGTTTCACTTAAGGGTTGGCATGAGGATGAATGAACGTGCATATGTGAATTTATATTATTGAAATATATAATATGCTTGATTGTAATTCTGAGTTAACTTGCCCATTATAGACCTGTAACATAGTAAAGTGGACTTATGCATGAGTTGTTTGAGGTATAGAAGATTGTTTTAGGGTGTTAAACTAGCAACAGGTCATTACTGGTGTAGCGCCTAGCGGCACAGTGGTGGGCGCAGGCAATAGGAGTATCAGGGAAGTCCTTGGAGCATGTGGCGTCTGACGGTGAGGAGTCAACCGCCAGGCGATAGCCAGTAAGACAGTGGCTCTATTTGTGTCTGATGCTTGGCGGCGAGAGGGGTTTGCCAGACAGTGTGCGCGTGAATGTCGCTTGGCGGCGCTTAGGTAGCGCCAAACAGTAGCGCATAGAGTAGTGTGTTCTGTTGGCTTGTGTTTTGCATGTTTGTGATGTTGGGCTTGGACTAGGAGATGCTTAATTGTGTCATGAGCGGGTAGGTTAATGCTCTCGTGTGAGGATATGAGCGGGGAGGTTCGTATGTTCCGTGCTCACACTTGAGGGCTATTGCGAATGGGGAGGTTCGTAGTTGTTGGATCACGTGTGTTGGACTACGGGTCGGGAGGTCCGTAGATTTGGACTATAAACGCAGAGGTTCATAGAGGCAGGACTACAAGCAAGTAGATTCGTGGAAGCATGTATATCCTAGGTCCATTGTCAAGTATAGGTAATGGTTGTGCTCTTGCCGGGTTTTGTTGAACAGGTAAGGGTTGTTGGTTGTAAGTCTTAGAGAAAGCAACGCTTTTACCGGGTTTTGGTGAACTAGTAAGGGTTTTGATCTTGCCGGGTTTTGGGGAACAAACAAGGGTTGTTGCTTGTGGGTCTTAGGGAAAGTAGTGCTCTTATTGGGTTTTGTTGAGCAGGTAAGGGTTGTGCTCTTGTTGGGTTTTGGTGAGCAGGAAAGGGTGGTTGCTTGTAAGTCTTAAGGAAAGTAATGCTCTTACCGGGTTTTGGTGAACAGGTAAGGGTTGTGGCTTTTTCTCCCTACGACGCGTTGGTGCGCAAGGGGAGAAATTCTTTCCAAGAGGTATTGGTGCGCTGGAAAGGAATCTAGTTGGCTATGAGAGTATGATATACATGTGTGTGCATATATTTGAATTGTATACATAATTTGATATTGTTAGCTCACCCTATCTGTTTATGTTTGACGATGATCGTGTAATTTGTTACACGAGAGCAGATGATGTTGTAGGTGGTGCCGATGAGGCACTTGGGGATTTGATTTTATTGTTTTCTTGATTTACTTTGTAACTCAGATTTTAATTTCCCCTTGTTTTGGGGAAAGACATTTAAATATATTGTTTCTTTTATTTTATATTATTTAAAGTTAGTAATATATGACTGGGATGTTACATTTGGTATCAAAGCAATGGTTTTCAAATGATTTTTGGGCCTTGGGGAGTGAGCTTGTTGTGTTTTGGTTGCGGAACATTGTAGGAATGGACTGGCAGTCTAACCATCATATTATTGATTGTAGATTACGCAGAGTGTTGAAACTGGAAGCATTAAGAACATAAAATATCTTGGTAGAGTAGTAAGGGTGCACACTCATGACTATATCAGAGATAGTTTCCTTTCTTAATTCTAAAGGTTTTGGTAAACGCGAGGGAAGTTATAGGTTGAGTTGGTCTCCTATACATTTTCCTGTTATGTTTGCATTTCCGTGGTATGTGTTTGTTGTTTGTGGGGGCAAAGGAATGCAGATTCGGGGTCAAACTTGACCTGCTTGCCTTGCAAGGGTAGGGTAGGGCCTTTGAGGTAGTCTATTGATCAAAGATACGAATATACAGAAGGATATATTGGTGGATGAGGAAAGCTAAGTTTGGTTTGATGAGCTGAAAAGTGACGTTGGAACTCAAAAAAAATGCGTTACACAAAGGGATTTTCAAGAATAAGTTCTATACGGTAGAAGATATTACTCCCTTCTCTGAAAAAGCTCCCAACAATCCGCAAATGTCTAGATATATGATCAAGTAAACTTTGAATTTGATGTTCAAGAGATACTTTCTTGCCACCAAAGTTTTATACGGCTAGATTAAACGGTTGCCACGTTATAGTTTTATGTTCCTTTTCTCATTTAGAACTGACTACACTTGTTTACACCCTCCACAACATTAATAAGGCTTATGAAGTCCAATTTCATCCTCTCATAAATGAATATTACTGGTCCACTTATATAGGATCAAATTTTATTCTAGACTCTCAAATGCGTTGTAAGTCATCGAGTAAGCCAACAACTACGCGTTTTTACAATGAAATGATCAAGCAATTCAACCTAAACCAAAAAAATGTTCATACTATCACAATGAAAGATATAATAGAGGAAATTGTCCATTTTGACATTAAAATTTCATGCTTTGTAATTTTTATGAAGTGGAATTAATAAATTTTGAAACTCCCAAAAATAAAAATAATGTCATGAAGTATTATATTATGATTTTAATCTTCCATTGCTTTGATATTTTTCAATAATTATTTTATTTGCTAATAGTCTTTTGGTGTAATTGTTTATTAATTAATTAATGGTAATAATTAAATTTTGCATGTTGTAAAATATATTGCTTTTAATAAAAAAAACATAAGTTGTAAAAAACTAAACAAACTTTTACAAATAAATTCAACTTATTTTACATCATTTTTATCTTAAATATTCAAAAAATTAATCTTTCCTACATAGCAAATTACCTTTGCTTAAAAGTTTAAAATAATTATATACGTTAAGTACATGTGAGTTTTGATTAATGTTAATAAGTGCATGGAAAAGTTCCTATACAGAAGTCGTAACCAATGCAAACGACTTCAGTTTTGAAAAAAAAAATGTATTGAAGTTGCATATTGGTGATGCTTCAATACAATCATTTTTTTCCAGCAAGTAGGTAGTTTGTAATATAACAAGTGTCGTATCCACATGAATTTGGCAGAAAAAAAAAACAATGTTTAACTAGTTTGAGTTGAATAAAATAGTGTTTGAGTTGCATGAAGAAATAAAAGCATATGTGATGTGAAAAAACAATATTGATCTTAAAATGATAAAGTTGAATTAAATGTGGATTTAAGCTAGGGTTGATTTCAAAGTTAAAAGACGTGTTGAAGTTAGATTTCACTACCTTACCACTCTCTTGTATTAATGTAGTTAATATTTATAAAGATACAATCAATTATAGTTGAGAGTTCTCGTTAAATGTAACTCTAGGTCCATTCTTAGCACCTAGAGCCTAGGATCATCAAACTTCAGTATGATTCCTCAGTGATTGTTTAAATGAATCACCTACACTAAGATCATGACTCTATAACCAACTAGAGCCTTAGATATATTCATAGCATCTAAAAACAGAAGGAGAATTAATTGGACCAAGAATTAGTTGGACCACAACTTGGAACCAATTCCCACTCAATCCCAAGCAAGTGAAATAAGACAAGTGATCAGTTTCTCCAACAAGCATAAACTAATTCACAAGCATGCAATGAAAGCATACTTTAATAAATGAAACAGTACAAATACAAGAGAGTTCCAAGGGGTTACATTGCTCCAATACTTAAAGATATTTAGCTCCTTATACTAGATGAGAACAATACAACACATAGAAGAGTCATCATCTCTTTTACCCTTAAATAGTGTTAACTAAGTACAATGGAAAGTGTCTACAAGAACTCTTTACGAGTCTCTCAAAATAACCTTCACAAAAGTCTTTCTAAATAGGAGTGCAACTCTATTTTATAAACTATCTAGGACAGTGCTCAAGAGTGCACTTGTGACTCCAATTATAGAGGTTTCCTCCCTAGGCGGGTTTCTTTTATGGCTAAAGCCTTATGCTTGGTATTGCAGCTCCTGAGATAACTTCCTAAAGAATGAACTTTCATGGCTAAGTCTCAAGATGAGTGCTTGAGGTTTCCTTCTACAATAAATTTGCTAGTGTGACTCAAACCTCAACTTTACTGCTTAGGTGCACCAATATCGATTTTGTCCAAAATTACTTAAAATGTATTCATTTTCTTTACTTTTCTAGCTTGAGACTCTGATGATATTGAAAACTACAAAACAAATTAGATTAAAATGATTTATATAAAAATTCATTAAAATGAAAATAAGATAAATATCAAATTTATCTCAATTTTATCGTATATTAAATACTTATCACCTACAAAACGCGACTTCCAATATTTCGAAATTTAAATTTAGATTTGTTTTCTCCGACTTTTGTTTAAACACATTTAATTTGCGGCCATTTTATTTTGATAAAAGTTATTCAAATAGATTTTTTTTTTCCATCTTGAAAATAACAAAAATTTTATTGATGGCTACGTTATCTAAAACTTGATCACACAGTATGACAGTACCAACAGAAGAGCTAACGTGTTGTTCTCAACTTCAATTCCTAGGTACCCCTACATAGTTAGACTAGCTGTTGGTTTGTCACTGTTTGGTCAATTTATATCTGTTACTATATGACATGAATGGAATATTATTGTAATTAAATACTAATCTCGTCTACAATTTATTAGGAACTGTCTACCATATTATATTTAAATTTATTTACATTATTATATTTAATGTTATAATTATGTATAATATTTAAATAATAAATTGATAATATGAGAAAAATTAAATAATTAATTATCATTGTTTTTTTATAACGAATTAATTAAAAGTAAATATTATTATTTAAATATTAATTTCTTTATGTTAAAATAATGAATTATAGAAAATATAGCTAATAATATCAATATTAATAATAATTATGAAATATACTAATGATAATACTATTAATAGCAGTAATACTAATAATAATAAAAATAACAATATATTATCAAAAATAATAATAATAGTAAATTTACAAAATAATATTTGGATATAAATTTGTTTGTTTTAAATTTTAAAGTAAAACTAAGTTATTTGTGTTGTAAATAAAATAATATTGTTATACTTTTAAAATTTACAATTAAATTTTTGAATTATATTATATATTATATTTTTAAATAGAAATGGGTCATTAATGATAACTCACACCGTATAGGACAGACTTATGGGTCAGGTTGGACGGACTCGTCATTTTTTTTATTTAATTTGTGAATATCAAAAACATGTGTTTTCATATAAAATATTTTTTAAATTTTTAAGGAATTAGTTAATATATTCAATTAAATAAATAAAAATAATTATTATATTTACATGTTAAATTCTATTGAAACTTAATTTATAAATATAAATGATTTAAACTACAATGCTATTATATATTTATACTTTTAAAAAATAATATTTTTCATTTTAATTTTTAATTTTTAATTAAAAGAAAAGCCAACAAGACAAGTCGGACCAGCTTGCATTTTGGCCTATCAATAATGTTTTCATTTCAATTATTTATTTATCATTCTATAAACTTTGATAGTAAAGTGATCCCAATTTTATTACATTTGTGGTTCAATTAATGAAATTAATTTCAAACATCATATCAATTAAATAAAAAAAAATTCATTAAAAGTATCAAATTCAAAATTAAAAAAAATATTTCAAATAAAATTAAAAACCAATTCATGATAAAAAAAAATAAAATTAAACTGCAGTGTTCATAACTATGACGACTTCAATTTTAAAAAAAAAATGTTATACATCATAGACTCACTTATTTTGCCTTTTGAAGTTGTCAGCCCTGTCCAACTTCACCCTATTTGAAAAAATTTAGAAAATTCAATCCCTTTTAGTAATTACAAAAGTAAATTAACCATATTTTGTAACTAAATCCACAAGTAACATGGAGATATGAGTAATCAACTTAAAACTTAAAGGTAAAATGCAAACATATATTGAAATGTAAAATTCTTATTAAAATAAGTTAAATAATATGAAATAGATGTTAAACTTTCCAACAGAAATACATACAGATAATGTTATGATGTACACATTAAGTTTATAATAAATAATTATTGATGAATAAATACGTTTATTTTAATATTAGGATTCAAATATAATATATGAGTATGAATTTGTTTATGCTAAATTATAAAATTGATATAATAATTAATTAGTGATATGTACTAAAACAGTGTTGTGATGTGGTTAAAATTTACCATTAGAGTTTGAGTTATAAATTATATTAAAATGAAATACATATAGACATTGTTGTTAAAGTAAAATGTAAACATATTTTGAAATATAATCTCATACAAATATTAATACCAACACATATAGCAACACTAGTACTACTATAACTAATAGTATTATTAATTAAAATAATAATACTAATCAAAAAAATTATAATATTAATAACAATAATGTTAATGCCATTTCAAATGATAGTAACAATAATAATAATAATAATAATAGGAAAAAATATGATTTTAGTCCCTCAAGTTTGACTTAAATTTGGAAATGATCCTGGTTGAAACTTGATCACTGATTGGTCCCTACATTTTCAAAATCATTGTTTTTAGTCCCTATTTCTGGACAACGTTAAAAATAACAAATCAAGTGCAACATGTTATTTATTTTTCTTACAAAAAAAAAAAAACAGCATCGGCTTTTAACAAAAATTAAAAAAAAAAATTTTTGGTCCCTGAAGTTTGAATTTAATTTGGAAATGATCCTTTATTGAAATTTGATAACTGTTTGGTCCCTGCACATTCAAAATCATTGTTAATCTATCACAATATATAAAGAAAATAGCGTCTTTTATGTCCGCATTTAGTTATTCTACTTTTATCCTTAATTATTATTTTAAAATTAGTTATTTTATAAATAGTGTACCTTTAACTGTTATTCTAAAATTCTCTTTTGTCTTTATGAGTTATTTTAAAAAATTCTTTAGTGTACATATTTTATTTTTTTAATTTTACATTTAACAACTATTTAAAAAATTAATTATATATTTTTTATTAATTTTAATCCAAATTTCTATGAAAATTAAAAAATACGAATACACAAGTGTGACAACGCGTATATTTTCGCTAGTATATAATAATAATACTATTATTAATAATATTAATATATTAATAATAATATTAATAATACTATTAATAATTATATATTAGTAATATAATAATACTATTAATAATATTAATATTATATATAATCTTATTAATTACTAATATTAATATTAAAGAATAATAATAATAATATTATTATTATTAATAGTAGTAGCAGTATCATATAATTATTATTCAATGTGCAGGGACCAAACAATCACTAAGTTTTGATCCAGGACTATGAAGATGGAACACATTTTTTAATATATTAAATATATTATTTTTATTGAAATGTATATTGGTATAATTAATTTTATTTGATAAAATTAATGCACTAAAAAGAATATTGGTGTTTTTTTCTAGGATTACATAAGGAGGCAAAAAAACCTGAAAGTGCTTTATCATAAAAAGACTTATGCCCACTTTTTAACTATAAATACTAGTAGGGGGTTTCTCCTTGCTCCCCAAACATTCTTCTGTATCTCTAAAAATTACAATTCTGACCCTAATGGTTGAAAGAAAAATGTGAAACGAATCTCGACATCCGTTTCATCATTTTTGTTGTATTTTTGTGAAATGGATGTTGAGATATGTTTCACGTTTTTCTGAAATGAATTTCGACATCTGTTTCACAGATTTTTTTTGTTTTTTTGTGAAACGGATGTAAAACGAATGTCAAGATCCGTTTCACATTTTTCTGAAACGGATCTCGACATTCGTTTCATTATTTTTTTTTTGTTTTTTTGTGAAACGGATGTCAAGATCCGTTTCACATTTTTTCTGAAATGGATCTCGACATCTGTTTCGTTATTTTTTTTTTTGTTTTTTGTGAAATGGATGTCGAGATCCGTTTCACATTTTTCTGAAATGGATCTCGACATTCGTTTCATTATTTCTTTTTTTGTTTTTTTTTTTTCGTTTTAACTCTTTCAACCACCAAAATAGGTAAAAAAAATTAGGCTCAAAACTGAAATTTTTGGAGGTATAGAAGAATATCTGGGGGTGCGGGGAGAAGCCCCGATACTAATATCATATCTATCGTGTGTTGGGTCCTAAAATACAACAAATAAAAAAAAGGTTTCAATTTCAGGAAGATAATACACTATTTTTATTCAACAAGATGGAATGAAAAAAGAAAATTAAGTTCATCTAATTTTTATATATTATTATATAATATACTTTAGTACTTTGAGAAGTTTTCTTGCCTATATATTTGGTGCCCTTTATACTATTAAAAGTTTGGTTTGCAACTATAAAGGAGAATCAGTAACATGTTATTTGAAGAATTATTAACAATAAAAAAAATCCTTTCTTCCTTAAATATGCATATTATAAATAAGGTGGGTTGCTTTTGAAAGAGAAGGATCTGAACCCTTGTCAAATGCTAGTGGAGGTATTGAAATTTGTTGAATATTGATAATCTTGTATGTGTTATTCTGAGAGGTTTATTTGGACTCTGTTACAATGACTTTGTTTCAACTTTTCAACGACTACAAAATCAAATTAAAAAAATCTTCATAAGCTAAAATCAGCTTAAAGTTAAAATTTAAAATCTATACAAATTATATAAGAGAACTTGTATAAACTTGTATTTAAGGTAACCAAAAATTAATTTCTTATGCATAACTTCATCCAAAGGCTCAGCGGTTATATTCCCTACTTTTGATACAAAATTATTGCTACTAGTTTTATATTACGGAAGATGTAAATGTAATATTCTCTTACCAATTTGCAGATTAAAACTTTGCTGCATAAAATATTTTTCAGTATACTGAACAAGGAAATCATGTTCATGGCAATCAACAAATGGAGCAAGATGACGAAGAACAATATAATTCATCTCATTTATTAGTGTTAGGGAACTTTAGACTTATGTTAGGAAATTTTTCTTAGAGATATTATCACAAGACTTTTTTTTATTTAGATGTTTGGATTTTATAATTTTTGGATTTTTTATGTTGTTTAACCTAGGTTTGAACGTTGTATGTTTAAAATATTTGCTTTAATGAATGATTATTAGATATTTATAAATTTTCTTAATGTCGTAAATTTTTGTGAAGACGTGTCTCAGAGAATCCAAAACTTTGTTTGTATTTTAATTGTGTTGATGCATTATTTTTTGTTGATACCCTCTGATGCTTTTGTGTCCTAAAACTATTATACATTGGTGAAAACTTTTATGTTATTTTGTACTATTTGATGGATATACTTTGATCATTGTAGGATTGATTATCTATCCTTTTTAAATAGGTATTGCAAATATTGGAGGTATTTAAACACTTTTTGTGAATCATTTATTTTCTTTGTCTTCTTTTTTTATTATGGGCATAGGTTTATGGACATGACTCATAATAGAGAATGAATAACACTAAAGTAATTGCAATTAACAAAATAATATTTGCAGGAGATTAATAGAATTGCAATAAATTAGCTAATCAATTGTGATACAAATTAGTGATAAAAGAATTGCGACAAATTAACTATGAATTAGCGAGAATAAAATTGCGACAGATTAGTTACAGATTAGCGAGAAAAGAATTACGACAGGTTAGCTACGGATTAGCGAGAAAAGAATTGCGACAGATTAGCTACGGATTAGCGAGAAAATAATTGCGATAGATTAGCTACAAATTAGCGAGGAAAAAATTGAGACAAATTAGCTATGAATTAGCGAGAAGAGAATTGCGACAGATTAGCTACGGATTAGCGAAAACAAAATTGTGATAGATTAGCTACGGAAGTTTTCGTAACTAATATATAAAATTTTTGTAGTGAAACCATAATTGCATATCCAATTATACTCATGCCAACACTTTAACATTTACCAAAAATCACCTCCTATACAAATCCAATTCCAGCAATCAATCCCAATCACAATCCTTATGTGATAACATTCTAATTACCTCAAACATAAAAAAAAAAAAGATTCATTTACCAAAATAGTGGTTCCTAACACCCAATTAAATATATTACATCCAACCCCTGCTTTCATCTTTCAAACATATTTTCACCCTCCTTTAATACTCTCTGATATCATTTATAGTATTTTCAATTACCCTCACAGAACCCAAAACGCGGACAACTAATTAAAATAACAATTGACACTGTTGTCCCGCCTATCGCTTGGCGGCACAATTCCTGCTGCCAATTGGCACATCATATTATGGGAAACCCATATTCCACTCGCACCAACAACAATCCAAGACAATTAATTTTGCATTTCAATCAATTAATTACACGAATCTAGATCAAATTAATTTATCCTTTTTTATCCGCTTCTACTCAACATTATACAATCGTAATTTAATCCCAATTATACTAAAGAAATTAAACCAGTAAATCATCTCCCAAACCCTAACAAGGTTGCCGCATGTGGTTGTTTCCCCTTTAATCCCCAAGACTCATACACACACATAAATAGTCGTAAATTTCACACTTTTCATGAATTCAAATAATGCACACCAACAATTCTAGAGAATCCAACCAATCACAAAATAAAAAAGAATGCAAAAAACGCTCAAAGCTTGCATCGCCTCGCGGGCTCACCCTTTTCGCCGGGCGGTTCATCTCGAAAACCCAGAATTGGGTTCATCACTCATGCATCGTCTGGCGGCACAGTCAAAGCCGCTAGGAGGTTTTTGGGAATTTTTCCATAAACGCGAAAACTAGAAGAGTTTAATTCTATAGAGGCACTATATTCACGCATCACAATATGAAAAACAATCACAAAGCATGTATACACATAAAGGAACTCCCCTAACTTGGATTACTAGCTTGTCTTGATGATTCTTAGTGCTTCTTCTTTGACTACCAATGTCTTCCTTAGCTTTTCCTCCGTCCAATTCCTTTGCTCACTCAATAACCACCATGGTTACTCTATAAAACCTCTCTTTCCAACACTAACGAGAATGTAGTACCAAATTCACCCTTTGCTTCCCATTCTTGCAACTAGGGTTCTTCTGCCCATTCACATTCACGCCAAAATAAATTTTGACAAAAAAGAAAGCTTGCTTCACTCTTAGCAAGGTTTGAACACATAACCATTCAATTACAAAGCAAGTGCACAACCAATTCAACCAATTCATGTTTCATGATAATTCCTACACCTCTAGGAATATAATATCATGCACCATTGTAAAACATATCATTAAAATAACACACAATTAAATTAACACACGATTTAGCTTACATAGGACTCGAACCCAAGTACTTTCACATAATCAAATACTTTTTTTAACATCCTGACTGTATGTTACGGATTTAATTAATATCATAAAGAAAATATAAAGAACTTCATTTACTAAAATACCATTTCCCAAAAATGCGGGAAATTTAAAACATTTAATACCTCAAAATTTATTAAAAAAACATAATTATAACTCCAATTACAAAACTCAAGTATGATATTTTAATATATTACAACTGGTTCAAAAATATATTAAAACTCTGATAAATTCCCAAGCTAGCCCACACTCTGAGCCTATGCCTCACTAGAACCACTTGTAATATCATCTGCTCCCGTGTACCGCGTACACGATCATCGCCAAACACAAACAGATAGGGTGAGCTAATATCAAACCATCATATGTATATAAAAATATTATATATCCAATTAATTATACCAAGAAAATTCCCCTCTTTCATCCCACACGACCACAACCATGTTTTGATATCATAAGCACATCAAAAGAAATCCACCATTTGATCTCACATGGCCACAACCATGATTTGATATCCAGAAACATCAAAGGAATCTCATCTTTTCCTTCCACATGGCCACAACCATGTTGACTGTGTTCTACATCTTCTTGTGAGTACCTCAAGATGTCTTGCTGCCATACCTATCGGCCACAACCGATAGAGCACATGTGGGAAACCATGCTACGAATCAAAAACCGTAACGCCAGGTGGAGTTCCCAATACGAACATAGTCTGTAACGTCCCAATACTACCAAACTCGTCAACTATTTACTGAGAAGGGCAATCTATCTAGACCTATCCGTACTGGCCACAACCAGCACACTCACATTGGCAACACTCGTCAACTCGAGCCACAACTCAAGAGATCCTCGTGTTCATCCGCTATCCCGAGCAACAACTCAAGGGACGTCATTTTGAGCCACAACTCAGAGAATTCCACGTGCTTAACCCCTATCCCGAGCCACAACTCAAAGGATATGTTCCGAGCCACAACTCAAGAGTTCCTCGTATTCATCCGCTATCCTGAGCCACAACCCAAGGGACGTCATTCTGAGCCACAACTCAAAGAATGTCATGTGCTTAACCCCAACCTGAGCCACAACTCAAGGAACACCAGGAAGCCCACCTTTGAGATCTCTTAGAAGCCTTGTAGACCACGCATCACAAATCAAACACAATAAAATCTGCTTAGGCTAAAAGTCTTTGTCCAAACACCTAACCCTATCTCGCTTAAGCTAGGCTCACTCGCTTGAGCGAGCACGTTGTGCAACAGCAGTCCACGAACTCTCGCTTGAGCGAGCTCCTTCTCGCTTGGGCGAGACCATCCTTCACCCAGAACTAATGTGCCTCGCCTAGGCGACGAGTTTAAATAGAACCCAACATCCATTGAATTCTCGCTTAGGCAAGAGTCTCTCGCCTGAGCGAGCCATGCTTTCGCTCAAGACAGAGCTTCATGCCTAAGCGAGATGCTCAAGCAAAAGCTCCCAACACTCTCGAGTTATCGCTTAGGCGAGGCACACTCGCCTAAGCGAGATGGCCTGTCGCCCAAGACCAAAACCCTTCGCTCGAGCGAGATGCTCGAGCATAAACAAACTCGATTCTCTGCTAATCTCGCCTAGGCGAGCCTGGCTCTCTTAAGCGATAATTGCAGACTTCTGCACTGTTACGCAAACAGACGCCATCAAACATGCCCAATTCACATCCCAACATCAATAACCAGCAATTGACAAAACATGCACAACACATATGACATAATTTAGGCTCAATTGATCACCAAATTTGGAATTTAAACCATAAACATCATATATAGTACCAAACTCATCATTTTCATATGGAGGCATTGTGCATCATTCATACAATATCAAGAAACCAATCATTCCCAAACCACAATAGACTGAGCATAGAATTCATGGCACACAAACACCAAACAAATCATGTAATTTCTCATAACAGTTCGAAAACTTAGGTTCAACTCCCCTAACCTGGATGCCTTTGCTTAGAAAATGCATATTTTGAGAATTCCTCCTTGATCACCGGGCAACCCAACACCTCCCTTTCAATCAGCTCTCAATTGCCCCTCACTAGTCACTTTTTTACTATAATTTCGTGCACCTTACAAGTTTTCAGAAAACCAGCCTCCAAAAACCCTCTTCTCTCTCCCAATTTGCCTTTTAAAGGGTGCCTTAATGTGGTTTAATGAAAAAAAAAACGAAATTGGTTTTATGGTGAGGTTAATTGTGTTATTCAAGGGCCATTATCTGGTTGTTTTTCAGCCCCCTAATTATTTGGTTGTTTTTCAACCTTTCTGCTAGAGTTTTCTCTACCCTTTCATATTCAGGCCACAACTAATTTTATTTTAGAAAAAAAAAGAGTTAAATTAGAGTTCACCAATGTTTGAACCCATACCATGCTCATCATCAAATAAATGCACAACCACTCAAGCAATTTATGATTTATGATAATTCACATAATTCTATAATTATGTTATAACTCAACATGATCATGCATATTATTAAAAATTAATAATAAATCAAACAATATATAATTGGGATACATTGGACTTGAACCCAAGTCCTCTAACACAATAAAATATTGTCAACCAATTGAGCTAGTACTTTTCCACGTTACATTAATTAATTAATTAATTAATTTTCACGGGTCTTACATTTTTCACCATTTAATCTAGTACTTTTCCATGTCATGAAAACTAATAATTAATGTCATAAAGACTTCCCTTACCCGCATTTATTAAATAATTATTTATTTAATTATTTAAATTCCTCGGGTCTTACATCTTCTTCCTAACTCACGGTTTTGTTATCCTAAAATTCCTTTTGAAGAGCTTTGTTCATTTTTTACCTTTATTTGTTTTATCTTTGGCATTCTACTCTTGACTTTGGAATTATAATGTGGTATAGGAACTTTTGATATTTGGCCAAGACTAGAGGAAGCCCTTCCAAGCATTAGAGACCTTTTTGGACCTCAAAGGTTGAGTTGGAGAGAAGAAGAAAAAGGAGTGAAACACTTAGAGAGGAATACAAAACATTTTTGCTTGTATTGCAATTTTTGGATTTGTAATCTTATATTTGTTTGGACTTGTAATTCATGGCCAAGTTAGGTGTCTTAGGGGAGTCATAGGTACTCAATATTGTAACATTCCGACCGGATATTACGGGTTTAAATAATAAAATAAAATAAGAAAATAAAATCTCATTAATTATAAATTCATTCCCAAAAATGAGGGAAATTGCAAATAATTTATTTCATAATAAAGATAACTCTAAATTCAAATTTCTCAAAATTCAATAAAGTACCAAAAATAGTCATATAATAGTTTACAACTTTATTCGAAAACCATAAGTGATAAAAACTCAAGAAACTGTTCCCATGAGTTTTTCCCCGCTCCGTTGCTAAGTTTCACCAGATCCACTTGCAACATCATTTGCTCCCGTGTACTGCGTACACGATCATCGCCAAACACAAACAGATAGGACGAGCTAACAAAATAAACATATATATATATATATATATATATATATATATATATATATATATATCACAAATATATAAACACACAATCACACCAAAGGAAATCCATCCTTTGATATCTCATCACATGGCCACCACCATGTTAATCGTGTTCTACGTCTTCTAATGAGTACCTCAAGGTGTCTTGCTGCCATACCTATCGGTCACAATCGATAGAGCACGTGCGGGAAACCATGCTACGGATCATACACTGTAACACCAGGTGCAGTTCCCATATACAAACTTAATTTGTAACGTCCTAAGACTACCAAACTCGTCAGTTACTACTGAGGACGGTAATATATTCGGACCCATCCGTATTGGCCACAACCAGCACACTCACACTAGCAACACTCCCCAACCCGAGCCACAACTCAAGAGTTCCTCGTGTTCATCTACCATCCCGAGCCACAACTCGAGGGATTCCATTCTGAGTCACAACTCAAGGAATGCCACATGCTTAACCCCTATCCCGAGCCACAACTCAAGGGATACGTTCCGAGCTCAACTCAAAGAACACCAGCAAATCCACCTTTAAGATATCATAGAAGCCTTGTAGATCACGCACATCATAGCAAGCATAACACCAATATGCTACAGCAAAATAGCCTAGCGGGGTACACACACCGCCAGGCCTGCCGCTTCCAGATCGCCTGACGAGTGACACATACTGCCAGGCGCTAAGCGCTTTAGTCTTCACTACCACTGTAACTATTGCCTGGCCAAACTTCCTCTGCCGCCAAGCGCCACACGCCTTAGTATTCACTGAACTACAGACTCCGCCTGGCGCACCCCTCTTTACCTTCAGGCGCCACCGTGATCCAGAACCCCCTGTTTCTATGTTGTCGCCTGGCAGGTCGATCACCACCGCCAGGCGCTACACTAGTACTTGTGTAGTACTGGTTTTAGTTCAGGTTCAAGCACACTTCACACAGGTTGCTCTCATTTGCTCTCATTCTAGAGTACCCCTAATGAAAAGCATTGCCATCTATAATATTCCTGGCCTTATAGCATCTCACATATGCATTCATTCCCTAGTCATATAGACCATCCTAAGCATGCTCAAACAAAATATAAGCAACAACACTCTAACAATTTTAAGCACATGATCTTATACACCAATGCAATTGAATATTGACACCCATGCCTTCACCAAACCAATTCTCCATATGTGACTAACCCAAAGGAACATTCAAATTGATAGAGACTTACCACATAACCCAATCATGCTTCATTAGAAGTTACTTGAACTTATCAAGAGCTTATTCATGTATTTTACAGACTCCAAATCCAATCTCCACCGTTCAACGTGAAGAACCACATGTTATGGGCCACCTGTCAAAATTTTACCTAAATCGGATGCTTAACGAACCGGGAAATGCAGTTTTACAAAAACTGCGCGAACTAGAAAAATTGGTGGCGCCTAGCGCCCAGAATCAGTAGCCTGGCGCCTAGCGGTACAAACCCAGCACTGGGCGTTTCCTGTTCCACGAAAATACGAAAAACAACATTTTTTGTGAATCAGAACACCATGCCTCTCTGGTATGGCTGCTTGGCGGCCAAATGGGTGCCGCCAGGCAGTTGCTGTACCTACGAACCTTACCCCCTTCACAACAACTTTGATTTCCATCAATGTCTGACTCCATAGGATACGATCCCAGTTATTGGGATTACGGTTCATCCCTAACACTTCCCATTCATGAATTCATTCACATTTTCCCCTTAGATTGCAACCACTATAGAAATTCCCAATTCATCAACCCTAAGATAATATTCCTATTGTTTCATCCAATTTAACCATCAATTAAATGAATTTCAATGATGTTTGACATACAATCACCCCTTAACCATTAAAATTTGCTTTCCCTCCTATTAGAGTCATCCCAAAACATCTAGAAAATCAAAATCGAACCAAAATTGGTTCGCGTCGTTTGGCGGGTCAATTTCCACCGTCAGGACGTTCATAGGAAAACCCAGAACTGGGTTTTGTGGCTTGCGTTGCCTGGGGGTCAGGGACGTGCCGCCAGGCGATTCCTCTGCAGGAACCCAGAATTTCATATAATTGGGATGAGTCGCCTAGCGGTGGTTCATCACCCGCCAAGCGGTTTCTAGAAAATTCCAGAAACACGAATAATACATGAAATAAGCAGTGTATATGCATCCAATTCAATATACAATTCATACAATTAACGACATGAAGTAAAACGCAGGGTCCAGCTCCCCTAACCCAGCATCTTGATCACTAACGATGTTCCTTTGACTTTGTCTCAATGCAGCTCCTTGCTTCCCTCAATTCTCCCTTACACTCTCAATTTTCGTATACCTAAGGCTATGCAACAATAACAGTCCCTAAACCACTCTTTTTTTTCTCTTAATTGGTCACTAATTATGGTCTTAATGAAAGGTAAATGGTATAAAACGAAAATGCCATTAAACGTGAGTTTAATTGCCATTCATTGGCAATTCTATGATGGTTTTCCTACCCCTGGCTGCTAGGGTTTCCTTGCCCTTTCACATTCATGCCAAAGGCAATTTTGGCAAAAAGAAAGTTTAATTTGGGTTCACCAAGGTTCAAACCCCAAACCATGCCAAATGTCAAATTAATGCATAACCATGCAACCAATTCATGTTTCGTAATAATTTATATAATTCTATGATTATATTATCACTCATCATGATCCCGCACATATTTAAAATAATAATAAATTAAATAGCACATACTTGGCATACATAGGCCTTGAACCTAAGTCCTCTCACACAACTAAAATACTTTCAACCACTTGAGCTAGTACTTTTCCACACCATAACAATCCGCATTAAATGCCTTAAATGTTCCTACTACCCACATTTATTAAATAATTATTTAATTAATTATTTAAATTTCTCGGGTCTTACAAATACCATCTCCTAACTTGAATCTCTAATCTCTTATTAAATTCATTTTTAGTTGGTGACATTTGAAGGTTCCAAAGTGCCTTCTAACTCCACCATCAGGTTGCATAGTTTAGTTTAATTTCTTTCCTTAATTTTTTTCTTTTTCTTTTTTTTGTAGTTTAGTGTGAGTCTACTTACTTTTCAAACCTAATTCCCTTTGAGAGGTTGGGTGTAAGAGGGTTTGAGGTAGCTTTGGCAAGGAAAGGCTTGGATTTAAGTAATCATTAGTGATTCTTCTCCTTTTCCTGGAAGTGAATTCAAAGTTCTTTTGCTTCTTAAAATCCCTTAAAGAATTAGAATTTGAAATAAAAGTTTTTTTGTTGCATTGCATATTTTTTTAAACTTTAAGATGTCTAGATCTCCTTCCAAGGTTCCCTCTTACCAAATTGGTAGTGATTATAGTGAAGTGCCTAGTTTACTACATTTCGCAAAGGAACTAAAATCATTAAAAATTTGGCAAAAGCAAGAGTCCATTTTGAAAGAGAAAGAGAGAGTTGAGAGAGATGAATATCTCACAACCTTGGAATAAGAGCTTAGGATACTTAATGCAAAACAAGCCAAAGTTCAAAAAGAGTTTAGACAAAGCAAAAGTAGGAGGAACTCCAAAGAAGCTCCTAACACAATACACAACTCACACACTATGAGGAAGATAGTAAAATTTTGAACTAATACTATCAACCTCCTCCACATAGAAGACTAAGAAAGGAGTGTGAATAAGAGTCTAGAGAAGTTAGGGTAAACCTTCCTCATTTCCATGGGAAAGAAAATGTAGAGGCATACTCAGATTAGAAGATGAATTTTGAGCAACTTTTTGAGTGTTACCAAGTGAGTGAGGAGAGAAAGGTTTCCCTATCCACCTTAAGCATCCAAGGGAATGCAATGTATTAGTGGATTTCACCAGTGACAGATAGAACACTCTCCAATTCCCCCCAAGTTAGCATTGGAATGACTTGAAAAGTGCCCTAAGAAGAAGACACATACCTTCCTACTACAATAGGGAGATTATGGTCAATCTCCAAAGGCTCTAACAAAGGAACATGAGTGTGGAAGAATATAGGCAAAAGATGGAACTCTATATGATGAGGGCAAACATTAGGGACGGAGAGGAAACAACCATTTCTAGATTTTTAAGTGGACTCAATGATATTAGAGACAAAGTGGAATTGTTTTCATACCAAGACTTAAATGATTTGGTACAAATTTGCATCAAGGTGGAGCAATAACATTTGAGAAAAGGTTTTAAAGATCACCACTCAAATTCATATGTCAAGAAAGACTACAAAAGGGAGTGTAAGCAAGTGTTAGAAGAAGAACCCCCTAAGAACCTAGGTAAGGAGAAAAACCAAGAGAAACCAAGGGAATGAACATCATCACACACCCACACTAGAGACATTAAGTGTTTTAAATGTCAAGGGAGATGTCATATCTCATCCTAATGCCCTTCCAAAAGGACCATAATCCTAAAGGGTGTCAATTCCTATAGTAGTCACGATGAACAGAGCTCTAGTGAAAGTGCAGATAAAATTAAGAGAAAAAATGAGGATGTCTACCATTGCAATAAGGATCTTCTAATGATAATAATAACTCTCCAAAATCAACCAAGTCACCAAGAACTAACCCAAAGAGAGAACATCTTTCAAAAAAGATGTAAAGTTTTAGAAAACGCATGCTCTCTCATTGGGGATAGTGGCTCATGTTGTAATTGTTGTAGCACAAGGTTGGTTGAAAATTTAGCTTTGCTTATCTTGCCTCATCTTAAACCTTATAAACTTCAATGGATTAATAATGATAAAGGCATGGTATTTAATCAACAAGTGGAAGTTAAGTTTTCCACAAGGAATTTTGAAGATAGTGTGCTATATGACATAGTACTTATGGAAGCCTGTCACATCTTGTTGGGAAGACCTTGGCTTTTTGAAAGAGAAACCATACACCATGGCCATACCAATGAGATAACCTTCACCCTCCAAGAGAGAAAAATTGTACTACATCCTCTCACACCTTCTCAAGTGGAAGAGGACCAAGTGCAAATGAGAATAAAGAGAGAAAAAGAAAGAGAGGACACTTGCGCACACAAGAGTGATATCAATTGTTCTAAGTGTCAAAGTAGTACACATAAGTCCAAAGATTGCCCCAACAAAAGAGTGCTCATGTTAAGAGCTAAACGCTTGTGTGAAGATTCAAAAGAGGTCTTCTTTCCACCTTCCTTTAGTAGAATAGAAAGACAAGACCAAATAAGACCTTTTGGTGGAAAAGAAAGTCACTCCAAAAACACATGGATTCCACACAAGGCACACAAGAGTTTAAAGAGAAAGGCTCCCCAACTCCAAAGCCTTGATCATTCATTTGATCAAAGGTGTATAATCTTTGGGAGCTACATGCTTTGGAAGATTATTACACTTACCTTGTCTCTTATTTTTTGTAGAAGGATATTTGACCCCAGTGAGAAGAAAGTCAAACATCTACAAGAGAAGGAAGGATAAGAACTTAAAAATTTGATGATTTGAGGACAAATCATTTTGAAGAGAGAAAGGATGATGACATACCCCCTAGCATGGCCAAGCACTTTAATGAAGTGATAAAGTCATCTTTGCAAGGTGAAGCAAATCACTTTTCTTTAGGAGCTACATGTTTTGGAAGATTATTACAATTAGGAATATTTAAGCCTTGTATTAAAGGCCAAGTAGTGTAGGTTTTTTTTAGGCCTTGTATTAAAGGCCATGTAGTGTAGGGTTTTAAAAATAAAATATCTTAAGTAGGGAGCATCATATGCGCCTAACTTAAGCAATCCTTTTATGTTTAATTAAGTTAACCCTAACTTAAGGTGGAGGACATCCCTCACATGCCACATGGCAAAGCCTTTAATGGAGAGTTATCTTACATAGGTAGTGGTCATGTGCCATTGTCCTATTGGAGGGGCTTTTCATAAAGTAGCTTTCCACATGGCAACATATGAGTGGTTCGTTTTGTGAGAGTGAGGTTTGCCGCATGTTAAGCTCTCCTTCACCAAGATAACATTTTTTTGGATTTTGGTGCATGTTAGCATTTTAGGGTTTGGACCATTTTGGAGACACCTTACTTTATAAATAGAGGTGTCTCCCCCATGTATTTCCCACTATGAGAATAATGTTATGCTGCCAAAATTATTTACGAGTCATATTTCTTATCTTAGTCACTTGCTAGAGCATCCCAAGAGGTGCCTCTAGCACCTTTTTCTCTAGAGTTGGCCTAACTTCTCTTAGAGCTCCACAAACAACCTTCATCCACCATTAAATCACCAAAATCGAGAGTCATTTTCTCTCAACACCAAGCTTCCGTGAATCCACCATCCACCATTGTCATTGTTTCAAGCTTTGGCCCAACCTAGCTTGAAGAGGAGTTTATTATCACCGTGTGTACCAAACTTTTCGTCCTCATTTTCGATTAATATGTTTTTTCTTTCTATTCATGTTGCTATTGTTTTTACTTTGTTTGTTGGATTTGCGTTAGAATTATAAATGTGTTTTCTTCCTAGTTTTGTTTTTTGGTACTTTTACATTTTTAAATTTCAAGTGTTTTTTTTATGGGTAACATATTAATTGGAGAATAATTCAAAGTTGAGTTTTATGTAGAAAGATAATTCAAGTTTAGGGAAAAAAAGACTTACTATGATTGAGAAGAACAATAATATTTTTAAGGCTTAAATACTCTTTTGGTCCTAGTTTTGGTCGACTTTTTTCACTTTGGTCCTACTTTTTAAATTGTTTTCAATTTGGTCCTACTTTTCGTTATATTTTTTCAATCAACTCCTTTCCGTTAACTC
>Ga0214542_1006084_pt1 | contig 22336 bp, 31 predicted proteins | sample CNSS1metaG_FD_160096 | JGI IMG/M metagenome (GOLD analysis project Ga0214542, IMG submission 160096) | Root nodule microbial communities from cowpea collected in UCLA plant growth center, Los Angeles, California, USA - CNSS1 | ecosystem: Host-associated > Plants > Roots > Nodule | place: USA...
TATGCCTAATCATGTCTATTCCTTTGTTTCCTCACCAAATAGAAAACTTAATTAATCAAAGTAAAGTCTTGACTAATTTTAGTTAAAGTGATTACCTTTAATCAAAGTACAATCTCAATTATTGGCAAAAACTTATTTAATTAAATGAAAGTTTTTAAATAAAATCAAAGTAAAGTCTCAATTTAATTTAAAAACCTTTTAACTCATATGATTAGCATGCGTGTAGATTCAAAATCATTATTTTCTATTCAATTAAGAAACAAAGGACATAGATAAACAAAAACCATAACAATAATCAAAATAACAAATAAATTAATTCATCTAACCTCAGAATCCAATTAAGAAATTATAGTGGAATCAACACTAAAAGCTTAGCCCTCCATGGCTTTGATGGAATACATGATAAAATATGGTGAAGGAAAGAAAATAAAAGAAAGGAAGAATGAGAGATGTAGTGGATGACAGTGTTTGCCAAAACTAGAGAGTTGCCAAGTTTCTCCCTTTTGCTCCCTTAGGTCTCTTTATATAGGCTTCAATCGGACTTGGACTTTATCTGTTCGGCTGCTAAAATATTTTATCTTTATTTAATTAATTAGTAAATTAATTTCTGTCCAATTTCCAATTCTGCCCCTCTTGTTTAACCATTTTTACAGTTTTGACCAGAGTTGACTGCTAGCTTTGACTAGTTGACCAATTTTGACCAGTTGACCAATTTGACTGCCCTATCAGATGCTGACATGTGGCACAAACACTCTCTCCAGAATTAGGGTTTGCTCTTCCTTCCTCCTTCCTCCCTTGGCTGCGCGTGACGACATGGATGCTGGTCAGATGCATTTTTCGGCGAAGGTGGAGCAAATTCAACGTGCAAGTGATTGTCGCAATGGCCGCCGGCAATTTGACGGCGAGAGTGGCGGCTGAGTGCTACTATGGTGGCCGTGGTTGCTAGGGTTTCCAGGAGAAGAGGCTAGGGTTGAAGACAATGACGTGGCAGCCTTCCATTGGACAACTTGTTAGTGCAAGGATTATTGCCACGTGTCAGCATATGGTTGGCCTGATTTGAAAGGTTAGGATTGCCACATTACATGATCTGGTTGAGTGTAATTTAAGTGGTAGGAGGGGTGCGACTTAGTAAAAACTGGGGGGTGCAGAACAAGTTTTTGATGGTCCACTTTAGAAGGAGTGTGTAAATAAAAACTAGGGGGTGCATTTAGCTCCTGAATTATTCTTTTCCAGAATTTCTTGATTTTGGACTTATTTTATAACTTTTAATATTTCAAATATACACTTTTAATGACCCAAATTAAACTTCAGCTGCATTAACAAACGTTAGAATATCCAATAATATTTTATGCAACTAAAATCAATTTTTACGCCATTTTTACCAAATGTACTCAATAAATCCAATACTCACAAATCCTAATTAAATCAATCTTTAAGCACAAAAATTCAATTAAATCCCCTAATTTACACATTAAATGAGGGCAAAAATTTAAACTCATCAGCTCCCTAGGTGCAGTACACCAGTCCCCCAGCCTATGTCGGTATAACTATAATGGCATAGGATGAGAAGTGTGAGCAGTTTTGTTGGGCCGCTTAGGTGTAATACACCAGTCCCCCAGCCTTTAAGTGTGATGAATAGTGTTAAGGCTAAAGTCGTAATAGGTGATGGTAGGTGAAAAGGTGGTAGATGTTAGAGGTCTAATCAGAAGGGTTTTGCGCCGCCGTTTTAAGTATTGTGACATTTCGTGTGGATTGTGACGCTTCGTGTGTCTTGTAACTTTTGGGGGGAAGGAGTTGTAGCGGTTCAGATCGCTATTTATAAATGTGGTTGTTGTGGAAAGTTTGTTTACGTTGGTTCATTTTTAAGAGATCTGAGAGCAATGATTTTAGTGCGTTAGAGTTGTCTAATAAGTTATGTGTTCTTGCAGGCATCTTACTTATTAAAAAAAGGTATGTCTAGTACTAGCGATAGTATGTCATTATCTTCATCGAGTAGTGGGAGTGGACGGTCTAGGGAAGATGGAGGTAGACAGTCTGATGATGGGAGTGGTGGTCCTATGGTTGGGATGGGGAGGATTCCGATGGAGACGGTGACTGAGGTGAGAGAAGACCCTCTAGAGGAGATAGCAGAGAGTAGTTGGTCGGCTAAGGCTGGTTATGAATGGGTCATTGCGGATGTCCAGAACCAATCTTCATTATTTAGATGGTCGAGATTGCTTGAGTCATGGCTTAACTGTACTCCTATCGTGGGGAGAGATGTAAGCCGTGATATAATGTCTTTGGAGCGGGTGAGTGCCGTTGAATGCGTCTGTCATGGCCAAGAGGGAGTGGCTAAAAAGTTTTTCTACATATATATGTGCCATTTTTCACAATTGCACGTGAGGCTACCATTTGATGACTTTACCATGGGTACTTTGTCTATTAAACGTTGCCCCTACCTAGCTGCATTCGAATAGTTGGGCATACTTGTAAGCCTTTCGTGTTCTCTACCAGTCATTGTACATGCAACCCTCTCCGTAGGCTTTTTTGTATTTCTATGACACAAGGCCACGACATCCGACAACGTGGTTATCGTTGGTGAGCCGATCGAATATAAGCAGGCTGGACGCGTTCACCCAGTCATTCAAACATTTCAAGGATGGATTCTTCAAAGTAGTAGTGAATGAGGCTGGGAGGTCGTATTTCTATAACGATGACGGGAGCACTAAGTTCCCATTTAGTTGGACCAATAACCCTAGGCAGTATAAGGACATGAAGATTGAGATATTATCGGTGGCGGATAAGGAGGTGGTGGAGACGCTGATGAAATTTAATGATAGGCTGCCCACTAAGGGCTTAGTTAGGGTTTATAATTCGGTTCATCCAATTGTTGATATTGAAGGTATCTTTTTGTAATTTTAAGTGCTATGGTGTGTGTAAGTTAACTAACCAACGTTTGGGGTAAATAATGCAGGGCACATGGCACAAGCTGGGAAAAAGAACTTGACACTTTTTCAGACGTTGAGGAAGGAGAAGGCGACGAAGGTTGTTGGGAGCAGTGAAGTTCCCAATCTACAAGAGTCCCTAGTGGAAGTGCACGTGCACGGGGGAACGAAAAGGAAGGCGGAGCTGCCCACTACATATGGTGGAGGAAAATATGTGAAGGAGGCGAGGGCCGCCTTGTTGGGGTCGGGATCGGAAGAAACCAAATGGTCTTAATTTTATGCGTGTAATTGAAAGGAATGAGAGTTGGGAATTTAGGGTTCTTCACAGGTGCTGAAAAAATATGGGATATTTTTCCAGAACTGTATGCACCGCCTGGCGGCACGTAAACTACCGCCGAGCGACTCATGTTAAAACAACCTATTTTCTAGGTTTTTGTTAAGAACCGCCTGGTGGTAAAGAGCTGCTGCCAGGCGATGACTGTGCTGTTCTGTTTACGAAAAACGTTGTTGTTCGTGTTTTCGCGGAGCAGGTCTCGCCCGGAGCTATTTTTATGCCGCTAGGCGCCACCGATATTTCCAGTCTGTGCAGTTTTCGTAAGCATGTGATTAGAGAAAATGAGAAGGGGAAACTAAAGTGTGTGTTGAAATTGATTTAAGAGGTAAGTATATATGAATTATAAAAGAGAGGAATGTGTGTTTATACTTGAAAGATGCATATGTGTTGTGATGTTGTAATTTGGAATATATGAATGTGTATGTTGATTTTTGGATGTTTGAGAATTGAATGGTTGAATGCTAGGAAATGAATTAGAGTATCTAAACCCAGTAGTGTCACTTTAATGGTGTAGTGCCTGGCGGCGTAGAGTGGACCATCAGGCGATAGTAGGAAACAGGGATGTCTTGTGAGTTGTGGCGCTTGTCGGTTAGGTGGAACCGCTAGGCGGTCTATATTTCCATTTCGCCTAGTGGTGCTTAGGCTGCGCTAGGCGATGGTGTAGTGGCACGGTGCGTGGTGATATGTTTTGCATGGCTTGTTGTGTTGGTCCTGGTCTGGGATATGCTTGATGTTGTCATGAGCGGGTAGGTTCATGACTAGTGATGAACATGTGATGATATGAGCGGGGAGGTTCATATCCTGATACTCTCGTGTGGGGATACGAGCAGGGAGGTTCGTATGTTCCGTGCTCACACTTGAGAGATGCTACGAGCGGGGAGGTTCGTAGCTGGTGGATCACGTGTGTTAGACTACGGGCGGGGAGGTCCGTAGAGTTGGACTACGAGCGGGGAGGTTCATAGAGTTTACCACGAGCGGGCAGGTTCGTGAAAGCATTGGAATCCCTAAGACCAACTTGAGTATGTACCCTGTGTAGCGTAATGTGCTTTTCTTGTTTTTGTTATCATGTTGTGATGTGAGACTTGGATCAGGGGATGTTGTGCCATGAACGGGTAGGTTCATAGATGGTGGTGAACACGTGATGATATGAGCGGGAAGGTTTATATCCTGTTACTCTCGTGTGGGGATACGAGCAAGGTAGGTTCGTATGTCTCGTGCTCACACTTGAGAGATGCTGTGTGTAGGGAGGTACGTAGCTAGTGGATCACGTGTGTTGGACTACGGGCGGGTAGGTACGTAGAGCAGGACTACGAGCGGGGAGGTTCGTAGAGCAAGACTACAAGCGGGGAGGTTCTTAGAGGCAGGACCACGAGCGGGCAGGTTCGTGTGAGAAACATAAACCCTATATCCGAGGCTAACTATTTGTGTGTTGTGAAGGTTGAAAAGCCTTGGGGATTAAGGTCTTAGCCAAGAATTAACTAGAATAAAATAGATGGGTTTATCTTGATTTTTTTTATTAACTTATATGTTAACAGTTTATGAGCTCACCCTTTCTGTTTGTGATTGGCGATGATCGTGTAATTCGTTACACGGGAGCAGGTGATGGTACAGGTGATGCTAATGGTGCTCAGGTGATGGAGTGAGGGCTAGCTGGGATTAGAGCTAGGGATATTTCTACTATGCTTTCATTATGTTTGACATTTTGGAATTGTATCGACATTATGATTTAATTTCATATAAATTTTGGCGCGTGTTTACACATTTTTAAATTTTCCCGCTTTGGGAATAATAAAATTGCACTTTTAAATTTCACTTTGTATATTAGTTTATTTTAATTAAGTAATATTCCTTAGGGATGTTACACCCAACCATCTGACAAACTGTTGTAATTCCATATCCTGTCCCTGAGCCTCACAGATTTCATTCAAAAACTCATTGGTGACTTTCAACAAGCTACACTGTATGAAATCTTGCCCAAACTGCATTCCCAGATTCATATATCGAAGTTTCTCAATCAGCTCCAACTCCTTTACCATCATGCAAGAAATGTGCATCTTCTTTCGACTCAAAGCGTCGGCTACGACATTTGCCTTGCTCGGGTGATAGCACAATTCAAAGTCGTAGTCCTTCAAGTACTCCATCCAGCTATGCTGCCTCATATTTAACTCCTTTTGATCAAACAAGTATTTCAGACTTTTGTGATCGCCGAATACTTAAAATTGAGAGACGTACAAATAGTGCCTCCAAGACTTAAGAGCAAATACAATAGCTGCTAGCTCCAAGTCATGAGTCGTGTAATTTTTCTCATGTACCTTCAATTGTCGCGAAGCATACGCCACTAATGTAACATCCCGTCAGGATATTACGAATTTAATAAAATAAAATAAAGTAATTAATTACCTTACATTTAATAATACCCCATTTCCCAAAACACGGGAAATTTAAAACTTTATTAATTTACTAATAAGTCCATAAATACAAAACTGCAAGTATAATCAAAATATTCCATGAGCCTTTACAATCCATTTCAAATAAAATAAAGAAAACATAAAGAAAAAGATCCTATGATCATCCTCTCTCCACAACTAAGCCTCACCAGCTCCACCTGCATCATCACCTACTCACGTGTACCGCGTACGCGATCATCGCCAAACACAAGCAAATAGGGTGAGCTAACAGATGAAACACATAAAAATATACCAAACACACATATACATGTATAATCAATAAAAATAATACATCAATAACACAAACTCTTCCCTTATACCGCATGGCCACAACCATATATAATATCCTTTCATTTCCCACAGAACTTACTCCATTTCCATCACATGGCCACTACCATGTACACCGATGCACTTCGTGGAAGACTCGTTACCTTCCCTCCACATGGCCACCACCACGTATATTAAAGTACATCAGGGAAACTCGCTACAATTCTTTAACATGGCCACAATTGTGTTAGCAGTGTTCTACATCTTTTATTAAATATCTCAAGGCGCCTTGCTGCCTCACCTATCGGCCACAACTGATAGAGCACGTGCAGAAACCATGCTACGGATCACACACCGTAACACCAGGTGGAGTTCCCGAATACGAACATAGTCCGTAGTGTCCCAGAACTACCAAACTCGTTAGTGAATCACTGAGGAGGGCAATCCATCCGGACCCATCTGTACTGGCCACAACCAGCACACTCACACCGGCACACTCGCCAACCCGAGCCACAACTCAAAGGTTCCTCGTGTTCATCCGCTATCCCGAGCCACAACTCAAGGGAAATCATTTCGGGCCACAACCCATAGAATGCCACGTGCTTAACCCCTATCCTGAGCCACAATTCAAGGATACGTTTCGAGGCATAACCCATGGAACACCAACAAGCTCACCATCGAGATATCTTAGAAGCCTCATAGATCACGCATCACCATTCAAACTTCAGTCAATCCAATACTGCAAAATTTATTGCTTTTAAACTTATCATCCATCCATCCCTGGACTTAAACTTCCATCTCTCGCCTAAGCATTCCAGTTCATCTCGCTTAGGCTAGGTTACCTCGCCTGAGCGAGCACCATACACAAAACCAACCATGAACCCTCGCCTAGGCGAGTTACACTCGCCTAGGCGAGATCATGTTTCGTCCAAGACTCTCATCTCTCGCTTGGGCTGCGAGTTAAACCACCATCAGAATGTTCTTCGAACTCTAGCTTAGGCGAGAGACTCTCACCTGAGCGAGACGCACTTTCGCCTAAACAACAAACCCCGCCTGCGCGAGATGCGCAACCAACACACTCGAGACACACACGGATTCTCGTTTGGGCGAGTCACACTCGCCTAATGGAGATGGTCTGTCGCCCAAGACCAAATCACCTCGCCTGAGTGAACTGCTCAAGCAGAGAGAGATTTCTGAGTCCCTGCATATTTCGCCTAATCGAGCCTGGCTCGCCTGAGCGAGACATGCAAACTCTGGCACTGTTTCACGCACACAACAACAACAATCGCACCCAAAATATACTCCAATTTCATACCATTTTATTCAACACAATCTCATTAGTCATAAGCGCATAATTGGACACTAAAATAGATCCCCAGCAACCCAACTTTGCACAATTAGAGAATAGGTAGTGCATACCCCATTATTTTCATGCTTTTAGGCCATAATTCAATAAAACAGGACCCAAAACCCATAACCCCAAAATCCCTTCATGTGCAGCACGAAATTCAGACATGGTTTCATCAAAGATCATGCAAGACAATACGACAACACAGAAATTTGGCTCAGCTCCCCTAACCTGGAATTTCCCCTTGCAAAAGTATAAGCTTACAGCTCTTCTTCTTGCCCAACACGAAACTCCCTTAGTGCTTCCACAATTTGCCCTAGGAAATCTCCCAATCCTCTCCAATTCGCTCATCACACAATTGATTCAAAACTAGAACTGCAGAAACCCTCTTTTCACAAAATTCTGACCTTTTATAGGTGCCTTAATAGTGGTGTTAAGTGCAAAAACAAAAAATAGCCTTAATGGTATTTTAATTGCTAGTCAAGGCCCATCATTTAGTTATTTTTCAATTCTGCTAGGGTTGTCTCTACCCTTTCGTATTCAGGCCATACTAACTTTTTAGTAAAAAAAAAGAAAAAAAGCAATTTTGAGTTCACCAAGGTTCGAACCGTCAACCAAGCCAAAGCCAATTCAATACTAAACCATTAGGCCAACTCATGTTTCTTGCTAACTCACACAATTCGAGTATTATGTCATACAAACATGCCCCAACATATTATTAAAACAATAATAACTAAATAACACACAATTGGCATACTTAGGACTCAAACCCAAGTCCTCTCACACAATCAAGTACTCTCAACCACTTGAGCTAGTACTTTTCCACGTCATACACAACAAAATTTAATGTCATAAATGCACTACCTACCCGCATTTATTAATTAATTATTTATTTAATTAATTAAATTCTGCGGATCTTACAACTGGCGTCCCTTGTTGCATCAACACACACCCCAATCCTAGGTAAGAGGCGTCACAGTACACCTCAAACTTCCTACCAGTGTCTGGAATTACGAGTATTGGAGTTGTAGTTAAACACCTCTTCATCTCCTCAAAACATTCTTCACATTTCTCAGTCCAAGAGAATGGCTGATCCTTCCTTGTGAGCTGTGTCAATGGATTCACCTTCTGTAGTAGTTAAACACCTCTTCACCCCTCTACAAACCTCCTGTAATAACCTGCCAAGCCTAAGAAACTCCTCACCTCTGTTACTGTCTTAGGCCTTTCCCACTTAAGCATTGTTTCAATCTTAGCCGGGTCCACTACAATACCCTTGACTGAGATGACATGTCCGAGAAATTGCACTTCTTCAAGCCAAAACTCGCACTTAGGCAACTTGCCATACAACTGGTGTTCTCTGAGTACCCCCAGTACCACTCTCAGGTGATCAACATGTTCTTCCCGAGTCCTCGAGTAGATAAGAATGTCATCAATAAAGACGACAACAAACTTGTCCAGCCAGGGTCGGAAAATCCTATTCATGTAATCCATGAATACTACTAGCGCATTCGTCACTCCAAATGGCATCACCACATATTCATAATGACCATATCTGGACCTGAATGCCGTCTTTTGTACATCTTCCGGTTTAACCAGAATCTGGTGATACCCCGACCTAAAATCTATTTTGGAGAATACCCCTGCTCTCTTCAACTGGTCTAACAAATCGTCAATCCTCGGCAACAAATATTTGTTCTTTATTGTCAGCTTATTTAGCTGCCTGTAATCCACACAAAGTCGCGAACTCCCGTCCTTCTTTTTCACCAATAAGACTGGAGCTCCCTACAGTGACGTGCTTGGTCGGATAAATTACTTTTCTAATAGTTCCTCAATTTACTTCTTGAGTTCTGCCAGCTCTGCAGGTGCCATTCTGTATAGAGCCATCGACACTGGACCTGCACCAGGGATTAAATCAATAGTGAAGTCGATGTCTCGACTTGGCGGCAATCTTGACACTTCATCCAGAAAAACATTTGCATATTCATTAGCCACCGGTATAGATTGGATCATCTCTTAATCACTTTTCTTCTCTGGTTTGGCCACCACCATAAAACATGTGGCCTCTCCCTGTAGTTCCTTCAATACCTCCTGAGTGGAAATCAAATGTAACCCTGTAGGTTCTGGGAATACCAAACTGCGTCGTCCATAGTCGATCATGATGTGGTTGTTAGACAGCCAGTCCATCCCCAGTATAACGTCCAATCCCTCCAAAGGTAAGCACACTAAGTTCACTTTGAATATGCGACTTGCCACTTCAATCACACACCTAACATAGACTAAACTGGTAGCCACCTGACCCGAAGATAGAGTTGAAACCAGCAACTCACAATCCAAGTCACGTCTCCCCAGGCTCAGTTTCGCCACACATGCATCAGAAATAAAATAATGCATTGCTCCAGAGTCAAATAATACAAGCACATTCTGCCCCCCAAGTAAACAAGATTGCATGATAAGATTACCTGACTGTGTAGCTTATGTAGAGGTCATAACAAAGACCCTTCCAGTAGCTTTAGGTCTATCTAATCCAGGAACTGATGGTTTCTTCGTCGCACTGGTCTTCTTTTCTAGGCATTGGTTAGCAAAATGCCCCACCTGATCACATATGAAGCAATGGCGACTGCTCCCTTGTCCACCGATTTGACTCTTTAATTGAGGACAGTTCCTCTTCAAGTGCGCTCCCCTACATTGGAAGCATTTAAAATCTCCAGAGGGAGTAGGAAGACGGCTATAAGGCTTCTTCATATGTCTAGCCTCTGTGACATTCCTTTGATGTCGAACAACTGGGTCGGGGCCCTTCTCTAGGTGCTCAGCACTCTTGGCCTGTTCCACCAAGACTGGGAATCTTCTCTCCCTTAAAGGCATTACCACCTTCTTCAGCTCATGTTTGAGTCCTCGCTCAAACTTTAGACACCTCCATTCCTCTGTCATGGCGTGTGAGTAATACCTCGCCAGATGCTCAAATTTGTTCACTTACTCCTGCATTATCATATCTCCCTGTTGTAGTGCGAGGAACTCAGCTTCCTTGTCCTGCCTAGCTGTGTCAGGAAAATATTTCTCCAAGAATCGGTCCTGAAGCTAATCCAGTGTACCTGTTCCTCTCGGGTCTGCATCTGTTGTTGCATTCCCGCCCACCAATACTCTGCGTTCTCATTCAGCAAATAGGTGGCAAACAAGAGCTTTTTCTCATCCTCACAGTTCATGACCTTGAATATTTTCTCACATTTGTGGAGCCATGCATCCGCTTCATTAGGAAAGGCTTTTCCAATGAACTCTGCTGGCATGTGTCGCAGGAAATCCTCCACATTTGGCACCCTAATTGGTGTAATCACTGCTCTGGGCTGCGCTGCTACAGGTGCTCGCATCGCATCCACCATCCGGTGAATAGCCTTCGCGATGTCATCATCACCATTTCCATTCCTTCTCCTCTTGTTAGCAGTCATAGCTGGAATACGCCACATTTCAACTGTTAAAAATCAGTCACTTAGTTAAACAAAGCCACTCACACCTTTACAACATTCAACTTAAACACAACAAACAATCAATCGATAAGCCCACTCCCCAAAAGTCCTATAATATTTAAAATATTTTCAAAACTTTTGCTCTGATACCAACTATAACATCCCAATAGGACATTAATTAAAATAAATAAATAAAATAACAATTTATACAAAAAAACCTCATTTATTATCAAACCATTTCCCTAAAAACATGAGAAATTTTTGTAACTTTAACCACTTTAATATCCACTATAAATAAACAAAATATCCATAATTCTCTATTACAATTGAGAAATCCAAAGCAGTAATTAAATTACATGAAAACTCAATAAAAGTATTTATAAAAGTCCCATGTAACTGGTCCCCACTCTCTGCCACTATGCAGCTCCTGGCTCACCTGAAACATCATCTGTTCCCGGATAAAAATTTACCCGATCATCACCACACACAAACAGATAGGGTGAGCTATGCACATAGACATAAATAAATATGGAATAAATCCCACCCGCCAATTCATAATTATTTAATGATTTCTAAAACACCCACTTTTCCACACTCATAACCAATATGAGTTCATGCATGTACTCTAAATCTTGGGACTTTCTATGCTTCCACGACCTCCTCGCTTGTGGTCCAACCCACAAGCCTAACCCGCTTGTAGTTCTGCTTCACAGACTATCACGCTCGTTCATCCGAACTCCTTACTCAGACCCGGACCCGCATACCCGCCTTTCCTACTATGAACTCCCTCGCTCATAGCATTCTTTAGTTGAGCATGAGATGAACTCCATCACTCACTCATCCTAACAAGAGTACCTCTAGTGAACTAAACCGTTCACGTTCTGCATGCGGTCCACCCATCACGAACTCCTTGCTCGTGACTCAAGCCAAACACATCCCAAATCCTATGGACTTAGTCCCTCAAGCCCACACACCACAACCACATGCATATAATTCCCATAATGTAGGAACACCAAGCAAACTCGTGCAAATAGTACACACAAACATGAAATCTCATCATTCTCACTTAAGTCAAGGGTTTTCGCCCAAGTGAGTACATCTGTCTCGCTCAAGTTGAATCACTTTGCCTAAACGAGTGTGAAACAATGGCTCACCACGATCTCTCGCTCAGGCGAGTCCTTCTCACCTGAGCAAGACTCTCCTTTGCTCAAACACACAACCCCTCACCTAGACGAGGATTCAATGCAAAACACAACCTGCCTTATTGCGACCTCGCTTGGGCAAGCCACTCTCGCCTGAACGAGAGAACATGTCACTCAACACCAAACGGGTCGCCTGAGCGAGACTCTCAACCCAAAACCAGGAACGAGTTTTTGCAACTCTCGCTTAGGTGAGAGGGACTCATTGGGGCGAAAATTACAGAGGTTCTCCCTTGTTCTTGCATGAAATCAACCAAAGTCATACTAAAACATAGTATAATCAATACCACACATTCCATTTCAACAAGCAACCCATATGAACCTATTTTATATCAATTTGCACTATAAAACTCGAGATTTTACCAACCCTAACCATTCAATACCAAAACCCTCCTCCCAATCATATAATGGCATAAAAGACCCTTGCATACAACATCAAATAAACTCATTTTCATTCTCATCCCACAAAACACGAAATTCATAACATACCCAAAACATTTGAGATAAGCAATGACGCAAAAACGCAATACATAATTTACACACACATGGACAACTTCCCCTAACTTGGACTTCTTGATTCAAATTGGGAAAAAAAATGAATGTTCCTTTGTTCACCAATGCTTTGCTTTAGACTTCCTCCCAATTCAGCCTCTTGTGCACCCAAAACTCACCTCTCACTCTCTAATTTCGTTCTCCTCTCATAAGCCAATTAAGAACATTGCCAAAACCCTCATTCTCACCTAAAATGACCTTTTATATGTGTCTTAATTTTGGGTTTAAGTGCTAAAGCAAAAATATGCTTTGTGGTGGGTTTAATTTCTATTTAATGATAATTAGTGGTTTTTCAGCCCCTCTTGGCTGCCCCTGCTAGGGTTTTCTATGCCCTTTCACATTCAAGCCAGAGCTGCCTCTCACAAAAAAAATAAGGTTTAGTTCATGTCTATCAAAGTTTGAACCCGTGACCCTCCCAATGCCAATTCATTACACAACCATTCAACCAACTCATATTTGATGATAATTATTATAATCTTATGATTATACTATCACTTAACAAGCCCAAACATATTATCAAAATAATAATAAACCAAATAACACACAATTGGCATACATAGGACTTAAACCCAAGTCCTCTCACACAATTAAAGTACTCTCAACCATTTAAGCTGGTACTTTTCCACATCATACCAATTAACATGAAATGACATCAAGTTCCCACCACTCATATTTATTAATTAATTAATTTTCACGGGTCTTACATCTGGCATGGTATGCATTTTTTGACAAAGGTGTGGCAATCCACCTCCATGGTTGGCCAGAAGTAGCCAGCTCTGAGTTTTTTGGTGGTCATGGTTCGCGCGCCGGAGTGATATCCGCATATGTCTTCATGCAATTCTCTAATTATATACTGGGTTTGCTCAACTATGACGCATTTGAAGAGTGGCTGACCATATCTGCGCTTGTATAGGTCATCCCTTATCATCGTATACCTTGCGGCTTTAGCCAGCCAACTCTTGTCAGCATCAAGTGGGGGGTTACCGGTTTTGAGATACTGGATGTAGGGAGTTGTCCAGTTTTTAGCGTGGTTCGTGTCCAGGTTTAGGCAAATATTTGTTGTAGATGGTGTGACTAATGTTTGTTGTAATAGGGAGATGATGGGCTGGGTTTGCTCGACTAATTTGGGTAAGAAGCGGGAGATGGCGGTTAAGCGACCAATGAGGCGCTGTACTTCTTTGATATTGTTGGGGCTTCGCATCTCAATGATGGCATTACACTTTTCGGGGTTCGCTTCGATGTCGCGTTGTGTTAGCATAAAGCCAAGGAATTTGCCATGGTCGATGCTGAAAACGCACTTTTCAGGGTTGAGTATGAGGTTGTACTACCGTAATGCAGAGAATACTGTGGATAAGTCCTGCGCATGCTGTTGGTGACTTGGAGATTTGACAACCATGTCGTCGACATATACTTCAACACACTTGCCCATTATATGGTTGAAGACTTTGTCCATCAATCGTTGATAAGTTGCTCCTATGTTTTTTAGGCCGAAAGACATGACCTTGTAAAATTAGTTAGCATCGTCGGTGATGAAGGCGGTCTTGTTCATGTCGGTTGTGGCCATTGGAATCTAGTTGTATCCGGAGTATGCGTCTAAAAAACTGAGGACCTTGTTGCCGGTTTCATCGTCCACTAGCCGGTCAATGATGGGTAGGGGATAAGCGTCTCTGGGGCAGGCTTTATCGAGGTCCGTATAATCAACGCACATTCGCCATTTACCATTTGTTTTTTTGACCAAAACCACGTTAGAAAGCCAGGTAGTGTAGTGGGCATCCTCAATGAAGCCTGCGTTAAGTAATTTGTCGGCTTCGAAATTTGCTGCCAGTCGACGTTCTTCTCCGAGTTTCCGTTTCTTCTGGTAGACATATCTAGCTACCTTATAATGGATAGCTTGTGGACCGCGCCTTGAGGGTCAACGCCGGGTAAGTCAGCGGATGACCAGGCAAAGAGGTTGGTGTTTTTGATGAGGGTGGGTGTTAGTACATCATGCTATTCTTGTTGGAGGTCGGTGCCCAGTTTGAGGGTGCGACCATTAGGGAGTTCCAAGGGTACAATGTCATCAACTGGTTCAAGACGTGCATCGTGTCCTACTCTAGGGTCCAAGTCATCACCAGATAAAGCTATGTTAGAGTCGGGTGGGCGTTTAATGTTATTTGTTTTCAGGATGGGTAGTTGGGGGCATAGGCTAGCCGTGTAGCATTCTCGTGCGAGCTGTTGGTCGCCGTGGATGGTAAGGATGTCAGCAGACAGAGAGGGGAATTTCATGGCTAAGTGTGGCATAGAGACGATAGCGCCTAGAGTGTTGAAGGATGGTCGGCCGAGGAGAATATTGTATGATGTAGGTGCGTCGACGACAAGGAAATAGATGGGGTTTGTTTTGTTTTGAGTGCCATCGTGAAAAACAATGTAGAGGTCTATGTACCCACGAGTGGAGACCTTCTCCCCGGACATAGGGTCATCATATGGGATCATGGCATTGGTGGGAAGCTGGAGTTTTTGGTATGTTGTCCAGTATAGGATGTCAACCGAGCTGCCCTAGTCGATGAGGACCTTTTTGACCGCGTAGTTCTGGAGTTCGATTATGATGACCATGGGGTCGTCCTACTGGTGGTCAACGCCATGGAAATCATCGTTTGTAAAGATCATGGGAGGCATGCGGCGTCTGTGGTGAAAGTGGTTGTCTAGGTTCTCTGTAAAGATAATGGGAGGCATGCGACATGAAGGGCTTCGTCAAGAATGCGAGATTTGGGGACACTTAGCGGTGCATATCTGGTAAAGCGTGGTTGTCTAGGTTCTTTAGGTCTGGGGTCAGGCCGTGAGGGTGGTTTATCGGGGGCAGCAATGTAGGGAGTGTAATCATTGGTGAACTTTGTGTGAAGGGTCTGCATCTATTCCATGCAGATGTAATCCGCGACACAGAGCTTAAGTTCATGCATGGATGTAGGTGGGTGGAGGTAGACGTTATTGGCGAACGGTCCAAGCTTGAGAGTGAGGGCCATACATTGGAGTATCATTTCTTGGTTGAGGTGGGGTGTGCATAGGGTGGCCTTGCTGAAGCGGTCTATGAAAGCTCGCAGTGTTTCGTCTTGTTCTTGTCTGACACCAAGGAGTGAGATAGTTGTGGTTTGATGTGGGCGGTTGCCAGTGAAATGAGTAGTAAACATGTGGGAAAGGGTGTCAAAACAGTCAATAGAGTATGGCGGGAGGGTAGTGAACCATTTGAGGGCAGGGCCTTTGAAGATGGTGGGAAAGGCTTTGTAGAAGACGACATCATGGGATGTATAGAAGACGACATCATGTGATGTATAGAGGGCGACATAGGTTATGTATATTTTGAGGTGCTCGCCAAGGTCGGTTTCTCCCGAATAACGGTCCAACGTGAAGGGTTCCGACTGAGCAGGGAGAAGGGGTGTTGGTGATGGAATTAGTGAAAGGGTGGCGACGCCTAGGTGGTTGGGGTGGTAACGGGTGTGGTGGAATGGGGTGGTGGACGAGGGTAGAAAAAGTAGAGGTGAAATTGTAGGGTGGGATATGGGTAGTGGGAAGGGTGGCTGCGGTGGTGGGTGCTGCGATGTGTCTTGGGAGGGTGGGATGGAAGTATGTGTGATGGGTAGAGATGATGGGTGTCTGCTGAGTGGTGGTGAAGGTGTGCGAGGTAGGATTGTACTCACTTTCTTCCTCATTGGGCTGGTAAGCTAGAGACTCTGAGGCTTTTAATGCTTCCCTGACTTTCCCCTTTTGGGTGGGGCCAGCCTCGATCTTCCTCCTCAACCGGGAGTTTTCTTGTCGAAGTGCTTCCATCTCATTAGCATTGCGCTCCTTCAGATGAGCGAGCTCTTGTTGTATTTTGACTTGGCCTTCAAGGATGGAGGCTAGGTCCGGGGTGGTGCTAGCAGGCGCTACGGGACCTGCTTTAGGTTGCTTCGTGACTCCATCTCTACTACGAGTAGAAACCATCGTCGATAGTGTGCGGGTTGATACGTAAGGTGTTACTTCGTGCCCCACGGTGGACGCCAATTGTTCTCGCGGAGAACAAATAAGAGAAGTTAGACACAAACATCACCTTACCTCAATCCGCAAGCTCTCTAGTTGGCTTCTGCTCAGCGCACGTATGCCATCTGCTAGTATCACAGCTTGGACTGACTTGGACCCGAGAGGGGTTACCTGTGGAGAAGACTCTGACGCTCAAGTCAGCCAAAGGATTCTTAGAAAGTCAAATCTCGTGATTAAGGGATTAATGAATGCATACCTTTAATTGTTGGGGTCCATGCGTATTTATAGTTTATTAATTATGTTTGACCTTGTCATGGGCTGGGTTATTGATTAGGTCGTAGGTGGACCTGGGCCTGGCCTAGGCCCCCTTAATTCAATGATTGTTGGTCTTAAGGGGTTTGTCTCAATATTCTAAGTCTGGAATGGTCGGCAAATGTCGTCCTGTCCTTTGAAATAGGTGGCCTAGTCCGCTTATGCTTGTCCATTGATTCATTTGTTAAGTGTTTACATGCTTGCAGGCTATGTAGGCAGATTTTATCGTATAGTCGTGTTAGGCTGCCTAGGTGTAGTAATATTTCCATTAACATTATTATTATTATTTTTACTACATTGTAATTATTATTTTTATTAAAATTACTATAACTATAATAATTATTGTTATATTATTTTTATTACGAATATAATAATAATTATAATAATAATAAATATTATAGTTATTATAATTAATATTTTTATTATTATTAATGGTATTCTTTTTATTATAATTATTAAAATAATAATAATATTATTATTATTATCATTAAATAAGATTAATATTAATTATAATAATAATATTATTATTACTAAGATTATTATGATTATTACTATTATATTTTGTTTTATTTACTGTAATATTTGTTATTTAAAGGAACATATCAACGAAGAGCTTCAAGACTCTAGTTTTGATGATGTCTAAGAGAAATATAATCCACATGTTGTAGTGTCATAGATAGATTCATTGCATGATTGAGTCTAGAGATGTTGTGAGTCAAACTAGATGTCTTAATACCATATTAATCACAACAAAATTTACTAGAAGTATCCTTGGCGCGAAAGAAATAATAAACTCTGATAAAACTGTCATATTCATTAGTTAAAGCTACTAATGTAATCAATTATGTAAGTATGCTCAATGGGTATTGAATTCAGTATTGAATTAATTGATTTAATTATGACAAAAAAACAGGTTTAAGAGCCCAATGCCTCACTGAATGTAATCAACCTAATATTCATAATTTTGAAAGTGCAAAAGAGAGATCAAAGAGTTCTTGGAGCGTTCTTGAGCTAGCACTAATCAATTTCAACTCCTTCATCAATATTTGTTCAAGATTGATTGTGGAAGGATGTTCTTGCTTGGCTTAGGATGTTCATGTAAATTCAGCTTGGTTTATAGGTGTATTCGTTCCTTAACTTTTGTTATTGATTTTCAATTATGTATCACTATGTAGGTGATGATATTCTTGATGCAATTGTGTGTAGCATTGTATTAGGAAGTAATTCTTGATAGGGTTATCAAGGTCTTGATATCTTAGGGTTTAGAGTTATTGAGGAGTACTTGTAATTCTTGTCAAACTCTTTGATGTAGTGGAAACCTTCTAGCTCGGGTTGCTAGAAGGAGACTGGACGTAGATTCGTGTAGAATCGAACCAGTATAAAATCCATTTTCTCTTGTATCTTTCCTTATATTCTTTACAAACATTCAAGGATTAAAGGGTCATAAACTGAGCATCATATTAATTCTTTATCAATTGATTAAAGAAGGTTTTGAAAGTTATTTTTGAACCAAAAAGGAGTAAATTTTTGTTACAATCAATTCATCCTCCTCTTGTTTGTGATAATTAGTCTCATCTATTCTAACAATTGGCACTAGAGCTGGTTTTCAAAAATTAATTGATTAAAACGATCCTGAAATGGCTAATATCTCACAGACCTTTGCAGAAGGGGCTTCAATTAATAGACCACCACTCTTTGTTGGCGAAAATTACCCTTTTTGGAAAATTAGAATTAAATTATTTCTAGAATCTATTAATAAGGAAGTGTGGGATGCTGTAGTTAATGGACCTTTTATACCCATGAAAATTGTTAATGATAAAACTATTCCTAAGGAGTTCTCTTTGTGGACACCTGATGAAAACAAAAGAGCCCACTATGATGTTAGAGATAAGAACATCATATCATCTACAATAACCTTGGATGAATTTTACAAGGTTTTAGTTTGCAAATCCACAAAGGAGATGTGGGATGTTCTAGAGGTGACACATGAAGGAACTGATGAAGTCAAAAGATCTAGGAAGAATACACTCATTTAGGAGTACGAAATGTTCAAAATGAAAGTTAGTAAAAACATTTATGAAGTGCAGAAGAGATTCCCTCACATAGTGAACCATCTACTAGCATTGGGAAAAACATTTGACAAAGAGGAACTGAATATAAATATTCTAAAGAATCACATCACATTGAGCATTATCAACATATCCATCAGTAGATATGTTAGTGTGAGAATCTTTAATTTCTTCATCAACTTCAGCAACTTCCTTAATATGTCCATCAGTAGACATATCACTATGACAATCATTATATCCATCAGTAGATATATCAATGTGATGTGATTCCGCTATTGGTTTTTCAGACTGATTCTGCAAGCTTTGTATGGCGGCATTCATCATCTCTTTCTGATCTGTCTGATTCATCTTCATCATTTCAATCATCATCATATTCATCATATCTTCCAAAGTGACCTTTTTAACTGTATCATTCATTAGTTGACTCAAATCTTCAGACATTTGTTCAACTCTGATGGCCAACTTCAGAAGCATATCTTTGATTTCATGATGAAGTGCGTTAAAATTTGGATTTTCAGGAAATCTCTAATGGGGTTGAAGGGTGGTATTAACAGTTACACGTAATTCTATGAAGTTGTTCTTACTTTCATCCCTCAACATATCAGAAAGTATTTGCTTATTTTCATACCACTCTTGCTCAATATTTTTGCATCGTTGATCAACTTGTAACCTTTCATCCATGGCCTCTAATTTCTCTATCACTTCACCCATTAATATCATAACTTCTTTATAGAATGGTCCATTGGTTGTTCCAACTTGTTGTGATGGTGCATGTTGTTGTTGTTGAGAACCAAATGGAACATATGATGGCTGAAGTGGATACTCAGAATATGGTTGTTGCTCATGGTATGGTGGTTGTTGCTCATATCCCAAAAAAGATGATCTAGGATATAGATCATTAAATTTTCGTAAAGTTAACCCACTTATATCAGGTGCAGAAGTAGGTATGAGATTTGTTGCTGATAATCATATGAATCAGGTGGTTGCTGTGGATAGAAATTGTAATCCATTTGAAAACTACAATGCTGATTATTTTCGTATGAAAAATTATTTCGCATTTTTGAAAGAGGTTTTATGAAAAAAGAAATAAGTTGAAAGCTTGTTGAGTAGACTTCCAGGAAAGAGAGGTGCGTCTCAATGGACAACTTAAGTACCTTATCTGTCCTTAGCCAAAGTGTTTCCCAACTAGTTTCACAAATTTCCCAACAAAATTCCTCAAACAAAAATTATGCTTAAAAAAATAGAATAACTAAAGAAAATAAAATAAATGTTAGAAAAAAAAAATTGAGAGAAAAAAAATGTTAGTGATAAGAACTAAAATGATAAAAATTATAACCGTGTTCCCCGACAACGATGCCAAATTTGATAACACTGTCGTTGATGCGATCAAATTAATACTACCTATCTATAACAACTTCAGTATTGTTAAGAAAGTAGTCAACAAAATAGAAAGGGTAAAGTAACTCAAAGTCTTCTCCCAACGAACACGGAATTGATTTTTAACAAATTAGTTCTTATAAAATCTATACAAAAGAGTTAGTCAAATAAAATAATAAAAATATAGGAGGATTAAGATAAACAAGAAAGAAATAGAAAAGATAAAAAGAGATAAAAACAATAGTAAAGAAAATAGATTGATTCCATTGCTTTTTTTCAAAATAGATTCATCATCGGTTGTCTAAAGATTATTGCTCAATTAATTATTGTTGTAGATTTACAAATTAATCAATGTAAAGTCTCAATTAATTTGTTGGCGTTCTCACTTTTAAACAAAGTACAGTCTCAATTAAAAGTGAGAACTTTTAGATTATCCACAATAAATTCAATCAAGGTACAAACTCAATCAAATTTTACTATGCCTAATTATGTCTATTCTTTTATCTCCTCACCAAATAAAAGCTTAATTAATCAAAGTAAAGTCTTGATTAATTTTTGTTAGAGTAAATACCTTTAATTAAAGTAAAGTGTCAATTATTGATAAAAACTCATTTAATCATATGAAAGTTTCTTAATAAAATCAAAGTAAAGTCTCAATTAAATTTTAAAAAAACCCTTGACTGATATGATCAACATGCATATAGATTTAAAATCATTACTTTTTATGTGATTCAAAGATAAAAGACATAGATGAATGAAAACCTCAACAATAATAAAAAGAACAAATAAATTATTTCATTCTAACCTCAGAATCCATAATGAAATTACAATGGAATCAACCTAAGAAGTTTAACAATCCATAGAATGCGAAAGTAAAATAAAAATAGAAGAATGGAGAGAAAGGAAACGAAATTAGACCCCCCTAAGGGTTCCAAAACTCCGAAGTCCCGAACTTTTTTTTTTCTTCTACTCCCTTGGTCTCTTTACATAGGACTTGGATTGGGCTTTTCGGTTGCTAAAACCTCTCAAATATATTTTAAAATAAAGATAAATATTATTTATCTTTATAGTTATTTTAAAAATATTTGAAGAGATATAGACTATTTGACAAATATAGTTGGTTGATAATAAAAATATCTAATATAATTAAATAAATAAATTAGTTAAAGATATATGATAAATTATCACCAATTAATATTTGTATTAATTTTCCAAATCAACCATTTCCAATATCTTCAAGATATATTTGTTTGTTGTGGATCTAAAAAGATTCAAGAAGATCTTGTCATATTTAAAAAGATTTGGTAGTTATTATCTTTTAATATTTTATGATATAATTAAATAAGATGATTATTTAAAAATATCAAATAAAATATCTAAAGATATATTTTTTCCAAATTATCTTCTATCATAAAGATAAAGAAAACCGCAAGGTCCAATTCTTTTGTTACTCTCTTCTTGGTTTAGCCAAACTTCTTCACTTTTTCAAGCTTTTCTTGTCGTCTTCATGGAATGCTTGGCTTGGATTTTTGTGATTTTGATAATTTCTTATTCTTGGATTTATCTTTAAGGTGTCATGAAGCTTTAAGCAATTTATTTCCACATCTCCATGAGCTCAACTTAGCTGCAGTTACACTAACACATGTCAAAATATCCAAAGAACATTTATGCAACTAAAAAGCTATTTTTAACATGTTTTTGTATCTTATGCTCAATAAACCCAAATATAGGAAATCCCAATTAAATCAATCTTTAAGCATACAAATTCAATTAAATACCTACAATTAAACATTGAATGAGGGCAAAAATATGCACTCATCAATGAGCTAGAACTTAGAAGGCTCAAAGAAGAGGAAGAAGGAGAAAGGATGTAACATCCCGTCAGGATATTACTAATTTATAAATAAATAAATGGAATAAATAAGACAACACGTTTAATAATACCTCATTTTCCCAAAACGCGGGAAAATTTAAAGCTTTATTAATTGAGCGGATAAAATTTAGAACGTCCATTACATAATTAAAACCACAATGTTATTAAGTCACCCATCCGGGT
>Ga0214542_1006086_pt1 | contig 22334 bp, 10 predicted proteins | sample CNSS1metaG_FD_160096 | JGI IMG/M metagenome (GOLD analysis project Ga0214542, IMG submission 160096) | Root nodule microbial communities from cowpea collected in UCLA plant growth center, Los Angeles, California, USA - CNSS1 | ecosystem: Host-associated > Plants > Roots > Nodule | place: USA...
TCAACAAGTCAAACCTAGTCAAAGGTCAACAAGTCAACTAAAGTTGATTCAACTAAGTCAACTTAGGGAATCAAAAATAACAAACACAAATGAAAGGGATGAAGGATTAATGAACTTCCTTTCTAAAAATGCTTAGTCTTCTTAAGCATGTGCCTCCATCCTTGGTTGGAGTCAATCCTTCATCAAAGAGGTAATAAAAAGGAAGAAAGAGAAAAGGGTTAAGGAACCCATGCACCTTAAGCTTTTGGTAGCATACTCACATACTATTATGATGCCCACGATCATGCTTAAAAGACAACTAAAGTATTCACTACAAGACTATAAGAAAACACGAAGGATAAATTATGCCATTAACTAAAATAAATGTCCTTTTATGCATGCTACGGAAATTAGAGGACCACACCAAAACTAACCCAGATTTTTAACACCTTAGAAAGCCAACCAAATGTAACCTTGCATGAAACAACAATTGTGGCAGAGTAAAAACAAACAAAGAAAGACTAGTCACGCACCTAAGTTCCTTTTGTTTTCATCGTGGTTGTAACAAGGCAAGCACGACTACACCATCTCCGATTACTACACCCAAAATACCATGTACCCAAACTTCATGAATACCAAAACTTACGTTCAAACATCACCCTTACAGCCACACATGCACAGTAAGAAAAAAACGAGAAACATGGCATACACACAACAAGCTATGTTCATAAATCATACAATCAACACAAGTGTAAAGAGAGATAAAGACAAGGTCAAGCTTCATTCATCAAGCATCAAGAAAACAAGAGAAGAAAGCAAGGTTGGCTTCCCCTACCTAATGGTCTCTTTGCTACATGTTTTTTCATTTCCGCAGCCTCCTCTTTCACTCTCTATGATTCTTCCGTTTCTCTAACTCTCCTTTTCTCCCTCTCAAAACCCTAATATTTAAAACTAGATTTTATTTCTTATTATTCCTAGTCTTTTCTGTTTATATTTAAACAAATAAAATATGTGATTTAACCGTTTTTATTTTCAATCTATAATGTGTCGGTACATGTTTATAAACCTATAACCCTAACCTTTAAACCTGCAACATTCACTTCACGTAAACAACTTGAGGAGAGAGAAACTAAAGAATTCTTTGTGGGCCCTACAACCAAATAAAGAAGGAACGAGAAAAACTAATTAAAATCACTATATTAGTTTGGCCACTTAACCAGACGCATTCTCATTACATATAGCGTACCAATTATTTATATACACATATTCGCAACATTATATATGATATTAAAATAAAAAAAAATAACTTATATCACTTAAATAATTATTATAAATACCAAAAATAACTTAAATCACTCAAATAATAATTATTTTATATTTCATAATTTAATAACCTAATTAAATTAAATAAATCAACAATACTAATCAAGCCATTAATTTTGTCCATATGTTTCCCTTTAGTCTAATTTTTTTCTCGGGTCTTACATGTGTGTGTAGTGATGATCATGTAACTTGTTACATGAGAGCAAATATTGATGCAGGTGAGCATGTGGATGACTAGAGTCAGAGTGGAGGTCAACTATGGGAGTTTTAATAGTTGTCTTCATAGAAACTTCATGGACTATTTTTTGTAATGGTTTTATAAATAGTTTATAATTGTAATAATTGAATGTCGTGAATTTTAGTTATAATTGGCGCGTTGAAATAAAGTTTTAAATTTTCCTGCATTTTGGGAAAAGGAATTATCATAAATGCGATTTTATACTTATATCCCTATTTTAATTATTTAAATTAGTAATATCTGACTGGGATGTTACAACATCAACTCTATCACTCCTAATTACAAAATTGTCACCCTAAGGTCTAGAATTACAAAATTTCCATTGGGCTGAAATAGGAATTAGCCCATTACTAATGCTGACGTGTAAAAGCAAGTTGATGTGGCACTAACAAGGAATTCTTCTTTTCAACCTAAAATGAAGTGCCCTTTGCCCGAGATTGGTTCCAAAAGAATCCTAAAAATAATTACAAATGAATTTAGATCAAGAAAATCCAAATTAGTAAAAATTTGAATTACTAGCCTAATGAAGCCCAATAGATTAAAATGCACTAATAGTAGACAACTAAGCACTAAACATCCATCAAGATGGGTACGAAAAGGTAAGAAAATAAGGAAAATAATGACTCATCACTTAGTATCTGTTGTGCTTGATGACACATCTAACACTACATCTACCATTTTGTCTAAACATATATCACCTAGTCCCTTCAACCCCAATATGTCTACTAGAGCGTCTACTAAATGTAATTACACCTAGAGTTTGCTTTGTGTAAAAGCACCCACATCGTTTGGCATACACTCGTCTACTCCTACATCATCTGGCATACGCCCATCTGCCCTAACATTGTCTAGCATACATTTATCTACTCCTACAATGTTTGACAACACTCGTCTGATAAATTACTCCATTTAACATCCCCTTTTGTCAAATCCTTAAATGGTTCCATGTGTAATTACACATAGTGTATGCTTTGTGTAATTGCATGCAACTTGTACCACTCTTGTTTGTACCTATTTGGTCTTATGCACTTGCCTATTGCCCTTATCAACACCATTTGTATGGTCAACTCGTTTACCTCCTTTAGTCTATTTTGATAGTTAGTCATCCTCTTCACCATTCGTTTCTGTTATACACCACATATCTTGTATATTCCTTTTTGTTACCTCAAAGTGTCTACTATTTTATCACACATTTAACATTTTCTATATCCAACCACCCCACTTCTACTTTTATGTTGATATTCAAGGGAACCTCTACTTTTTTCAAGAGATGATGTTTTGATGATGTTTGAAAATGCTAACGAAGATTCAAGCTTAGCATATAGTTTTCTTTGTTTTTAGTTTGAGAATTTCACACAAGGTACTTATTGAAACTCTAGAACACAACATTTAAAATGTGTTAAAGATTTTCTAAACACTTAAAAATAGTGAAAAGTGAAATTTACCCTTTTTAATTGATTACATAATCAATTAAATTGTTCTTTAGAGGCTTTAAGAACAATATAATCAATTATGCTATGATATAATCAATTTTTTTAATATTTTTAAAGCTTTTATTGTTCTAGTTAAAAAATTGATTAGTAGTCAGTTAAAATCGATCTCAACATTTAATGAGTAGTGTGCGTAATTTATTAAATGCACATATAATCAGTTATTTTTAAGAGATGTTGTAAGTGTTTTTTTTTTAGAAAACAATTAGGATAATCGATTATCACGTAACATAATCAATTATATGTGTCAAACATTTGTTTTATGAATTCTGTTTTGAGAATCTCTATAAAATGAGTATTAGTGTTATGATTAAAATAATTTTTTTAGCAAACAATCAAAGTGATATATAACTGATTTCAGATATAGAAAATGCAATTCCAAAGTGCTTAAAAGATTTGAAAGATTCTAAAGTGTCATGTTGTGCCTAAGCTTTAAAGTGCTTCTGTTATGGTAACTTCTTTATAATTATTGTTTTTGGATTATGTCAATGTTTCCTTGTTTTCTATAATTTGTTGAGTTTTTCAGTAGTGTGTTCTATAATTTGTTTTGTATAGGGTTAATAAGGTTAGAAATCTTCTTAGATAATTAAAAAGTAGATAAGACCAACATCCTCTTGAAGGGAGTAAAGAGTGGATAGGGTAGAGATCCTCTTTTAATATTCAATGCAACATCCTCTTGTTTTCATTGTACAAACTCTTATGTTGTTTTATGGATCCATTTTTTCTTTAGGTAAAAGCTAATACTAGATGAAAGATCAATGGTGATTTGAACTAATATTAATTTTTATGTGTTTTTTCTCTATCTCTATCATCTTTTGTTTCTATTCTAAATCTTGTATCAATAAGTTTCAAGATAAGTGCATTCTAGGTTTTTGAAATCTGAGAAAAGTTTTAAACATAATTCACTTAGTATTTTCCCAAGTCCTTACCACCACTTTTAAATTTATTTTCCATTATGTTTCAAGAATTATGTACACTACAAGAAAAACCATTATTACCGACGGTCAAAATCCGTCGGTAATGGCCAAAATCCGTCGCTAAATCAACATTACCGACGTGCCCAAGTGCTTTTCCTCCTCGTTCTACTACTTCTTTCGCTGCCCAAGTGCTTTTCCTTCTCCTTCCACTACCAACTTCGCATTTTTGTGCAGCATTCAGGGTCGGTTTAGTGAAAATATCACCGCTTGTAAAAGAGTGAAGGCGCCGCTTGGTCCGCTTCGAGTGGGTTCAAAGTTGGTTCAAGGGTTGAGTGATAAAAATGAAATCTTTGGGTAACTGAGATGATGAGCGCGTGTTGTATCCTCACGCGCAAGCGGGGTCGCAGCACGTTACCCACCTTCAGCAGTTGGCTCAGAACCGTCAGAACCAGAACTGTCACCTCATGCTTCAGTTTCTATTTTTCAAAAACAATTAAAATTAATTCCACGTGTTAGTGCCACGTAGGCGGGTCAAAAACAGGTTAAAAAAACTAGGTTAGAGTATCATTTTTCAATTATTTAAATATAACGTAAAAAAAAATCTGACCCGAAATCGACTCAATAAAACTGATTTTTTCGCAAGAAAATCAAAACAAAAGCACACGTTGCCTTAAACAAGTTTATTTTCCTAAATAAATATTAGTTTATTAAGGGATTTCTTTGAGTTTAACGAAGAAAAGATTCATCTGATCAAAATATTAATATTAGAGTTATGTGAATCCTTCTAAGATTAGAAAATTTAAAATCCAATTCATAGCATGAAAGGGTTCAATTAATTAAAAAATAAAAAATTCATAAAACAATAAAAAATACATTTGGACAAAATGACTTACGGCTGATTTTAGGGACAAGGAATTTGAAAAGTGATGCGACTCATGCACGCTACGTTGCCTTGTTGGATATATTTCATGTCCACCTATGTCATCGACAAACTTTTATATGTAATTCCGAAGCTAACCCTACTATGGAATCTATTCTCTTCTCTCTCCTCTTCTCTTCCTCATATATTCCAAACCGATTCAGCCTCTGATACAAAACCTCGTTTTCGGCATTCCCTCTGTCCGTAAAACGTTGTCGTTTTGAGTTTCAATGGCGAGAATCCTTGGAGGGAAGTATAAAATCGGTGAAAAAATTGGGAGCGGATCATTTGGTGAAATTTACATTGGTAGGAAACTTTTTGTTATTACTTATTTTTGCTTAAATAGGTTTTTTAGTGGTGTATGATAATTCTTTTTATTTCTTTTTACTAATTTTTGATATTTTAAATTTGCTCCTAGCTTCTTCTTTTTAAAAAAAAATAAAAAAAAACATGAATCTTACGGTTAAATTAATGGTAATAGTTGAATGTTATATGACATTTGTTGATCATGTTACTTTGGTTCACAGTTTAATTTTAATTGATATTATTTATGTTAGATATTACTAGTGACGAAACTTGGACAAAAAATTTAGGGATGTCAATTTAATTTTTTTATATACAGTTTATTAACTAAAAAAAATATTTCTTTTACTTAAAACATTTTCATATTACAATTCGCACTTCTCAATTTTTAATCTTTCTAATTGATTGAATTCATGCAAAATGAATATTCTAATTTCTAGTTCAATTCAAGATTATTCAACTAATTCATTCTATGCACTAAAAAACATAAAATCACAACATTTTATAATGTAGGGTATACTAATTTGAGAAAAATATAATTAGTGATCATGTCAATTTCAAAAAATAATCCCTAAAATCAAGTTATTTTTCATACTAATTTAGGAAAAACTTAATTTAGAAGAAATATCATGGAAGAATCATAAATCTAACCTACATAAATCATACTAGGATACTAAGATACTAATTTAGGAGATCTTCTAAATATGAGTTATTTGATCTCTCTGTTCTCCCATCTCCAGTTCTCAATCTATCTTTCTTTTTACATTTATATTTTATTAATAGTTTGTTCTGAAAAAAAATTTATAATTAGATACAAAACCTTAATCTTTTATTAATCAAGATCCATCAAATTAATTTTTATTTAATTTTTTAAAAATATATAAATAATATATATATATATATATATTTATATATATAAATATATAAATATATATATATATATATATATTTATATATATAAATATATAAATATATATATATATATATATATATATATATATATATATATATATATAACTATAAAAATAATACATAAATATATAAATTTAAATTTAAAAACAAATAAATATATATAAAAATAAAAATTAAAAAGCTTGGAGTGCCGTGGCTCCCCGTAGTCACATGCAAGGTCCGCCCTGTATATTACCATTGTTGTAATGTGATTATAGTCAAAGGGAAGATAGTATACTTATTTTAAAAAGAAAATGAGATTAAATTAAAAAAAAAAAATCGAATAACGGATTGAAACTAAAATATTACTCGTAATTGAGATAAAAAAGAACTTATTTATCCCTTTGTTTCTTAAAGAATTTAGTTAATAAAAATAAAATATTTAATGAATTAAAATAAATAAAATTTATTTTTAAAGAACTAATTTAGTAAATAATATTTTAGAAAATATATCTACTAGCTTTTATAGTTTTGGTTTATTATTATTAATATTATTATTATTAATATCATTATTATTATTATTATCTTTTTAACTTGTATATGTTTTATTTCCAGGGTCGCATATAGATACTTCTGAAATCGTAGCCATCAAAATGGTGAGTCTTATTTCCTTTATCTCGTCGTTGCAAACTTATTGACTTCCATTTCCGGCATTCTTTGTTTTTAATTTCCTATTTATTTTTCGTAAGGGTTGGTGCTAAAAACTGAAATAAAATAGGCCCAAAGGCACAATTAGTATTTAAACCGATTAAAGTAAGTTTTTTATTTAAGGATTTAGGATTAAACTTTGAACGTAAATTTTTACAAAAAAAAAGTATTTATAAGTAAAATAACGTTTTCTTCTCGTAAAACAGAAGTGTTTTATTTCAATTTCTATTATTAATCCATCTCCTTCAAGACAAATGAAAATGTAACCCCTTTATTGCTTGTGCTAAATAATATGTTAAAACTTTTCTTTGCTTAAAATTTTCTAATTTGCTATATGATTGTTGAATACCATAGGTATTTTTGCGAACCCCAATCATTTGTTTAAGAAATGGCTAAATTAATCAATTTTAGCATTAATATATTTTATCAATTTTTTCATTTAACTTAAAGAGTCAGCATAATTTGATTTTTCTTCAACTTAAAGTGATTATTGATCTTTATTACATGTATAAATCATTGACCATTAGTCTTTTCTAATTGTTGATATTCCTTGTTGGAAAATGGTTAGATTTTTTTTTTTGTTATTACTGTTTTTTTTATTTTAGTATAGTAAATAGGTGACTTTTGTTTTTGATCTTTGTAAATATTTTTTTTTTCTTTTGGTTTTGATAAAATTAATCATTTTTATTTTCATCCCAATAAATATGTCATTTTTAATTATAGTTTCTCTAAATATATAATTTTTCAGTACTTTTACAAATATAACATTTTTAGTGATGGATCTTGGCTAGCATGGTTGGGAGAGCCAAAATAATACACCCAAAATTTATATATTAAATTTTGTCACTAATACAAAAATGAAGACATAATTTAGTATAACGATAATTAAAAAAGAAATTACACATATCGAAAAGATTGTCCTTCGTTTTTTCAAATCCCTAAACTCATCAATAATTAAATCAGAACTAAAATGTTCAACTATTTATTTTTTAAATATAAATAATCATATTATCGACAAGAAATTCATCTTCCATTATTCTACAATCTTGTTTTGATAATGTTCACTATAGAAAATCATCTTTCTATTATAGCTGCAGATATAAGAAAAGTTAAAATAAGATAAATTAAACGATCATTCAAGTAGAATGTCTTTGACTTTCCTGTCCTTACCAAAGATTGACATAATTCAAGTATGATTGATAAATTCTTCAAATTTGAATGGTTATCTTCATCAATAATAAAATGTTCAAGTTGAAAGTTTAAGAAATGGTTCCTCTAGAATATCTCAAGAAGTTGAATTTAACCTGTTTACATCTTCATGGGGAGCTTCTCTTTTATAACCTCTAAAAAATGAATTTATTCTTTTATTCTTCATCAATATATCTATATAAAAATAAGACTAAAAAATAATTTTTCATAATCTAATAAAAAATTGAAAGATATAAATACTTAAAGAAAAATAGATGATAATCAAACCATAATTAAATTTCAATTATAAAATAACACATGGTACAATACTTTTTCTTCTATGTTCATAAAATAAAGAATTAATATACAAGAAGCTCATGAAATAAATAAGTAAACTATTATTTCACTATCAAGTAAAAAAAGAGAGAATTACTTTCTTTTTTATTTTCTAAAAAATGGAAGACAACAAATGAGAAATGAGAGCAAAAATAATATATATTTTTTTCTCTTCAAAAATTAAAAAAAAAAAACTTATGAGAATGGAAGATGAGAACAATTTAAAAAAAAACTTAAAACAAAATGAAAGAAAAAATAAAAAATATTTTAATAAATCTTTTTATTTTTTATTATACTTAATTTTATATTTTATTATTTATTGACATGTTGTGTTATATAAAAAAATAAAATATTTAGTTTAATATCATTAATTTCTAATATATTATCTATAATATAAAAAAAAATTAATATTGAGAGTGATATGGCGTATCAATTCTAAATTGATGTTTCACTTGAGATGTCGTATCAATTCTAAATTTAACCAAACAAATTAACAACAGATAGCAAAAGGACAAAAAAAAAAAAATCAAAACATTATTGTATTTCCGAAAGTATTCATGTTCAAATCTTTTATTTATTTTTATTATGTTATTTATAAAAAATATTACCTCTAAATATAACGGTTGGTCCAATTTAGTTTGTCCAAATTTAAGTTAGATTTTTTTTTTATTAATTCATTTTAGTTCGTTTTATCTCTAGTCCATCAAATTGAAGGACTAAATGTAGATTAAGATGATTCGTCATCCTATTTTATTTTAAATTAAACATTAAAATAAAATATTAAATATGTATATTATTTTATTTTATAAATATAAAAAATATATAATAATATTATAACTTAAATTATTAATACTTATAAATTAAATTTTTTTATTAGTTATAATAAAATAATTCAATATTTAAAGAAAAATACATTTCAGTCTAATTTTAATTTTTAATTAATTTTAACTTTTTTTATATTTTATTTTTTTTTCTAGTTACTTTTATTTACTGTAATTGCAAGGAGCATTCAATTATTCATCCCAAACTATAACATTCCAAATTAGTAGTCTTTTGGTATTAATATGTTCATCACATGTTAGGTTTCATTCACACATTAATCACTCAACTCATCACTCAACATTCGACACAAATAAACACATGAGACTCTAGTTCTATAGATGCATATATGTGGTGTTTATGTTTTTGTAAAGTTTGCACCTATTATAAATTTTCTTTGTAGTAAATTCAAGCATCAACAACAACATTTCCCTTATCTCAAAACAAAAGTCCTCAACTTGTGATGAGTCAATCCGTGTAAGTCTGGTTGTCTCACTTTAACACCACTACCTAAAACCATCACCTTTATCCCAAAATCATTAAGATAGGGTTAATTCTTATCACTACACTACCAAAACCTCATTCTCAATTTGAGTATGAGAATTTAGTAGAGTTAGGATGACTTCACGCTGAAATCCCTACACCAATGTATCATTACACTATACAATATAGAGCCTTTATAGAAATGACCATATTCATACAATTCACAAAAAAATAATATGTTCTTATCATAAGATTCAATATATTTTTGACATTCAATCCCAAGTTCTATTCAACCCAACATACACCATCACCATAATGTATTCATCTCATCAATTCTCATCAAGCCATAAAAAGCATTCATATTAATCTCTTATCATAACTTAGTCAAATCATAACATGTATTACATATACAAAATTCAATATCATTTATGTAATTCACATATTCATCATCACTATCCTTTCAACTATAAAGATCACACACACAAACACATGTATAATAATTCATCATCCAAAACATAAAACAACTAATAACTAATTCCAATCCTATTAATAACTCACATATTATAAAGCATATTAATATTTAGAACTTGTTAAAATTAATAAGCTTCCCTTGCCTTAAAAATAACCTTTCTCAAAGTTAAAGCTTCCCAGCTCAATAGATTGAGCTATTCCTAATTAGAAACTCTATTTGAAATTATTATCAGTCCAAATTACTCCTTACTACCTCAACTACTCAATGTTGTTATCAATTTTTGGGATCATCGAATACACTGGTGACTTGGTAAATTTTCATAATGGATTTGAGTTGCACACTGTTGGCCTATATGTATTGAGCATACTATTAAATTTTCTTCCATTACCGTTATCCTTTTCTTTAACATTATTGTTAACGACTTTCCCACCACAATTCACTTATTTTCTCATTACTTCCTTTAGTTGGCTAGGGTTGGGGCTGACTCTAAGTTTGAGTTTCTTAATGGATTCGTGCGATAAATGAAATATATGTTTGTGGATGACTGTGTGGCATTAAAGGTGAGGGTTGGGTCGCTAGTGGGGACGAAGAGAACAACATCAAAGTTGACTATAATTTAATACATGAAGTTTGATGTTGTTTTCTTCATCCCACCGGTGACCTAACCTTCACTTTTGATGCTAACACACCCATCTGAGGACATGTCTTCCATTTCTCCCACGATTTTAGACATAAACTTAAACTTAGAGCCAATACCAACCCCAACGAGCTAATGGAAGTAATAAGAAAACATGTGAATGACAGTTGGAAATTCGTTAAAGGTAAGGTTAATGAAAAGGATAACAATAAAGAAACAAAATTTATCAATGTGCACAATATGCATAGGCCACTAGTGGGCACCTCAAATCAACTGTCAAAATTTACCAGGTCACCATTTATTCCAGTGTTTCGGTGATCCCAAAAATTTCCAACAATATTGAGTATCTGAGGTAGTAAGGAGAATTTGGAACAATAAAAATTTAAAATAGATTCTCTAATTAGGAATAGCTCAATCTATTGAGTCGGGGACCTTTAGTTTTGGGAAAGGTTATTTTTAAGGTAAGATAAGCTTATTAAATTTTAAAAGTTCCAAATTTTAATATGATTCATAATTTGTGTGTTGGCTAGATTGGAATTAGTTATTAGATGTTTTATATTTTGATGATGAATTGTTGTACATGTATTTTTGTGTGTGATCTTTATAACTGAAATGGTAATGATGACGAGGATGTGAATTATATAAATGATATTGAATTTGGTATTTTTGATATATGTTGTGATTGCGAGTTATGGTATGAGATTTCTATGAATTCCTTTTATGGCTTGATAAGAGTTTATGAGATGAGGACATTGCGGTGATGGTGTATGTCGAGTTAAATAGAACCTGGGCTTGAATGCTAAAAATATATCAGATCTTGTGATATGAATGTATTATTATGTTTTGAATTGTATGAATATGGTCATTTCAAAGGAGAAATGTCATATTGTATAGTGTATACAATTGTGTGGGGATTCTAACGGTAAGTCATCCTGACTCTACTAAACTTTCATACTCAAATAGAGAATGAGGTTTAGGTGGTGAGAATGAAGTGTCATATTGTATAGTGTATACAATTGTGTGGGGATTCTAAAGGTATGTCATCTCGACTCTACTAAACTTTCATACTCAAATAGAGAACGAGGTTTAGGTGGTGAGAGTCGAAAAAGATTCCTTATTAGTGGGATCAATATGGAATAGTACCGTGACTTAAAGGATTGATAAGAACTAACCTTGTCATGATTGTTTTGGGATAAGGGTGATGATTTTGGGATAAGGATGGTTGTTTTGGGATAAGGGGAATGTTGTTGTTGATGCATGAATTATTGCAGAGAAAATTTATGGCAAATGCAAGACTTTACAAGAACGTTGGCAAATGCATGATAAGACTTTATAAAAATAAATAAGCTTACCCTTCATTTCTTTTATGGTGTTTTTGGTGCCCAACTGCAATGATCATATAATTGGTAGAAAGAGAATTTAATGTTACATAAACTCTATATTAAGATACTACAAATCAAATTTAGAATAAAATAAAATGAAAATATCAAAAAGTATTGAACATCCATGAAGAGATGAAATCGTTGCATTGAAATGAGACTTGGGAGCTGGCAAGACCATCAGAGACCAAAAGTATTGTTGGGTGCGAAATGGACCATCAAGAACAAGTATTTATTGAATAATCTACATTAATGTTTGATGGTAGTTAGTGGTAATGTGAGAGTGTTTGATGGTAATTTGATTGATGAAGCATTTATATAATTTTAACGGTAAAGCACTGAGTAACATGTCTGTATCAAATTACATCTAATTCAGGACTCAATTAGTAGCCCATGTCTATAGTTAAAAGGAAGGTGTTGACTACAATTAGATTTTCTCTTTGGTGATTAAATATGGTTACATTTGGGTCATACTTGCTTTGGTTGGCAATAACCATGGGGACTTGGATAGTTATACGTGAAAACAAATTTTCTTCATGACCACTTAGAGGTTTTATGTCAAAAGATTTTATGGTCGATGGTAAAGGGTTTAAGTGTGTAAGTTGAAGTAATCGTTGTATAGACTCAAACAATCTCATGGATAATAATATAATATATTTGATCAATATATCACCACTCAAGATTTTGACAAAGGTTCTTATAATCCATGCATCTATCATTTAAAGGTGGAGAACAATGGGCCCACATATTTGTTGTTGTATATAGACGACATACTGATAATATCTTAAGATAAGCTAGAAATCAAATGATTTCATTCATTACCAGGAAATAAATTTGAAATAAAGCATATGAGCATAGAAGAGGTGATTTGGGGATCAAAATCAACAAAAATTGAACCCAAAAGAAGCTCTTTATGTGTCAAATGAACTACATTCATAAGTTGATGAGATGTTTTGGGATGGACGAGTTGAAGTCATAAACACACCTTTGACAACATTTATATGTATTTTTATAGCTCAACACCATGTAGACAAATGAGGTAAGGGATCCATGTCTTATGCTCCTAGTGTGGTGGTAAGCCTAATGCATGTGATAATGGACACTAGACTACACCTTATCAAACTGTTAGTCTAGTGAGTAGGTATACAAGTAGACCTAAGAATGAATATTGGTAGGCATAATGAAATGGATCTCAAGATATAAAGCTGATTAAAGACATAGGAATTATCTTCAACTTTGTCAATGTGTGTGGCAGACTTTCACTTTGTGGTAAACCTGGACATTGGATAATCTAGTACTAGTTATGCTTTCAAAACTTGGAGGTCTCTAGAAAGTTGGAAAACTACTCTCTAAGGAACATTAGTTTTATTGACCATAAATATGGTTGGCAGAGGTAAAAAATGAGGGATATGGTTAAAGGGTTTGATACAATTTGGGTGTCACTACGGGAAGAAATTCATTTTTTGAGATAATCAGAATGCACTATGTTTAGCCAAAACATAGCTTGGTTGGCCAAAGATCAGTATGTTTATACAAAGAAAATGATTAAAGTGAAGAAGATCGACAGGAGAATCCAATAAATGTTTTCATAGAAATGAGTTTTTATGAAAGTAAATTCATACATTGGTTTGACTTATTGAACACTGATTCTTGATAGTAATTCTAGCAAAAAAAAAGAGGTTAAGTATGTTTCTAGTTACGCAACTTTGATGTGAAACTGAAATTTGTTCTATTAGAAATTTTGATAAATTTTGTCCTCAAACTTGAAAAATGAATGAATATAGTTTTTTTAACCCAATTAAGTTAAAAGTTTTTGACCTGTCAAATGTGTTTCATTATCATTTGAGTTGTTTACACTGTTTGACACATTCTCACTTTAATGTCTAAAAGGAAGCATGTTTGGCACGTCAAACAAAATTTAATGTAATTGGTTTAAATGAACTATATTCACCCATTTTTAAAGTTTGGAAACCAAAATGTATCAAAGTTTCAGATAGGGACGAATTCCAATTTCATGTAAAAGTTCAGAGACTAAAAACATAGTTAACCCAAAGAAAATGTAGTACGAAGTGTAGTTTGTAGGATATTGTGTATTGAAATTATTTTTAGGACAATAACATCTAGTTGTAGTATCTAATAACTTACAGGTTTTAACAATGATCATTGCTTTCTGACTAGATGCATCTACCGAGCTAAAGTATCTATTGGTATTAGACTCATATTAGTAGTTGATCTAACAATCATGTAACTATTTCAATTCAATTTAGATAGATATTCATGAGTACTTCTAATTAAGTATTGTCCCATACCTCTATATAAAAAAGAAAAACATGCTACTAGATATCTGGATATAGACTTGTAATAGAATGATAATATCTAATACACATGACACTTTTTTATTTTGTGTTATTTTCTCTTTATCTTTAGATGGTGTGATTCACAATTATCTTTACACTACTTTTTTGTTTGTAATTTTAAAACTCAATTTGATGGTACTTAGTACACAATATATATTATTAAAGATGTTTTCTATATTATAATATCGTGTTTAAATTTATATAAAATTAAGTTTAAATAATCATTTGTTTATAATTAAAATCTATTTTGTAGTGTTATGATCAAGAAACTCTATAATTTAGTTCTTATGTACTTTTTATTTTACATTTTAATATTTTATGTTTTATTTTGGAACATTTTTAAATTAATAAAAAATTAATAATAGATACTAAAACATGCAAACATGCAAAATAAATAAATAAAGACTATCTCTTCTCCTAGTTTTTTTACGAGCTAAAATACTTCTCTGACCTACTTGGCAAATAAATCTTTTAGTGCTTTACATGACAAACATTTTTTATTAGGTTTAATTAGTCGAATAGTACGCACTTTGGTGGTAATGTGTCAATTTGGTCTATACTTTTAAAAATGTTTCAATTCCATTCCAACTTTTGGAAAGTGTGTCAATTACGTCCCTTTCAAAAAAAAAATCCAAGGATGTTAACAATGTGTCACGTGTCCATTTTTTTTTAATTTTTTTTTCAAAATAAACAATTTTATCACGTGTCAAGTACCTAGTGTGACATATGGCATTGTCAGTGCCACATGGTAAGACAAGGTCATGTGTCATTGTCATGATTAGATGTCATTGTCACTGTCAAGTGTCATTGTCACGGTTAGATGTCATTGTCTTGATTTCAACTTAGTCCTCACACATGTCTCTTTTTTTCAATTTAGTCCCTACATATGTCTTTTTGATCTAATGTAATCCCATTTTTTTTTCAAAATAGAGCAATATTATCACTCTCTTAAATTTGAGACCAAATTTATTATTTATATACATATTATACTGATATATAATAATATATAAATTGTATGATTAATTTTTATTTAGTTAAATAATGAATCAAATGTTATCAATTAATATATGATATATTAGAAAGGTAATTAATGTTTGGCTTTTGAAAAATGTAATTAACTTGATAAAATAAAGAAAATTTAATTTGTATTACTACAAATATGTACGATATTAAATTAAATTGATGTATTAAATAATAATTAGTAATTCAACGATTAATATTAAATGGTGAATTAATTTTTTTCAACTAATATATTATATGTTAAAAAGGTAATTCATGTTTGGCTTTTGAAAAATCTAATTTAATTTAATTATATTAATTAAGTAAATAATTAATTAAAGAGACATATGTGACAACTGAATTGAATCATAAAGACATAACATATGTGGGAACTAAGTTGAATTAAAGAGATATGTGTGGGGACTAAGTTGAATCAAAGAAACATGTGTAGAAACTAAATTGAATCAACGAAACATAATTGAAGACTAAATTAAAATAAAAATAATGATTCTTGGTAATAACAATGATACGCAGCATTGTTTTGTCATATAACACTAACAGTGTTACTTGTCACACTTTCATAGACTGCAGTTATCCACTGTGTTAATGCATAATTGTTAAGAATACTAATGCTTAAATAAACTAGTCTAACAATTTTCAAATATGAGTTATCAATTAGTTTTTTTCGATCTAAACACAGTGAAACTCTTTTTGTAATTATAAAAATATATAAATTAATATTTTTTATAATTTTAAAAATAATTATAAAATTAAAAAAGTAAAATAAAAAAAATAATTTATAAAAAATAAAATAGTAACAAATGTGTACAAAAATAAGGTTACACTTTATATATATATATATATATATATATATATATATATATATATATATATATTAAAAGTACACCGTTAATATTTTCAAAATTTTAAGTAATAATTTAATTAAATAAATTAAAATAATTATAATCTTATTAAATTATTTTATTAGAATTAATACTTAAATTTAATTTATAAATATTAATTTAAATTATAATATTATTATATATTTGTGTTTTCAAATTTATATAATATAAAAAATTATATTTAAAAATTTTCTCGAACCTATCAAATTGAAAGATGAGATAAAACATATCAAAATAGACAGAGGGGTTTTTGCCAATAAGTCATATTTTAACGGGATGATAAGATACCTCATACCTAAACTTGTTTTTGCTACCCCTACTTTTCCATCAATTTTTATCATACTATATTTAGATATTGTGAAGTAGGGGTTTCTAAAAGCAATATTTTTCTTGATTTATAGGAGAAGAGGAAAACAAATCAACCACAGCTCTTGTATGAGTCCAATTTATATAGTATTCTTCAAGGAGGAAGTAAGTTAACACAATTAGTTCAAAATGCTGTTGCAAAAGTTTGCATGTGTTGTGTTAATAGATTGTGATGGAACTGAAGGTGGAATTCCAAGAATGAAATGGTGTGGCACTGATGGGGACAATAATGTTCTTGTTATTGAACTTCTCGGACCAAGTCTTGAAGATCTCTTTTACTTCTGTGGGAATAAATTATCACTCAAAACAGTTTTAATGTTGGCTGATCAGATGGTAATCACTCATTCGTTTTCATGATCTTGTTTATTTGTTTTCTTTGCATATTGAAGCAAACAATTTAGTTTTCTGTATGCTATTGTAACAATTTTTATGTAATTATGATGTAATTAATTAGTTGTTACAATAAGTATGATTTTTAGAAATTAAAAACAAAATTATATTTTTTTAATTAAAGATAAACCTGCTTTTGTTTAATTGACCACAGCTTACACGGATAGAATATTTACACTCCAAAGGATTTTTGCATAGAGACATCAAACCTGATAACTTCCTTATGGGTCTTGGAAAGAAAGCAAATCAGGTATTCTTCATTAGCATTAGTATTTTTGTTCTTTTTAATTGCTATGTGAATAAACTATTTACTTAATTAGTATTTTCTTTAGCTTTCAACTTTTAATTACTATATAATTGGTGTAATATAATACTCTCAGATTTACATGATTGATTTTGGACTAGCAAAAAGATACAAGGATCCCATCACAAATAAGCATATCCCTTACAGGTACATGTATTTTTTCTGTCTGGCTTCACTATTTTATTTAATCTTTTATTGTTCAGATTATATTTTGGTTCATTAATTGAAATATCTAATTTCAGTAAAATGTATATGAAAAGTGATAATAGATTAGCAACTCCTTTATCTCTGTACGGTATAACATGCGTCATTTTATATACACTATTCAGTATACTAAGAAGTTTATAACTGTTAAGACTTTCATACTTGGCCCTATAGTAACGTTGCAAGAAATTTATTTATAAAGGTAAATGCATTATTGCTTAAAATGAGAAGCCTTTCGACTTGAGTTTATGACATTATAAATAATTGTTTTATCTTTACATTATTTTTATAATTACTTGTGCCTTATTAGATTAAATTTAGCTACGTTGCAATGATAATTTGGTATTGGAGGAAGTATTTCAGAGAAGACTATAATTTTGGAAGAAAGTAATTATATAATTTATCACTTTTAGGTTTGTCGGCTTGATTCAAATTCACAACAACTCCATATATACGAGTGACTTTTCACGAACATATCTTTAGGATTTTTGTGTAACATACACCAATGCAGAGTTTTTATCACGATTATTTTGGTCATTTGACATTGGTTTAAGACCTAAGGTAAATTCAGTTAAGGCGTAATATACGTTAAAAATAAATAAAAATGTAGAAATGATCTTTCTCTCCTATTCTCTGGCCTTCCATTCCGCCTTCCACACCATCTTCACCACACGAACCACGTTGGAACAGTGTTGGCAGAGCAGATCAAGAAGCGCGACCACTAGCAAATTGAGAACGATGCAGCACCTTCGAACCACCATTGATATAGCTCCGTTCATGTTACTGCACTCACAAAATGAACCAGGTCTTCACCAAAATCCCATTGTAGCAAGATAGAATGAACCCAATGATCCAGAACGCACCATGGATTCCTCCACGTAGATGAACCGCGAACCTAGCCAACACACATCCACGATGCTAGAAAACTCAACGTTGCAACATCTGAACTAAGCCATCGTGAACCCTAATCATGAGATTAACCACATAATAGCGCCTCCATGAGATCTCCTTAACCATTACAACCAGAGTCACAAACACCACAACATCACAAACCCATTATCACAACATTGTCAGCCACTCCATTGTTACACTTCTCCAACTCCTTAATGAAACTCATATAGAGGACAAAAGAGGGAAATAAGCGGGATAGGGTTTTCGCGCATCAGAGGAAGTAGATGGACTGTTTCTGGTTTTGGAGATTTTTATCCCACCTTCTGCCTTAATTGAATTGAAAACTGCGTCATATCACCATCTTCTGCCTCGGGAACTAAGACTTGAAGCCATCGAGTCCAAAAAATAAAATAAAAATTGCTGACACTTTACTGCCTCGGGTCATAGCAACCGAAGCATAAATTGGCTTTATTGCCTTGGGTCAGTAACAACCGAGGCATAAAGCTTTTGTTTTAAATTCAAAAATTCCAAGTGGGGGGAGGTCGAAAATTTGGAGAGGCTTTAGGCCTTAGGTCCATCAGAACCTAGGCATAAGACTAATTTCTGCCTCGAGTTAACTAGTAACTGAGCATAAAATAATGCATAAATTACAAAACTACCACCGCGTGTTTATATGCCTTGTTTTTGCTATAACCGAGGCATAAAGCTCGAGTTAGAAAGTCCAAAATGCACTAATGATATTATGTAGTTATCTTATGTTCCTAATTTATTATAGAAAATTACTCTAGGATCTTCATATTCATGATTTTCACATATTAATATACATAAATCATGATAGGATACTAACCTTGATTCATGAGAGATTTACAATAATGCATTCTTCAATCTCCTTTTCCTAATTTATTTATTTGTCTTTCTTTCTCCTCTCACAAAACCAAATGCATACTTTCTTGTATCCATACAACTAACAAAGTTTGAATCTATATACCCATTCACCTCAAGGTGATCATATTTTCTATAAGTAAGCATGTGATTCTTTGTTCCTTGTAGGTATAATAAAACTTTCTTTGCAGTTTTCCAATGATCCAGTCTTGGATTACTTTGGTATCTACCAAGTATACCAACTACAAAGGTAATATTTGTCCTCGTACATGTTTGAACATACATCAAACTCCTAACAACAAATGCATAAGGGATATCTTCCATATGTTTTTGTTCCAAATCATTCTTTAGACATTGCATAAGACTAAACTTGTCTTCTTTCTATATTGGAGCGGGAGATGTTAAATATTTATCCATTCTGAATCTCTCTAAAATTTTATTAATGTATGTATTTTTAGACAAACCTAACAATCCTTGTGATTTATCATGGAATATTTATATTCCTATCACATAGCATGCCTCACCCATATCTTTCATTTCAAAGTTATTAGAGAGAAACGTCTTAGTCTCACTTAATAGACCAAGATCATTAGTTCTCAATTCCCGTACATGATTTTTTATCCTAATTGCTCAAATCCATTAATTCCAATCAAGGTTCATTCATGTAACAAGATGTGCGTTTTTCTTTTTCATTCAATTCCAATTGGAATTAAACTGCACGAATACAACACCACAAGGGCATCATACTTTCGATTTCAACGTCATTAGTCTTGATCCAATTCAAGCAACGTACTAGTTTCAGTTCTTGAATTGTATTAATGCACTTATTAACACCACAAGTGAAAGAAGTAATGTAATGTAGTAAAACATCATATTGAATCATTAGCAATGAAGATAAAAAATCTCTAAATTTAATAATTAGTGTTCATAAACAAATTTCATAGAGGAATAACTGGATTCATAATTAGGGTTTAACTTAATTTGGGGAAAAAAGAATTTGGGAACAAAAAGTAATGGGAGAATTACAAATCTAACAACAAATGATCTGATACCATATGTAGCATATTATGTAGTTTTCATATGTTTCTAATTCATTCTGTTAAACTACTTTAGGATCTTAAGATTCATGATTCTCACACCTTAATATACATAAATCATGATTTGATCCATGAGAGATTTACATTAATAGGTTCTTCAATCTTCTTCTCCAAATCTACCTCTTTGCCTTTCTTTCTCTTCTCACACTTTCGTGATGACTTTGTGAAAGAAACTTATGACTAGAGACAAAACCAAAACCTCTTTATTAACCAATGTCCATCAAGTTGGTTACCATAAGTTTATTTTCCATAATCAATAAGTCCTTATATTTTATTAAATCACATTTGGACCATCATAATATTTCAAATGAGTCACATATAGAATATAATTAATCCGTGAATTAATTCTAACAGGTTGAACATAACCTTATCTACTACAAGTGTTTCTTTATAACGTTCTCTATAAATATTAATCTATTTAAATTCTAGTTATGTCTTCATACCATTCTAAATTATTTTCTAAACATATTTGTATAGACCATGTGTATAGAATATTTTTTCTGGTTCTAGCTAGGGATGTCAATGGGGCGGGTAAGGTACGGATAGTAGCTCCCATATCCTACTTGATGGATAAATATTTGCCTAGTACTCATATTCATATCCGTGCGAGTATCTGTTATGCGAATATCCGCAGTTTATTTAATATCTATGGATATCCACTAGTACCTGCAGGTATTTACAAAAGAAAAAATTAATATTTAAAAGTATATTTTAACCATAAATTAAAAAAAAATATACATTGCATAACATTCATAAATTTCAAACAAAGTGCATGTTGAATGACAATTTAGAAAGAAATAATTAAAAAAAAAAACTAATTGATAAAAAAACTCATTCAAAATCAATGTGTTAATGTTATAATAATGTTTTTTTTATTTTTTTTAATTTAAATTAGAGTATAGCGGGTCAGGTATCTGCGCGTACGGGTGCAAATCTGGGTGTAAATCTTTTGACCACAAATGTTGAAGACATTTTCTATATCTTTAGATTTGAGTTTTAGAATTTTCTCTGCGTCATGTCAACTAGAAGTCTTAATTTGTATTTATTGCCTAATTGATCTTCAATTACTTATCAGACACAATGAAACCTGTCATAATGTTCTATCTTTTGTCAGATGATACACATGCACTAATGATTTGGTCAACGTTTGTCAGTTGCAACTATTTCGTGTTTTACCAATTCTAAGTTTTTTGTATTTAAGTTCTTAACAAAACATTGACGTTGTCATAATTTTTCACTAAAAATGTTATTTTCATTAATGTAATAAAATATGATCACCATTCTTCAAATGAATAACAATTTACATTTTCCTTTCACTTGTGTGATGAGTCCATCTTCAAGAGTAAGGAAACCTAGGAGAAGCCATGCGGAATTGATGAAGCTTCCATGGAGAAGGATGAAGGTGCAGAAGTTAGAAGATGAGAGGAGAAGTGGTGCGGCAATGGTATTTGGAGAAGCTCTCAAGTGAGGTTGGGCCAACACTCAAGGAAGGGGGCTAGAGGAAACCAAGAAGGAGATCTCTAGCCTAAGTTGATTCACAAAAAAAGAGGAGTCTGGAGTCATCTCAACAAAATTTCTCTACTATATTCATGAATGAAAATACAAGGGTCCTAAGCTCTCTATTTATAGGCTAAAATGAGACCAAGGAATCTCCAAAAAGTGGAGGGAAAAAGGAGTCTAGAAAGTTGAATTTTGGAGCCAAAAAGGAGCATGTAGGAGGTGTGACTTGCTTGGCAAGTCACACTTGTCTTGCCATGGGAAGCTAACTCTCATCCTTGGAGAGCAAGTTTGAGAAGCTTCTAGGCTTTTCTAGAGTAGACACACTACTCTTGGCCCATTTGGCCCAATTCCCCTTTTTGG